>Ga0209749_1001045_pt1 | contig 28378 bp, 27 predicted proteins | sample EPASupsiteSAE347_FD_187267 | JGI IMG/M metagenome (GOLD analysis project Ga0209749, IMG submission 187267) | Bioremediated contaminated groundwater from EPA Superfund site, New Mexico - Sample SAE3-47 (SPAdes) (version 2) | ecosystem: Environmental > Aquatic > Deep subsurface > Groundwater >...
AATGAATAGTAGAAAGAATGATATAAATATTGTTCCATTTTTCATTGTACTTTCTCCTTATTAATATTTTATTCTTAAAGGTATTTTAAGTATAAAAACCGGCTGGCGATTTGCTTTCCAATCTCAGTGAGCAATTCCTCAGCTCTGTCGAAAGTCTCAGCCGGTTCGGTCACGCGCTCGATCAGGGTGTAAATCTCTTTTAGTCCGCGGCGACGGAGTTCATCTAGCACCCCCCTTTTCTGCCCGGCGACGGCAATGACCGGAATCCGTTTTTCCGCAGCGCATTGTAACACTCCGGCGATGGTCTTGCCAAAGGCGGTTTGCTCATCGATCCGCCCTTCGCCGGTGATGATCAGATCGGCATCCGCTATCCGGCATTGGAAGTCGGTCAGTTCCAGAACCATTTCTATTCCGGAACGAATCCGCGCATTCAGAAAAGCCAGCAAACCGGCACCGATTCCCCCGGCCGCTCCTGCCCCGGGAACATCGCGCACACAGCGTCCGATTTTCTTTTCCACCAGATCATAGAAATACACCAGGTTATTTTCCAGTAGCGGTAACATTTCCGGCATCGCGCCTTTCTGAGGCGCGTAGACTGCCACTGCGCCGGTTTCACCCAGCAAAGGATTGGTGACATCCGAAGCTATAGTAAATTCAGCTTCGCCGACGCCGGGATGCAATCCGTTCAGATCGAAGTCATGGCACTGGCTCAGCAATTCATTAGTCATCGGATGCTCAATCAGTCGACCGGCATTATCGAAGAATTTAATGCCGAGCGCCTGCACTAAACCGGCGCCGCCGTCCACCGTAGCCGAACCGCCCAATCCGATCACGAATTTCCGAAATCCATCGTCCAACGCGGTGCGAATTAACTGACCGCTCCCGTAAGAAGTCGCTTTCAAAGGATTACGTTCATCAGCAATAATCAATGACAGACCACTGGCGGCAGCCGTTTCGATAATTACAGTATGGTCGTTCAGGACGGCATACTCAGCAGAAATCTCCCGGCCCAGCGGATCGAGCACCGGGCATTTAATTTTCCTACCGCCGATGGCTGTCAGCAGGCTTTCCGTAAAACCTTCTCCACCGTCTGACAAAGGAATTTTGACTATTTCGACAGTACTGTCGGCCTGCTGTATTCCGGCCGCGATTGCTTCGCAGACCTGTACTGCTGACAAACAACCTTTAAACGAGTCAGGTGCGAGAACAATTTTCAAGAGACGTACCTATGGTATGAATTATTGCGGATTGGCAATAATTGATTTCCTGAATTTCCCGAGTATAAGGCGATACATCCCGGCGACACTGGTTTTATCGACCAGGAAGATCAGGATCGAAGTCAGGATAATACTGAAAAGCACGACGGCATAGGTCAGGTTCTGAATATTCTCTCCGCCTACAATCCCCTGTTGAAGCGGGATCGAAGCCAGCACGGCCGCGGCTAAACCTTTCGGGATTATCACCGAGAACAAAGTCGCATCCCCGACCGGAGTGTTTTTCGGGATCGTCAGGCTCACCACGGGAATTCGCAGGGCGTAAATAGCAACAGTTACGAGCAGGCCGAATAACAACAGGCCGGCGCTCGAAATTTGCATTGAAATTCCGATGTAAATAAAGAAGAAAGTCTTTAGCAGGAACGATATTTCCGAGAAAAAGCCGCGCTCCCTATTATCCAATTCCACCGGTTGCAGACGGTCGCTGTAGCGGATTAGTGAAAATTTTATCTTGGAAACGTTGCTGATCGTATAACCGAACACCAGGGCGGCAATTGCACCGCTGAATCCCAGCGAATCGACAATCCCGTAAACGATGAAAACGAACGCCAGGGTCGTGAAAGTCGAATTCTGCAATGTCCTGATCTTATTGAGGATCGTAGACCAGATTAAAGCTCCGGCCACACCGAAAATTCCTGCAACCAGAAATGCCGCAATCACTTTCAGGGTCATTATCCCGATCTGCATTTGCCCCAGTTTGTACGCCTCCATCAAACTGAAAGTTATTACAATACAGAGCACATCGTTAATGATCGATTCAAAGGCCAGAATTCTTTTCGACTCCTCCTTCATCTTCAGTTGATCGATAATCGGGATCACAATCGCGGACGAAGTGCCGCCCAGAATTGCTCCGACAATCAGCGCTTGTATCACTCCCAGTTTAGTAAACAGTAAAACCAGCCCGCCGACAATTACCATAGTCGCGAAAAAGCTCAGTAATGTCAGGCTGAACAGGCCTTTCAACGAACTGCGGATGCCTTTCAGGCTGATGCCGATTCCGCTTTCAAACAGAATCATAATCAGCGTGATCGTTGTAAAAATCTCGCCAACCGAACCGAAATGGGCCGGCCTGATCAGTCCCAGAACCGGACCAACCAGGAATCCGATCAGAAAGAGAAACAACACATCCGGAATTTTCGTTCGGCTATAAACGACAGCGAAAAGGTGAGCACAAAATATTATGACCCCGATGAACATTACAGTTATGGCTATTTCCATGATTTACCTCTTTTCCTGCTTCAATAAGCAACCACTGATTATCATATTACAACCGGAAAGCGTCGGGCAGATGCTCGATCCGATTCTCCCGGCCGTTTAAACTGACTGCCACTACATCGAACCGGCAGTCGATATTCTGCACGGGATTCTGCGACAGGTACCCGTCGGCAATCATCCCGATCTGCTGCCTTTTCTTCTCGTCTACCCAACCTTCCGGCGGACCGAATTTAGCGTGACGCTGGGTTTTGACCTCAATGAAACTGAGAATATTTTCCTTTTGCGCGATTATATCGATCTCGCCGTATGCTCCAAGATGAAAGTTGCGTTGGATAATCTGGAAACCGTGACGGTATAAATAGAGCGCCGCCAGATCTTCGCCGTATTTCCCGAGCCAGCGCTTATTGTCGGATTTCCCGAGATCGATGACATGCTCGCTGACACCCCGGAATGATTGACGATGGATCGGGCATGGTTTCAATTTGGCGATGGCTTCCAGATGCTTTTGCGTGCCGTAACCTTTATGCCCGGCAAATCCGTATCCTGGAAAAACGGCATCGTATTCCCGCATCAGGCGGTCACGATAGACTTTGGCAATTATCGAGGCGGCCGCGATGGAATAGCATTTCCGGTCACCGCCGACGATGGCCGTCTGAGGATAAATTTTACCCGGCAGAGGCCGTCCGTCAACTAAAATATGCTGAACTTTGACCTTCAGACGACCGATCGCCATGCGCATGGCTTTGTGTGTAGCTTGCAGAATGTTAATGCTATCGATCTCTGCCGGTTCGACCAGGCCGATCCCGACTGCCTTTGCCCCGGCCATTATTTTGTCATATAACCGCTCCCGGTTCTTCGGCGTAACTTGCTTGGAATCGTTGATACCCGCAATCATTTCAACGTTTTTATCAAAGACGACCGCGGCCGCAACCACCGGCCCGGCTAACGGACCGCGCCCGGCTTCATCGATACCGGCCAACAGTGCCGCACCCTCTGTCCAAAGGCCCCGTTCATAGTCCAACGTTGGTCGCTCAGATTTCATCACATCGGAAATTAAAGATTCATAGCCGCATTATCAACGGCGACAGTTGAAATCTTCACTACAGGGACCACAGAGATTAAAAGCAAACAGCGATCAATGACCATCAATGGCTATGGAATGACAGTCCCGATGCCAATCGGGACGTATGACTACCGTATGACGATCGTCTGACTACTGCCTGCCGAAATACTTCTCAAATCCAGCCGATTGAACGACCTGCCCGTCGGCGCGAATCCAGAGCGCCTCACAGCCGGGGAAGTTCGCCAGCGCTTTCAGACCGGCCGACGGCCCCAGCACAAACAGACCGGTCGCCATGGCGTCGGCTTGCTCGGCATTCGGCGCAATAACCGTTGTCGACTGACTGGAATCAGCCGGAAAACCGGTGCGCGGATTCAGCAAGTGATGTATGCGTTTACCGTTATACATGAAAAACTTCTCGTAATCGCCGGAAGTCACGACTGCCCCACTATCGATTTCGACGACCTTGAGAATGGCATCGCCCTGGCGGGGATTCTGGATGCCAACCCGCCATTTGCGTCCATCTGGGCGCGGCAGGGCGCGCAGATCGCCGCCGGCATTGACCAGCGCCCCGGCGACTTTATACTTCGCGATGGCTTCGATGGCTTTGTCAACCCCGTAGCCTTTCGCGACCGCGCCGAGTCCGATCATTGTCGGCCGGTATTTACCCGCGAGCGTTTCCTTCTCCAACGAAATCGTCAGGCTTCGAGAGTCAATGTACGGCAGTAATTTCCGTAGTTGATCCTCGTCAGGTGGTTTGAGCGAATCACCCTTAAACCGGTATAACGGCAGAATCGTACCAATCGTGATATCAAAAGCACCGCCCAACATTCCGGAATAGTCCTGGCTCCTGGCGATCAGTTCCAGGATTTCGCGCGGCATGACAACCGCATCGGTCGTTCGGTGGTTGAATGCATAGATCGCCCCTTGCGGATTGCCTTCCCAAAACCCGGCCGAAATCCGATTGATCTCCGCGAATCCGGCTTCGAGAGCGGCATTGGCTTCCGCCTCGGTCGTATCCAGCACGGTAATTTCGATGATCGTTCCCATCGCAAAACGGGTCGATTGGGCCTTTTTATACTGCAATCCGGACGGTTGGCAGGAAACCAGGAATAGTGATAGTATTATCAGAATTGAAGATTGACGATTGATGGATTGATAATTGAAGGATTGACGATTGACGATTGACGATTTTATCATAAATACTGCTCTCTTATTAATTCTTTTTCTTCAATAGACAATCATAAATCAACAATAGAAAATTTACGATTGACGATTGACGATTGACGATTTTATCATAAATACTGTTCTCTTATTATTTCTTTTTCTTCAATAGACAATAATAAATCGACAATAGAAAATAGACAACCAAAGGAATCGACGCCTCTTCCCTGCTATCGCTTTTAATAATCGGGGTAAGATCATGCGAACCTTATAAAATGAGTTTATAGTTTTTCGTTGGAAATAATCTGGCGCAGGCGGAAGACCGAAAAATCCTTTTGCGCCTGGCGTTTGCTCCAAAAATTGATGCCGAATCCCATCAGGAAAATTACGACGACGCCGCAGAAAAACTGGGCTATCTCAGCCGGAACGCCAAATACCCTCTGCCGGATATAATGACTGGCGATCAGTATTCCGGCCAGGAAACCGAATAAAGGCAGACCGTACTGGATCATGGTCAATTTCAGCTGGTTGCGGCCGATCTGTTCTATCTGCACCTGATCGCCGACCCGGGCGCTCAGCGTATTGGGTATTTTCAGGACCCGTTTGCCACTCGCATTCGGCCGACAGATCATCTTGGCGCCGCACTCGTGGCAACCGTCCTGCTGTTCCAATTCGATTACGACCCACCGTCCCTCTACGGCGGTTACGGTTGCGGTTTCGCAATCACTTTTAAAATACTGATCTTTATTGCTCATCTTTATTCCCGAGAATGACGATGGCTTTCGTCGGACATTTTTCGGTCGGCAGAACCAGCTCTTTAGTGTAAACGTCATGATCGACCTTCGCCAGATTGTCCGTCACCTTGAATCCCTGACCGTTGACAGCTTTCTCGCACAGCAGACAACCGATGCAGGCATTTTTACAAACCGAGCGGGCGACCTTGCCGGTATCGTGATTTTTGCAAAGCACAAAAACATGGTGGCTGATGGGATGCAGTTCGATTACGCCGCGCGGACAGGCGTTGACACAATTGCCACAACCGGTACATTTAGCGCGGTCGACAACCGGCAGATTCTGTTCGTTAAGGTGAATCGCATCAAACGGACAGGCCGTCACGCAGTCTCCCAGCCCGATACAGCCATAACTACAGGCACGTTCACCGCCGCCGATCAGATTCGCAGCCAGACAGGTTTTAATGCCTGAGTACTCGGATTTCTTTGTCGCGATCCCATCGCCGCCCTGACAGAACACAATCGCCACGCGCCGCTCGCCGGTTTCGACATCGACTCCCAGGATCCGGGCAATGTTTTCACGGGCGGTTGCACTGCAAACCGGGCAACCCGAAACCTGGGACTTGCCGCCGGCCAGTGCTTCCGCAAAATTATTACAACCAGCATAGCCGCAACTCCCGCAATTGGCGCCCGGCAGACATTCCGCGACTAAGCCGATGCGGGGATCTTCCTCGACGTGTAATTTCTTGTTGGCGAGTGCAATCAGTATGGCAAAGAACAAGCCGATCCCACCCATACTCAGCACACTGTATAACAATGAAGTATAATCCATTCCAGATTCCCTTTGTACTTAGATTAAACCGGAAAATCCCATGAAAGCCAGCGCCAGGCAACTGGCCACGATCAATGTGATCGGCGCGCCTTTAAAATGCTTCGGAACGTCGGCCAGTTCCAGTTCCTCGCGGATACCAGCCATGATGATTAATGCCAGCGTAAAGCCAACCCCGGACGCAAAACCATAGACGATGCTTTCGATAAAATTGTACTGTTTCATCACCATGAACAGCGCCAGCCCCAGAATCGCGCAGTTAGTTGTTATCAATGGCAGAAAAATGCCCAGTGCATCGTACAACGGACGACTGACCTTCTTGATGAACATTTCGACCAACTGCACTAATGAAGCGATCACCAGGATAAACGAGACGATTTCCAGGAATTCGAGATGCAGGCCGATCAGGAAATATTTGTTGATCAGCCACGCGACGGCCGCCGTGATCGTCATGACAAAAGTGGTCGCCATTCCCATGCTGATGGCCGATCCGAGTTTCTTCGAGACGCCGATAAACGGGCAAATCCCCAGAAACGAAACCAGCACATAGTTATTGATAATTGCAGCTGAAATAAAGATCAATATCAGGTTCATAATCACTTCCCTTTTGCATTAATCCAGTTGGCGATTCCGATCATAAATCCCAGGGTCAGGAACGCCCCGGGTTGCAGAGCGACGGCCATCCACGGGGTGAACGAAAGCGGCATAATTTGTTTGGCGAATATGGTCCCGTTACCGATCAATTCGCGGAACGAACCCATCACCAATAAAACCAGAGTGAAACCGATACTCATTCCCAGAGCGTCGATCACAGAACGGCCGACCGGATTCTTCGAGGCGAAGGCTTCCTGGCGCGCCAAGACGATGCAATTGACGACGATCAGCGGAATGAACGGTCCGAGCGATTTGCTGATTTCCGGATAAAAGGCGGCGATTATACGGTCGGCAACGGTCACAAAAGTCGCGATCACTACGATGAACGTCGCGATCCTGACCTCATTCGGGATCATTTTTCGCATTAAAGAGATCATCAGGCTTGACATGACGAGCGTGAAGATCACGGCCAATCCCATCGACACGCCGTTAATGGCCGAAGTCGTCACCGCCAGGGTCGGGCAGGTACCGAGCACCATCCGCAGTATCGGATTTTCATCCCAGAGTCCCTTGAAGAATTCTTTTGTATAAGTGACTTTCGAGTTTGCCATATTATTTCGCCTTTTTCAAATACAAAGCGCGATTCGTGGTGATCGCGGCGTTAATAATATCGGTCATCGCTTTCGAAGAAATAGTCGCTCCGGTAATGGCCTGAATCTGGGATTTGTCTTTATCCGGCGCTTTACCTTTCACAACGGTAATCTGATTGGCCAGCGGCAGGTTTTCAAACTGTTTATGAAACCAGAGTGCGTCGGTTTTATTGGTTGGATCGTTTTCGATTTTCGTGCCGAGTCCGGGAGTTTCCGCCTGTTGAAGGACTTTAATTTTCAGGATTTTGGTCATATCCGGATCCATTCCTACCAGAATTCGCAGACGACTCTGGAATCCGTCACCTTCGGCGACAAATGCCACTCCGACGTTTTCGCCATTAGCGTTTTTACCGATATAAAAAGTCACATTGCCGATAACTTTAACTTCACAGGTCTGCTTTTCCGGCAACACATAGCCAACAGCCTCCGATAAAGTTTTATTGGCGTTCAGTTCGATGCGCGGCGCTGTGTAAATATTCAAAAACGCCAGGATGATTCCCGAGAGCGCGGCCGTCACAGTCAGCACAACAATCAATCTCAAAGACTTATTCATGATTTCACCTCTCCAAAATATTTCGGACGGGTATAACGATTTATCAAAGGCACCAGGCTATTCATCAACAGAATCGAATACATGACACCTTCAGGCAGACCGCCGAATAACCTGATTATTACTAAAAGAATCCCGGCCCCTGCTCCAAATATCCAGGTGCCCCGGGTAGTGACCGGCGAAGTGACCATGTCGGTCGCCATGAAAAAGGCGCCGAGCATCAATCCACCCGAAAACAGGTGAAAAACCGGGTCAGGATATTTGGTCGGATCGATGAGCCAGAAAATTCCACCCATAATCAGGACTGAACCAAGATAACTGACCGGAATACGCCAGTCGGCATATTTACGAACGATCAGATACAGACCGCCGATCAGGATCAGTAATGCGCTGGTTTCGCCGATACAGCCGCCGACGTTACCCATAAAAAGATTGAAATAAGGCGTAAGTGTTTTTTCGAATTTGAATGAACCAAGCGGCGTCGCGGAAGTAATCGCATCAATCGTTTTAGGAATCGTCCAGGTCGTCATGGCAATCGGAAAACTGGTTTGCAGAAAGGCCCGTCCAAGCAGTGCCGGGTTGAAAATATTATAGCCGAGTCCGCCGAATATCTGCTTCCCGATGAAAATAGAAAACGCCGATCCGATCACAACCATGCTGAGCGGCAAGCCCGGTGGTAGAGTCATTGCCAGCAACAGCCCGGTCAGGACCGCGCTACCGTCGCCAACAGTGATTGCCTTGCGGCGCATTAGGTTGGAAATCGCTTCCGCGCTAATGGCCGTGACTGCCGAAACAAGCATGACGGTCAACGCCCGCCAACCGAAATTGTAGATGCCGAAGATCGCGGCCGGCATTAGCGCCAGGATCACCGTCCACATGATTTGCGGGACGTCATTGCCCTTGATAGTATGCGGCGCCGGAGAAACGATTAACAATCGTTTATCGGCCGATTTTTGCGAATCACCAACCGGTTTAGCTACAATCGGTTTTGGCGCGGCCGGATTGGGATTTTGAATTTGTTCTTCCATGCGTGATAGATTTCCTTAATAATCAACGGTAATCATTCAGACGAATGATGTTTATTTCACTTCACCGGTTTTTTGTTGACGCTTTATTTCATTAACCTTCATTTTACCGATCCGGATTCTTTGCACTAACGGAATCCGCGACGGACAGACGAAAGCGCACGAACCGCATTCGATGCAATTCAGTACTCCGAGATTTTCCGCCATTTCCCAGTTGTCAATGCCACTGAAACGCGCCAGTCTGGTTGGTAAAAGGTTCATAGGACAGGCGTGAATGCAGGTGCCGCATTGGATACAGGGATACTCTTTCATCTCCGGCACCGACGCACCGTCGAGGCATAAGATTCCACTGGTTGCCTTGATCACGGGAACATCCTGAGATGCCTGAGCAATCCCCATCATCGGTCCACCCATAATCAGCTTGGCGGCCGAGTCGGTCATTCCGCCACAAAATTCGATCAGGTTGCGGAATGGCGTTCCGATTCGCGCCAGCACATTTTTCGGTTCTCGAATCCCATCGCCAGTAACGGTCACGACCCGCTCGATCAGCGGTTTGCATTGTGTAACCGCTTCAGCGATGGCAAGCGCCGTACCGACATTGTTCACCACAACTCCGACATCCATCGGCAGTCCGCCGGTTGGAACTTTCCGTCCCAGCGCGGCTTCGATGAGCATTTTTTCGGCGCCCTGCGGATATTTCACCTTTAGAGGCTGAACCCTGATGCCCGTCAGGTTTTCAGTAGCTTCGGTCATTGCCGCAATGGCATCCGGTTTATTGGCCTCGATACCGATGATTGCCCGATTCACACCAAGCGCGCGCATGATGATTCGCACTCCAAGAACAACTGCCTTAGTCTGTTCGACCATCATACGGTGATCGGCGGTCAGGTAAGGTTCACACTCACAGCCATTCAGAATAAATGTGTCGATCGTTTTGTTTTTAGGCGGACTCAATTTGACCTGCGCCGGAAAAGCCGCACCGCCCATACCGACGATTCCAAAGTTTAATACTATTTCAATTATTTCAGCGGTGGATAATTCCTGCCAATCGGGCACGTCTTCCGGAGTGGCGATCCATTCATCCCGGCCATCACTGATAATGTGAATCATCAGACTATTGACACCCAGCGGATGCGGAAATTTTTCGATTGCTTTCACTTTACCGGAAATCGAAGCATGAACCGTACTCGAGACAAATCCGCCGCTTTTACCGATCAACTGGCCGGTTTTGATTTCCATGCCTTTTTCCACTACCGGAATGCAGGGAGCTCCGATATGTTGCTGAAGCGGGATGAAAACCTCGTCTGGCACAGGTAACTTTTCAATTATCTTATGCTCGCTTAGATATTTAAACTCAACCGGATGAACGCCCTTATTGAACGTCTTCAATTTCATTAATATTTTGCTCCTAATCTGTCCAGTATCCAAAAGTCAAAAAATCGCGTGAATTTAAAGAGATTCCGGCAAAATTGCCCGATTATTTTTCCTATAAAACAGCAATTCGACCGGCGGATAGCAATTTGTTTAATAGATCGTTTGTGCGTAATTTCCTTCGTTCTTTGACGGGGGCGAACGGATTCGACGGGATTGAAGGTCTGCCGAATAGCGTGCCGTGGTTTTCAGGAGGGCCACGTAAATAAACCTGAAAACGTGAAATGCCAATTCTTTTGGCACTGTCGCTTACGCTTAGTAAGTGACCGTTCTTAGCCGATCACGCCTGCTGGTCGGTTCGGAGCGTCGATAATGCTGGCTCGTTCCGTTTATCGGTTTGTGTAACCGGAATTAAAAACAGCAAACTGGCTTTTACCAAGTTTGTCTGCTGGCGCGGTAAAAGTAAGATTCAGTAACGGACTACGCACGTAGCGATTTTGCGGTTCTCTTTTTCGGACGGGGGTTCGATTCCCCCCGCCTCCACTTAATCATTCAGAAAAAATAGATTTCAGATAACTTTCCCAGAGATTATCCCAGTTATTCACTGCGATAATTCTTTTAAATAAAACATCACTACGGGGCTGTGTTTCAGTTAGAAAACGTACCACACGGTTGGCATTGTACTCCGGGCTTTCGTCCAACGGTAAATATAAAACACCTTCGTGAGCGACTTCACGGAATACCGGAATCTGACTGAGCGCCAGCGGCGTACGGGCGACCCCGGCCTCCAGAATTGGCAAGCCGAAGCCTTCGTCATTGCTCAGATAAAGCACCAGGTTGCTGATAAAATAGAGGTCTCTCACTACCTGCCGGTTTTTTTCTGGAGCGATATTAAGCCGGTCAAACAGATCGCTCAGGAAAAACAGATTGCTTTCCAGATTGTTTTCCTTAATGAGATCATACAACTGGGCAGAATATTCGGTCAGTTTGCCGTTCTCCTTCTCCGGCACCCCGGTAATAATGCCAAGCAGATCAGGCCAGGCATTGCGCAGAGCCGCGATTACACGGATACTACGCTCGACATTTTTACGCGGAAGGATGCGCGCCGGGACTAAAATTACCGGATACCGTTTAAAGATTTTCAACTCCTCAGTTATTTGGGTGGTCACCGGCTCGAACTTGAAGAAATCCTGGTACTTTATCATGTTGGGAACTACAACGATCTTACGCCGCGGAATATTGAGTAATTCCGCGATCTGCCTCTTCCGGAATTCCGAAACGGTAATATAAGTTACATTCGGCATCGCCGTTTTAAGTAACGACCACGGACGACGATCAAACAGGTTTGATTTGTATTCATCGATCAGCCAGGCCAGATCATGCGTCCAGATATAGTAGTGTTTATCAGGATATTTGGCGATATAATTCCAGAACGCTTCGGTGGCTGTCAGGTTAAACGGCATTGTCATTATATTGTGTATGATAACGGTATCGATATTGCCGATCTCGGCTTCGATCCGGCGCTGGAGATTTTGCATGCGATATTCGTAAAATTCCGGCAAAGAACCGAATTTTAGGACGCGCTGAATTTCGCGGATATGCGGATTTTCAGGGTTCAGATCAGGAACTATACTGGTTTTTATATTAGTTCCTACCACCGAACCATTACCACTGAGCATTGTAACCAGATAACCATTTCTGGCAAAGACTTCGGCTAAAGGTTTCAGAACACTTTCGACTCCGCCAATAATCGGTGGCAGGCTGTAATGAGCAATCAAGGCTTGTTTAATAGGCTTCATATAAGATCAGATTTTCATCCTTACTACGTTATTAGTTCAAATGTAAAAAGCACAAGTAAATCTAACATTTAAAATTGAAAAATGGTACAAACAACCGCAATCTGGTACAAGAGATTTTCATTTGATTTGCCTGTAAATTTTATTTAGATTTAAATGCAATAAGGAATTACCTACAAATGAACAGACGATATTTATTACCTCTCATCCTTCTCATCACCTTCAGCATGGTGAGTTGTCAAAAGAAAGTAACTTTTACATCGTCTTCTACGGAAGCTTTGACATATTTTCAGCAAGCCGACGATTTGTTCTACAAGGTTTACTACGATAATGCCCTGACACTCTATAAAAAGTCCTTTGCCGCGGATACCTCCTTTGCATTAGCCGCTTTTCGGATCGCGCAAACGCTGAACATCCTTGGAAAACCGGATAGTTCTGTGGCATATCTTAAAAAGGCAGGGCGCCTCGCAAACTCGGCTTCAGATTTCGAAAGGTTGCTAATCAATCGTTATCAGGCAGATTTTTCAGGCGACAAAGATCTGGCAGACCTCACTCTCGATACCTTGATCCGCAAATTTCCCGATAACATCAACGTACAGATTCTGACAGCTAACCGTAAAGAAGCGGTCTATGATTTCGATGGCGCACGCCGGATATATCTTAACATCCTTAAGAAAAATCCCAATTATGTTTTGGCGTACAATTATATCGGCTACCTTTATGCAAAAAAAGGCCTGTTCAAGGAAGCGCTTAAATATTTCAACCTATACCGGGAATATGCGCCGGAACAGTTGAATCCCTATGACAGCATGGCCGAAATATTTATTGCCACCGGTCGCTATTATGAAGCGATCCGGATTCTTGAACCACTTTTCAAAACTCATCAGGCCGAATTAGCCAAACAGAATTATCTCGGCAGTCTGATATATCTGAGATTAGCAAACGCCTACCTGCAGCTTGGACAATATCAAAAAGCATTAAGTATTATCGCCGAGGCACTCCGAACTTATCAAGACGAAAATATCCGACTTAACCTATATCTTAACCGTTTCCTGATCCATTACACCTTAAAACAACCCGTTGAACTGATCAACGATAAAAATCAGATAAAATCCGTTTCTGACGACAAATACCTGATGTTATTCGTGGAAGGTTTGACTTATTTAACAACCGGCCAATCATCCCTCGCCATGAAAAGTAACCGGCAACTAAAAGAGTCCTCTACGGAAGCCAGCCAAAATTACCAGAAAAGAATTCTTCTATACTCCGCATATCTGAGTGGTGAGATTAATCTACAATCAGAACAATTTGATCAGGCTGCAGAAAACTTTCGTATGGCAGCCGCCTATAACGATTCACTTAACAACGTCTATTACCGGTTGATGCGAGCAGTCGCCGAAGGTAAAGGCGGTCATACTGCTACTGCTCTGAAAGAATTAGGCGCGATCCTCTCGTGCAATCCCAACCACGCGCCCGCTCTCATATATTCAGCTCAATTTTACTATGACAGCGATCATCCGGCTGAAGCCCGTTTTTACCTGAATTACTTCCTCGACGTATGGAAAAATGCGGACGCGGATTCACCACTTATGCAAGTCGCCCGAAAATTATCCACAAAACTGTCCGGACAATTAATTAAATAATAGTTTGATTTATCGAGAGATCGAGAAGTCTTTATTCTAAGTCCGGGTGGTTCAGGGATTGCCAATTATCGATTATGATTCCCGAAAATGCATTAGTGGAACTGATTGCCTGGTATTGTTCCAGTTCCGCCGTATTGTGAGTTTTAAAGATCGGGAATAATTTGCTCATCTTGAATTCCAGGTTATATTGATCCAAAATATCCTCGATCCAAAGCAGGTTGCCGCTTTTCGAGCTGTGATAAAGTTCTGGTGCAATCAAACAGCCGTTGTCAACATAAGCCAACGGTAACTGTCCGGTCGTAAACGGCAAATCTATCAAGGCCAATGGCGGTGCACTGATAATCAATTTGGTCTTTTTTATCAGAAAATCACGGGCATCATGCACAAGGTTCATGACAACTCCTGAGCGCCATTCCAGCCAATCCGGCAACATTTCAATAATTTGACCGGCAAATGACACAACTTCGCCCATCATGGATGAAAACTCTGTCACGCAGAACGGACAATAACAAAAAGATGGCATCCGGTGCTGAATATCAAGATCTTCTTCCTGCCAGAAAAATGGAAATCTCAAATCCTCCAGTAGACAATAATCGATCTGCTTAAGGCGATTGATTTTTTCAAGCAGACTATGATAAAAAGCGAGTCCCATTGGGTTATTTGGACAAACCGGATAATACCACTTGTCCGGATTATAGGCTGTCCCACTTGAATTGACTGGTGCGGAAAAAGTGTCTTTATACCAAAGAGATTGATTTTGGAAACAGTCGATGATAATTCCGACCTTTAAACCGGCCTGCCTTGCCAGTTCCGACATACGCGCCACAGGAAAATATTTCATTACCGGATTATCGGGCGTAAATGGTTTTGCCAGAGGGAAAAATACTCCGTCAAAGCCTTTTTCACTTATCTCGCGTAAATCGCTGACTAAAATTTGACGATCATAATTGGTCGGGCAGTATTTAACAAATGTTGTCATCCGGTCTCCATATTTGCATTTGAAATTTCGCAATAAAAATAACTTTTACAATAAAATTCTGTCTGTTAATCCTCGATTACAGATTGTTACTTTTTAGACGGTTAGTCGGAGCGAGAGGATTCGAACCTCCGACCCCCTGAACCCCATTCAGGTGCGCTAAGCCGGACTGCGCTACGCTCCGATTTTCAAAGACGGCGATAATTTAATTGATTCGGGCTTATTTGTCTATGAAAAATTGGATTACCAGGTGTTCAGAATTTCCAGCAGTTCCGTCAGCCCCTTTTTGATTTCACTCAGGACTGAATTAACCTGAGGAACTTCCGCTAACGGCCCGTCTAATTCTTTCCAATCTTCAGTTTCGAGGGCTTTTTGCCAATCTTCGGGTTTGATCTCTTTTAACTTCTGCTTGGCGCCTTCAATTGTAAAACGCTTATCATAGAGAAGGTGTTTAATGTATTGAATTAATTGAATATCTTTTTCGCGGTAGGTTCGGTTGCCAGCTCGATTTTTTGCTGGTGTCAGTGTGGGAAATTCAGTTTCCCAGTAGCGTAAAACATATTGTTTCAAATCGGTTATTTCGCTGACTTCTCCGATCGAATAGTACAATTTTTTAATTGGTTTATTCATTCAGTATCCATTAAAGCAATCATTTAAACCATTACTTTAATAGTATACTCAGATTAATGGCTTTTGTCAAGTAAATTCTTTTATTATTTCAGATTCTGGACGATGATGCTGCCGTTGGCGCAGAAATTAACTACGTTTTGTTTGATAATTTCCCGGCGGATGCGCCAGTTTGCCGCCAACTTATTTTCTATTGCTTTTAATGAATCAAACGAGTAAACCGCAAGACGCAGAATTATAAAATCCGGCGGCAAACTTTTATAATATTTGAAAGGATAAAAGCCACAGATTCCCTTGTATCCGACTGTCTTGGCCTCTGCAATTACTTTCCGATTCAATTTCCCGAACGGTGCACAAAAATACCTGACGTCCGTACTGAAACGATGCTCTAATAATTGTTTGGAATGGAGTAATTCCGCATGTATCTCTGAACCTGACATTCCAATCAACATCCGGTGAGAAATGCCATGAGAGCCAACTTCCCAGCCATTCCTGACCAATTCCATAATTTCAGGAATCGCGAGATGTTGGTGCTTAATCCCTCCAAGGTTGATATCCCAGGTGTTTTTCACGCCCAAGTAGTTAGTAATTAAAAAGACAGTGGCCGGGATGTTGTACGCCCGCAGAATCGGAAAAGCATATGTAAAAACACCTTGGTAGCCGTCATCAAAAGTCAGGGCGATTAAATTCCGGGCATCCTTCCGCAAAGATAACTCTTGCAGGGTAACAAATTCATACCCCGATTCCAATAGGAATACGATCTGTTTTCGAAACTTCGCGGGATTGATACATCCCATTCCGATTTCGCGTTGCACATCAACTTTATGATATACTAGAACCCGGTTCTTTGAGGGACTAAGATCGGCTATGACTTTATCCTGCGATTATTCCGGTTTAAAGTTATGTTTCTGGTAAAATTTACCGGTAAACTCACTTAAAAGCGTATATGATTGGCGCAGAATATTCTCGTCCGGCAGAAAAACGATTCGGAAATGATTGGTGCCAGTTTTTTGACCAAAACCACTGCCATAAACGACGAGAACTCCTGTGTCTTCAAGCAGTTCGAGGACAAATTGTTCATCAGTGACGCCTGACGGCAACTGGATTTTCGGAAATGCGTAAAAGGTACCGTCCGGTTTGACACACGTTATTCCCGGAATTTGATTCAGCATTTCGTAGGTGATGTCACGACGCGCAGTCAATTTCTGAATGACCGCCGGGAGATGAGCATCATCCCCATTCAGTGCCGGCGCTACCATATACTGCTGGGGATGTGGCGAACATAGTCTGGCCCGCAGAAGTTTGTTGATTGCTTCGCGATAGTCGGACATTACGCCGGAAGGATCCGAGAAAATCGCCCAGCCAACCCGCCAGCCCGGCATGATATAATTCTTGCTCAGACCGCTAAAGGTTATTACCGGGACATCGGTCGAAAGGGCCGCAATAGACAGATGTTGTCGGCCGTCGAACAACAGTTTGTCATAAATCTCGTCAGCGAAGATCACCAGATTATGACGGCGGGCAAAATTAATGATATTCAGCAGGCTTTCCTTACTGTAATTAGCGCCGGTCGGATTATTCGGATTGATCACGACGATAGCCTTAGTTCTGGAATTGACCCGCAGTTCGAGTTCCTCGAAATCGATCTGCCAACCGGTTTCTTCATTCAGTAAATATGGATTCAGTTCACCATGATAGACGGGAATTTGCCCGCTATATAACGGATAACCCGGCGCCGGAGTCATGATATTATCGCCGGGATCGACCAGAGCGGCAATCGCCAGAGTAATAGCTTCCGAGGCGCCATTGGCCATGATGACATCTTCACCGGTGATATTCGGAATGCCTTTTCTGGTGGTCGCATAGTGCGCTACAGCAGCGCGGGCTTCGGCAATCCCCATCGAATCACAATAGGTCGCGACATTTGGTTTTGCTCCGGCATCGGAGCGCATAATCTTGTCTATCACGATCTGGCGCAATTCCCGGGGAGTCTCAAAATCGTAAACCGGCGGATCGCCGATATTCAAATAGAGAATCTTCTTGCCGGTGGCCTCGAGTTTCTTCGCTTTAACGACGATATCGCGGATTGCATATGTCACTTTCTCAGTACGTTCGGCCGGAATAATCTTTTTTAACATCAGTCACTCCCTTATCAATTTTTCTTCAGAAAAACATCACGACTCACACCGGTATTTTTCTCAGGCTTCGGCCGGTTGAATAATCGTTTCGATGAATGTGGTCGAATCGAACAGATACCCGGCGAGTTTCTGCAATTCTTCGCCTGATATGGCATCGATAATTTCCAACAGCTCTGCCAGGGTGAAAATCCGGTTTTCGTAAATCTCCATCTTTGCCAGGTTGCTCATCCGGGCATTCGTGTTTTCCATTGATAAAACCAATCCGCCTTTCGACTGCTGTTTGGCTTTTTTCAGTTCACGGGCAGGAATCGGTTTGCAGTAAAGCGCTTCGAGCTCACGGTAAATTTTCCCAACAATCGTGGAAAGTTTGTTTTTTTCGACACCGGCATAAATCCCGAACAATCCTTCATTCATAAATAAATCCGAAAAAGAATAAACTTCATAGACGAAGCCGTATCTCTCCCGAATATTATGAAATAGACGCGATGTCATGCCGCCACTCAGGATCATATTGAGCAAGCCCAACTGATATCGTCTCGGATCGCTCTGCCCGAAGATGCGTCGGCCGAGGACAATGTGAGTCTGGTTGATCGGCTTGGTAATAATTCTGCGGGCGTCTACTGCGACAGGTATGGATTCTTTCTCCGGAACCATCCCTCCGTTCGGCATTTCAGAGCAGTACTTCGTCACCAATCTAACCAAATGTTCATGATCGACCCGTCCGGCGGCCGCGATTACCAAACGACCGGCTGTGTAATTTTTCCGAATAAAACGTTTCAGGTCGGCGATCTGGATACCATTGACACTCTCGATCGTTCCCTGGATTGGTCGCCCAATAGCCTGGTCCGGAAATATCTGCAGGTTAAACAGATCGTGAATCAGGTCATGCGGCGTATCTTCGATTTCACGAATTTCTTCGGTAATGACGCCCTTTTCCTTATCCATTTCATTGCGGTCGAAACGGCCGTTCAGCACCAGATCGGCCAAGACATCAATGCCTTTTGCCAGATGTTCGTGTAATAACTGTACATGATAGCAAGTCACATTACGACTGGTAAAGGCATTGATATTGCCACCTAACGATTCAATCTCGTGCGCAATCGCAAAGGCCGAACGTTTCCGCGTGCCTTTGAAAACCATGTGCTCGAGTAAATGGGCTATGCCGTTTTCCGCGGCGTCTTCATCCTGCGAACCCGCCAGCATCCAGAATCCGAGCGATACCGAGTAAACCGAATCGACATATTCGGATAATACCCGGATTCCGTTTGGCAGAACCGTGCGCTGGATATTTTCGCCAACCATAGATCAATAACGTGAACGCGGCGGACGATTCGAGGACCGATCATCGCGCGAACGATCATTGTAACCACCCGATCTCGGCGGGCGTGACGGGCGCGGCGCATCCTGATAACCTTCCGGTTTTTCAGTCAGTTCTCTGATCGACAGCTCAAAACGTCCCGGTGCGGCGATTTTCTTCAACAGTACATCGACTTTGTCACCTAATTTCAGAACACTGCTAATGTCTTCCGTTCTTTGCCAGGCCACTTCCGAAACGTGCAGGAGACCCTCTTTACCCGGTAGAAATTCGACGAACGCGCCGTAAGTTTCCAACCTTTTTACGGTACAGTCACGATAAATCTTGCCTTCTTCGGGCTTTGCGGTCATGCCGATGATCAACTGCCGGCCTTTTTCGGCGCATTCAAAATCCGTCGAAGAAATGAAAACCATGCCATTATCATCGATCTCGATTTTCGAACCACTTTCGGTTTGCATGGCACGGATATTTTTCCCGCCGGGACCGATGATTTCGCCGATCAATTCGACATCGACTTTAACGGTCAGCATGCGCGGCGCAAAATCCGATATCTTTTCGCGCGGCTGGCTGATGGTTTGTTCCATTTTATCGATGATATGAATCCGACCGACCCGGGCTTGTTCCAGAGCAGAGTGCATCGTCGAGGCCGCAATACCGCGGATTTTCAAATCCATCTGGATCGCGGTAATGCCCTGGCGTGTACCTGTAACTTTGAAATCCATATCGCCGTAGTGATCCTCTGCTCCCATAATATCCGAAAGCACAATAATCCGGTCGTTTTCCTTGATCAATCCCATCGCGATTCCGGCGACAGTTTCCTTAACCGGAATACCGGCATCCATCATCGCCAACGATCCGGCGCAAACCGTGGCCATCGAAGAAGAACCGTTCGATTCCAGGATATCCGAAACGATCCGGATAGTATATGGAAATTCCTCTTCGGTCGGTATTTGCATCTTCAGAGCTCTTTCAGCCAAATTACCATGTCCGATCTCGCGACGGCCGGTGCCTCTCATAGGCTTGACTTCGCCGACACTGAATGGCGGAAAATTGTAATGCAGCATGAATTTCTTGGTAAACTCTTCACGGTCGATGTCGTCAATCGTTTGTTCATCGAGTTTGGTGCCGAGTGTCACCGAACCCAGACTCTGAGTTTCACCGCGAGTAAAAAGAGCCGAGCCGTGGGCGCGCGGCAAGACGCCGATTTCACAAGTGATCGGTCGAATTTCTTCCGTGCCGCGTCCATCGAGACGTTTTCCGGTTTCGAGGATCATCTGGCGCATATCTTTTTTAAGTATTTCATCGACGACCTGAGCGATATAGCTGTCGCTGTCGGGATATTGTTCGGCATTTTCTTCCGTCAATTTCTTAATGAAAGCCCGAACACTTTCCGCTCGTTGCTTTTTGGCAATTAACGCCAAACGGCGCCATTCCGGCAGCATCGGTACGATCTGTGCCTCAATAGCCGCTTTGAGTTCCAGCGGTTCTTCGACGGCGACGATCGGATGCTTTTCCGGCTTGAGATCGTTGATTATTTCTTTCTGGAACTGAATTATTTCGCGGATCGCTGTATGGCCGAACTCAATTGCGGCTACCAACAAATCTTCCGAAATGTTCTTACATTCACCTTCAACCATCACAACCGAATCTTCCGTTCCGGCAATGATAATTTCGATCTCGCTCGTTTCCGTCTGTTTAATCGTCGGGTTAAGGATAAATTCGCCGTCGATCCGACCAACTCGCACTCCGGCGATCGGCCCGTCGAACGGGATATCCGAAATCATCAGGGCAGCAGATGCTCCGATAATACCGAGCACATCGGCAGGATTCGACTGATCACTCGAGATCACATTAGCAATCACCTGAGTATCACAACGAAAACCTTCCGGAAAAAGCGGCCGGATCGGACGATCGATCAGGCGCGAGCCGAGAATTTCCTTCTCGGAAGGACGGCCTTCTCGTTTGAAAAATCCGCCCGGAATTTTACCGGCGGCATAGGCCCGTTCGCGATATTCAACCTGTAGCGGAAAAAAATCCTGCAACGAGACGGCATCGAAATTTGACACCGCTGTCACTAAAATCATCGTATCTGCGTACCGGACGAGAACCGCACCGGACGCCTGTTTGGCCATGCGGCCGGTCTCAATAACTAATTCACGACCACCAAGGGTCATCTTTTTTTGGTACAATTATTAACTCCTAACTGTTTTACTTTCTTAATTCTAACTTTTCGATCAATTCTTTGTAAGTCGCATTATCTTTTTTGCGCAAATATTCCAGTAAATGTCGGCGACTGCTGACCATTTTCATCAAACCGCGCCGGGAACTGTGATCTTTGGCGTTGGCCGTAAAATGCTGACCGAGTCCTTTGATTCTCTCGGTCAGAAGTGCAATCTGGGCGGTTATCGAACCCGTATCCTGATCGTTCTTGCCATACTTTGCGACTAAATCACTCTTGATTTCTTTTGTCAATGTCATTTAAAACATACCTCCGTTTCATTTTCAATTATTTTTATTTTCTCTAAACATAAAGTCAGGTCGGCGTGCATTTGCACTGTGAGTTCTGCCGCCGAATCAAATTTCATTTCATCTCTGAGCCTTTCAAGCATGGTTACTCTGATTTCCTGACCGTACAAATTTACATCGGGAATTCCGATGATATACAACTCAATTACACGCTCCGATTCGTTGAAAGTCTTGCGTATGCCAATATTTAAAAGTCCGTAAAATGTCCGCTCCTGCAATCCGGCTCTCACAAAATAAATACCATCGGCCGGAATCAGTTTCTCTGCCGTAACGTTTAGGTTGGCCGTCGGGAAACCGAGTTTTCGCCCGCGACCCGAACCTTTGACTGCTTTTCCGGTAAAACCATATTGCCAGCCCAGTAATTCATTGGCTTTCTCAACCTGGCCTTCTGTCAGCAATTGCCGTATAACGGAAGATCTGACCGGCACTCCGTTCAAAGTAAACGGCGGAACAATAGCTACTTTAAAATTCCATTTTTCCCCGGCCGTTTCAAGTGTTTGCGGATTACCCTGCCGATCTCGTCCAAAGTGATAATCGTAACCGACAACGACTGAATATATTTTCAACTTTTTCACCAGAATATCTGCGATAAATTCATCCTGGCCGGTTGCCAGAAAGACAGTATCTGTCTTCAGGAAAAGAACATCATCCAGCCCGGTTGATCTCAGCAATTCCGTTTTTTCCGAGGCAGTCGTCAGGATCGGTAAATTATTAACCGATGAGCGATTCAAAACCTGTCGCGGATGCGGTTCGAACGTAATCAACATCGACCGGCTCTGCTGATCGGACGCGGTTTCGACCACTTGTTGGATAATCCGGCGATGCGCCAGATGCAAACCGTCGAAAACGCCGAGAGTCACGCAGGCTCCTTCGTAATCAGCAGGTACATTTTCAATTCCGTAAAAGACATTCATCCTATCTTACCGGCACTTCCGTCGCTAAACTTTCTAATTCGTCAAATGGAAGCGCATTTTCCCAACTAAAATCTCCGATGCGAGTTCGTTTCAAAGCGGTCAAATGCCCTTCCGTGCCGAGAGCCTGAGCGATGTCCTCGCCTAATTTTCGGATATACGTCCCGCTGGAGCAAGTCACGTGCATAAAAATCGTACTGGCATTGGTCAGAGATAATTCCAGATTATAAATATTTATAAGACTCGGATGCAGTCTCACCGGCAGACCTTTACGAGCATAAAGATAAGCCGGCTTACCGTTGATTTTTTTAGCAGAATAAACCGGCGGCATTTGTTCGATCCGGCCATTGAACCGGGTGGCGACTTCCTGCAACATTGTGGACGTGAGAGCCGGGATTTCAGCGGTGCGTACAACCGGATTCGTGTTGTCACCGGAAGCTGTCGCTTCACCCAATTTCAGAACCGCTTCATACGTTTTCGGAAGGTTCAGTAATTGCGCCATTTGTTTGGTAGCCAGGCCGATCAGAATCAACAAAACTCCTTCGCCGAACGGATCGAGCGTCCCGCCATGTCCGACTTTCTTGATTTTAATGACATGCTTGACCCTGCGAACCACATCGTACGAAGAAATACCGGTCGGTTTATAAACATTTAATATCCTATTCGTCCAGTCCGTTTGGTGAATCCTTATCATTCTGGTGGATTTTTTGAAATAAACGCTCGATGCTCTCGACATATTCCTGCGTATCGTCGAAGAAAAAGGCAATGCGCGGCACGAATCGCAAAGTAATCCGATTGCCGAGCAAACCACGGATAAATGAAGCCTGACCTTTGATAATTTCCATGGCTTCCTCAACCGAATTATTCGCGTTGTTGTAAATACTCAAGTATATCTTGGCTTCGCGCAAATCCGGTGAGCAAACTACTTTTGTCACGGTGATCAAACCGACGTGATCGAGCCGTAAATCGCGCACGAAAATCTCGGCCACGACCCGCTTAATCTCATCCTCAACTCGTTTAATTCGATAACCGCTCATCAGAGCATCTCCATCTGGCGTCCGATAATTTGAACTTCAATAAAACCTTCCACCATCTGTTCAACTCTGGCAAGGGTCTTGTGTACGATTTCATGTTCGTTACTGATCGTCGTTATTCCCAGCAGGCAGCGTCCATACTGGTCGCCGTGACCGATTTCTGCCACAGCGACATTGAATTTGGCGCGAACCTGATTTTTAAGCCGGCTGACGATAGACCGTTTATCTTTGAGCGAGTGCGTATTGCGCATCAGCAGGTCAATCTGTAAAAACCCAATCGTCATGTTTAAAATAATCACTGCTTAGGCCAGCGTCCTCTTGACTGATTTGACTTCATAAAACTCAATCCGGTCGCCAATGGCATAATCCGAACAGCCTTGCAGGGAAATACCGCATTCATAACCTTCATGAACCTCCCGGACATCGTCTTTAAAACGTTTCAGTGATTCAACATGACCTTCGAAGATCATGGTACCATTACGTTTCAGGCGGGCCATGGCATTGCGTAAGGCTTTCCCTTCGACAATATAAGAACCGGCGATCGTTCCGATGCGTGGAATTTTGAACACTTCGCGAATTTCTGCTTCGCCCAGGTGTTCTTCGACCTTATCCGGCGTGAGCAGACCTTCCAGCGCGGCGTTGATATCTCCTGTCAATTCATAAATAATCGAGTAATGGCGGATTTCGACATTCTCTTTTTTAGCCAGATCGTTGACCTTCGGATCGGCGGTTACGTTAAAACCGATAATGACCGACTGCGAAGTTTTTGCTAAAAGCACATCGGATTCGGTAATATTTCCGGCCGCTTTATGCTTGATACTGACGGCGACTTCCGCATTACCCAATTCCTTTAAAGTCTGACTGATTGCTTCTACCGATCCGTCGAAATCGCCTTTCAGGATCACATTCAACTGTTTGATTTTACCTTCGGCGATCTGGGCTGAAATGGCGTCCAATGACCATTCCTTGACCTGGCGTTTCTGATGTTCGTGTTCGATTTTTTGTCTTTCACCGGCAATCTTCCGGGCTTCCCGTTCATCCGCCACAACAGCAAAAGTGTCGGCCGGTTTCGGTAAATAATCAAAACCGACAATCACGACCGGGTCTGACGGCTCGGCCTTGGTCAGGCGTTGACCACGCTCGTCCAGGATCGTTCTGATTTTTCCGGAAGACGCTCCGCAAACAAAAGGATCTCCGATTTTCAGTGATCCTTTTTTTATAATTATCGTAGCGATCGGACCTTGCCGTTTATCCATACTTGATTCAATCACGGTACCTTTTGCCAGCGTCCGAAAATTAGCCTTGAGTTCGAGCATTTCGGCTTCCAGCAATATCAAATCAAGCAAGTGGTCGATCCCTTTACCGGTTTTGGCAGAAATTTCGGCTGTCTGAACTTTTCCGCCCCAGTTTTCGACCAGGACGCCTTGATTGGCAAGATCGCGTTTGACGCGATCGATATCCGCTTCAGGCTTATCGATTTTATTGATAGCCACAACCATCGGAACGTTCGCGGCTTTAGCATGATTGATCGCTTCGATCGTTTGAGGCATAACCGAGTCATCCGCGGCGACGATCAAAATAACGAGATCCGTAACCTGGGCGCCACGGGCCCGCATGGCAGTAAAAGCCTCGTGACCGGGCGTATCCAAAAAAGTAATTGATTTTTTATTGGGTAATTCAACCCGATAGGCGCCAATGTGTTGCGTAATTCCGCCTGATTCACCGGCAACCACATTCGACCGGCGGATGTGATCCAGCAAAGAAGTTTTACCGTGATCGACGTGTCCCATGATAACGACAACCGGCGGTCGGGTCGTAGCATTTTCAAGGTCTTCCTCGGTTTCTTCGATTTTTAAATGTTCCTCGCCATATTGTTCCAGTTTTTCGGCTTCAAAACCGAATTCATCACATAAGACGGAAATTGTATCAAAGTCCAGTCGTTGATTCATGGTCACGAAAAGTCCTAACTGCATACATTTCTGGATCACATCGGCAGCATCGACTCCCATCAGGGAAGCCACGGTATCTACCGTAGCGAACTCACTGACTCTGATTTTATTAGTCTGTTCGACTTCCTCAACAACGTTATCGGCTTTCCTGTATTTTTTCTTGGTAGTTTTTTCATCCATTTTAGCCATCGTTTTCCTGATTTGGGCATCGACTAAGCGGTCATCAGTCGTCCATCCCGGCGCCGGCCGTTTACCACGATGACTTTTATCTAATACTATCTCAGCCGGTTTGCGTTTCCCGAGTTTCTGTTCGAGACGCGGTTCGAGCTCATCAATTTTAATCCGGCGGAGTTTTTTCTTTTCTTTTTTCTTGAGAGTTTCGGTAGCGGGAGGCGTCGTTTCTTTTACAGGCGCGGCCTCAGCTGCTTTTGAGACTTTTTTGGTCTTGGCCGATTCAGGCTGGACATTACTTAATTTTTCCGTTTCCCAGACCGCTTCAATTAATTGCCTTTGCACATCGAGACTATATTTGAAAACATCCTGAACGGCAACGCTGAAAAACAATAAAGCCGATTTAAAAACTTCATCTTCGAGTTTTCGTCGTTCCATTTCAGCCGAACGACGGGCATCTTCTTCGGCTTTGCGTTTGTTCTCGGCTTCCCGGCGGGCGCGCTCCTTTCTGATCCTTTCGACTATGTCCTTTTCCTTGGCAAATTCTTCTAGAATTTTTAGATAACAGGATTCATCGACGGGAGTCATGATGCTTTTACAGGGAATTCCCTCCTTCACAAGATATTTAATAATATCATCATGAGAAATGTTTAATTCCTTGGCAATCTCGAATATGCGTTTTTGTCTGCCTCTTAGGTCAATACTCATCTACTTATTTCTCTTCCTGAATAATATCATCGTCGGATAGTTCTATTTCTTCTTCGTCTACAGAGGTTTTTCCATCGGATTGGTGAGCGTTTTGCAAAGTTGCTTCACGTTGTGCCCGGGCCGTAGCGCGGGTAGCTTCGACTTCGGCTTTACGTTTTTCCTGGGCTTCGATGATAATCGGTTCGATCTTGTCGAGAGTTTTGGCGCCCAGGCCTTTGATACTCAACATTTCTTCGCGGGGAGTCGACAGATATTCTTCGGTCGTCTCGATGCCATAACTGTACAACAATTTCCAGTTATGTTCGGTTATACCATCGATATCTTCCAGATAGATCGTTTCCGACTCAGTCAGTTCGTAATCCGATTTCTTGATGGCATCAATCGAATAGCCGGTGACTTCCGAGGCCAATCGGATATTTTGTCCCATTTTACCGATAGCGACAGATATTTCATCATCCGCAAAAATTGCCAGAGCGCTTCTTTTTTCCTCATCGATTTCCAGCTCAATCGGTTTGGCTGGCGATAACGCCCGGGTGATTAATATTTCAGATTCACTGCTGTTATTGATAATATCGATTTTTTCATTGTTGAGTTCGCGCACAATCGCCTGAATACGACTGCCTTTGATACCCACACAGGCACCGACCGCATCGATGCGTCGGTCGTTGGATTCGACGATGACTTTACTGCGGTCGCCGGCATGACGGGCGACTTTCTTGATCTCGATCGTCTTGTCGTAGATTTCCGGTACTTCGTTCTCGAATAATTTGACCAGAAAAGATTTATCGGCGCGCGAAACGATAATTTCCGGTCCGCTCGGGCCCATCAATGCCTCTTTAATAATCGCTTTAATGTTTTCGCCGCGACGATAGCGTTCGTTGGGAATTTGTTCTTCACGCGGCATTTTCAGTTCGGCTTTACCAATAATGATAAAGATCGCATCACGCCTGATCTGGTGAACATCTCCGATGATGATCTGACCGATCTTCCTGGAATACTCTTCGTAAATCTGGTTCTTCTCTACCCGCACGATCTGCTGATTAAGAATTTGTTTGGCGTGAGAGATCAATCGACGGCCAAAACTCAGCGGATCAATGATTTCGATGAACGGATCGCCGACTTCCATGTCGGGTTCAGTCTTACGGGCATTTTCGAGCGTAATTTCATGCACGGAATCGCCCGGTTTATCAACAATTGTCATCTGGTGGTAGATTTCAATTTCGCCTTTATCCATATTGACAATTACGCTAAAATTTTCAGTTGAATTGTATTTCTTCTCGATCAGGGTCAGAAATACTTTTTCGATGATGTCACCCAGTTCGCTGCGATCGACATTTTTCTCGCGGGCTATCTGGGAGAAGGCTTCAATAATTTCACGATTTATCAATTTGAGGTCTCCTGTTAATATTTTACCATTTAATTACGACTTTGGCGAAGTCGATTGTATCTATTTGAAGGCTTATAATATCGGTTCCGCTCATTACGGTCAACCGGTTTTCCTCGACTGCCGTTAATTTCCCTTTAAGCGGCGATTTGATATTTTCCTGACGATGAAAGATATTCATTTCCCGGCCGATATTCCGTCGAAAATCACGGATATTTTTCAAAGGGAAATCGATACCCGGCGAACTTATTTCCAACTGTAAACTTTCGTTGAACAATTCGTCAAAAGCCGAATCATCACGAACAACTCTTGTGATTTCAGCAATTTCATTTAGCGTAATGCCCTGATCGGTGGCGACCAAAGTCTTGACAAACGTTCGGTTTCCTTGCAAATTGACCTTAAAATCGATAACATATCCGCCGAATCCTTCGACGATCCGGGTGATGATTTCCTTCGCCGCGCTCTTTTTTTTCTCTAAGTCCATAGAATTCTTCTTTCAAACCAAAAGTGGGCTTTTCAACCCACTTTTTCCGCGCCAAATTTATAAAATTTATAGTGATTAGTGCAACTTATTTTATCATCTAACCCTTTTGCGCCGTGATCTGGGCCGCCAGTAACTCAGCCGAGTTCTTGTTTTTAGCATCGGGTTCGTCTTTCAGAATTACGTTTATTAATTCTTCAGCATTTTTATAATCGTTGATTTTCAGGTAATTACGCGCCGAATTAAGCATTAATTC
>Ga0209749_1001048_pt1 | contig 28170 bp, 26 predicted proteins | sample EPASupsiteSAE347_FD_187267 | JGI IMG/M metagenome (GOLD analysis project Ga0209749, IMG submission 187267) | Bioremediated contaminated groundwater from EPA Superfund site, New Mexico - Sample SAE3-47 (SPAdes) (version 2) | ecosystem: Environmental > Aquatic > Deep subsurface > Groundwater >...
AACTTCTCCATGGCATCCTTATCTTAGCAAATTGTCCAAATTGGATTTTTGGATGTTTTCACATTGTTCCAGGAGCTTTGCACCTCTGCATTACTGCAAAAGCACATCCCGGTAAGATTACCCCAAACGGAAGGGGTAGCTCGTTGGCAATTCATAGTATAGCTTTCTTGTCGCACCGAACTCAATACGAACTCACGATGACCAGGGTTCGTACAAGTTCGTTGTTGATTTTGAACAAGCCAGAGCTTAGTATATTTCTAAAGATTGTGAAGATACTGCAAGCTGGCAGCGCCTTCCCGGACAGTCCTTGCCTCGGTCACGGCCCTTCCCTTATATCCGTCCAGTTTCTTGATGACCTTCTTCCAGTTCACATTACCTTTCCCAAGCCCAAGGTGCTCATCGCTCTTCCCTTTGTTATCGTGAAGGTGGACGTGGATCACCCTGCTCAGGTCAGAGAGGAACTCATCGACCATACCATTCGTGTTGGCATGCCCTATATCGAGAGTAAGCCCGACGTTCTCACGCTCAAGGGACTCTATCATTCCCATGACCTCACCCGGCTGCTTTCCGAAAATGAACTGCATGTTCACCATATTCTCAACGCCGACCTGTATGCCCATGTCCGCGGCAACATCGCAGACAGCCTGCAGCCCTTCTATGTTCTGGCGCCATGCCATTTCGGGAAGCTGCATGCCCAGCGGGGAGAGGTGTCCTGGGTGAACGACAGCAAGCTCCACGAAATCAGAGGCTCTCTCAAGGCAACTGCTCATCTGCCTTATCGTTTCCTTCCAGATAGGGTGGTTGAGGCTTGCAAGATTGAGATCTGAGAAGGGAAGATGGAGCGTAAGCACAAGGTCTGTGGTCTCGATTATGTTCTTTATCTCCGAGATCGTCTCATTGTTCAACTGCTGCTTGCCCTCGCTCACGATCTCCCAGCCTGTAAATCCGAGCTCTTCGAGGTCGTAAGCCCAGTCGAAGGGATTGTTCACGAGAGCGAGGGAGGAGAAGCTGTATTCCATGAGGGGGGCTTATACTCGGTTCATATATTTAAAATACGGGTCTTTTTAAACAGGTCTTTTGTATTACTGTCACAAACCCCGGACTTAAGGCCGTGGCCTGTACATAGCGTTTTTTGCATGATGTACGTCCTGTGTTTCAATATACCTGCTAACTACATCCCACCCATTCCCGACAGAACCATGAAAACAGCTCGGAGCCCAGAGATGATCGCCGCACCAATCCTTTAAATGTGGGAATTCATCTCTCAATCGCTTGCTTGAAACTCCTTTTATCTTTTTTGCGATATAGCTCAAGGAATATTTTGGAGGATACCTGAAGAAAATATGTACGTGATCGGGATTGACAGCGATCTATATTATCTCAATATCCATCTCCCTGCATGTTTTGCAGATGATACCCTCCGCCACCATTGCCACATCACCTGTCAGTATCTTTCTCCTGTATTTGGGGGCTAACACCATGTGGTCGCTCAGCAGCGATACGTTTTTTCATACATTTCTCTGTGCCCTCTGTGCCTCTGTGGCTCTAAAATATTTGATTGGCTTTATATTATCCATTAGCTAAATCAACGTTACATAATGATATAGAGTCTTTTCATAATACGGATTATTTGCAAAATCTTTAATAGACCCTCTAACGATTGAAACGGTCATATGAGACGGTCAATATGAGACTCGTGATGAAGTTCGGCGGCACATCCGTGGGCGATGGCAGCCGTATGAGACACGTCGCAGAGCTTGCGAAAGAATACAGGGACAGCGGTAACGATGTTGTTCTTGTGACCTCAGCGCTGAGCGGCGTCACAGATACTCTCCTGGAGAACGCCAGGAAAGCCTCGGAGACAGGAAAGACCACTGCCATCAAGGAGTTCATCGCAGACCTGACAAAACAGCACCACCAGGCAGCCTATGATGCAATAGGCGAGAACAGCATCATAGAGAAGGTGACAAAGGAGATAGACTCGCGCATCGAGGAGCTTGAGAAAGCCCTGATAGGGATATGCTACCTCGGCGAACTCACAGTGAGGTCGATCGATTACATCTCATCCTACGGGGAGCGCCTGGCTGCTCCTATCCTGTGCGGCGCCCTGAACTCCCTGGGGGTGAAGTCCCGCTCGTTCACAGGCGGCGAAGCAGGGATAGTGACCACGGATGATTATGGCAATGCAAAACCGCTTGAGAGATGTTATTCTCTTGTAAAGGAGCGCATAGAACCAGTCTTAAAGAACGGCATCCCGGTGGTTACGGGTTTCATTGGAGAGAGTGAAGCCGGTATAATCACGACCCTGGGGCGCGGCGGGTCGGATTTCTCAGCTTCGATAATCGGGGCAGCGCTTTCCGCCGATGAGATATGGCTCTGGAAAGAGGTGCACGGCATCCTGACGACCGATCCGAAGATCGTGCCTGAAGCCAGGACAATACCTGTTATTTCTTATATAGAAGCCATGGAGCTTTCATACTTCGGCGCCAAGGTGCTCCATCCCAGGGCTATCGAGCCCGCAATAAAGCACGGGATACCTGTGCGCGTCAAGAACACGTTCGAGCCGGATTTCCCCGGGACCATAGTAGTAAAAGACCAGAAACAGATCAAGGATATCGTAAAAGCCGTGACAGTGATCAAGAACGTCGCGCTCATAAACATCTCAGGCGCAGGGATGGTAGGCACTATAGGCGTGGCTGCGCGCGTGTTCACCACGCTTGCGAACGCAGGCGTGAACATCATAATGATAAGCCAGGGCTCCTCGGAGGCGAACATTTCTCTGGTAGTAGATGCGAACCACCTTGACAGGGCTGTGGGAGCTATAAGGGCAGAGTTCAAGAACGGAACGGTTAAAGAGGTGGCGCAGGACAGGAATATCTGCGTCGTGGCTGTCGTGGGTGCGGGCATGGCTAACACGCCCGGCGTTGCAGGCAGGGTTTTCGGGGCGCTCGGGAAAGCTGGTGTCAACGTTATCATGATAAGCCAGGGGTCATCGCAGCACAACATCTCATTCGCGGTCAGCGAGGACACAGCTAAAAGGGCCGTACAGGTGCTCCATAAGGAGTTCGGGCTTGAGCGCGGGACGTAAATATAGCATCTACGGATCCATTCTGGTTACATTCTGATAGATTTTATCTAATCGATTGTTTTTGTTCCAACATCCGCTTCTTTATCTCAGCAGCCGCAACTGCCGCCTCTTTTTTCTCCCAGGCGCGCTTTACCGATTTATTAGCCAGAAGGGATGATACGCTTGAAATCCTCTCCTTAACCAGTTTCAACTTATGATTAATATCCGGTCTGACAAGCAGAGGCTCGATTTTCCTCTCAGCCTTATCTACCTGCAGGGTGCGCGAGATATCGGGTCTACTCCTGTCATCCGTTGTGAGGGAGGCGATAGCCTTCATCCAGTCCTGTGCCCACGGCGTCTCGGTAACTGGAGTATGTTTTGCAGCCTTTCTCTTAACCCCGATGGCTTTAACGTGGCAGGCTTTCTCGCATGCGCCGCAGTACGTGCAGAAGTCGCGAACCACGTCTATCTTCTTATCCGCAGGGATGATCCATGCTTTCGAAGGGCAGACGTTGAAGCATCCGTGACATCCCACAGGGTCGCAGCCTTTAAGTTTCGCATCGATGAGCTCTATCTCACCCTCGAATGGTTTTGTCACTACAGCAGCATCGTACGGGCATACTGCCTCACACCAGCCGCAGCGGGTGCATTTGTCGTTGTCCACCCTGATAGTCCCGGTTATTTTCGGAGCGAGCTTTTTGATTTCTTCAAGATCAAAATCCCCTTTTACCTTTATCGCCTCTTCAGGACAGAAAGGCATACAGAGCCCGCAGTAGTCGCACTTTGTCCTGTCCACCAGAAGGTCGTCAAAAGGCATAAGGTCGTCAGCTTCTGGTTTTTTCTCAACCAGCATGAATGCGGGGCAGAGCCGGGCGCAGAGCCCGCACAGGGTGCATTTCTCCATGTCCACTTCTATCTCGCCTGTTCTCCCGGACTTGAACGGGATTATTTCCTCTTTTTTCTGGAAGGTCAGATCCACGGTTATAGCCTCTTCAGGACAGGCTTTCACGCATATGAGGCAGGGCAGGCACTTATCGTTGAACACAACGCCTGAATCAAGATGCGGGAATTCTGCCAGTTCAAGGATATCCCTGCCGTTCACGCTCATCTTAAGAGCCTTTACAGGGCAAAACGATGCGCACATGCCGCAGAACGAACACCTGGTATGATCAACTATGACCGGCGGTGCGTCAAGTCCGGTGGCTATTTCTACCAGCGGTCCGGGCTCGATGGCTTTTTTGGGGCAGACCTCGATGCAGAGCCCGCAGCCGTTGCAGCGCTTATAATCGTAATCCAGCACCCTTTTTGATTTCCCTGTTCTCTGGGTGAACAGGAAATGCGGGCCCTTCACCTCGCTATCCACAGTGACCTCGATTATTTCTTCGCTGCTCATTCCTTAAACTCACTCCCTATCGGTCCTATCTCTTTAAGCTGGTTCACGAAATCCTTCACTATGCCGGCGAACTTCTCTCCCTCGCTTGCTGCAAGCCACTCGACGCGGAGCCGGCGCTCATCAAAGCCGAGATCTACAAGCAGTTTTGAAAGCACATCCATCCTCTGGAGTGCGCAGTGGTTGCCTATGGTGTAGTGGCATTCCCCGAGCCTGCATCCTGCCACGAGCACGCCGTCCGCACCGCGGCGCAGCGCTTCAAGGACAAAGGACGGGTTAACCCTTCCGGAGCACAGCACCCGTATGCTCCGCAGGTTGGTGGGGTATTGCAGCCTGAGTGAGCCTGCAAGATCTGCTGCTGCGTAGGAGCACCAGTGGCACAGGAACCCTATCACCAGAGGGTATTCGGTCGTTTCCCGCGTCGCTTCCCTTATCTGCGCCATTATCTGGTCGTCCGTATAATTCCGAAGCTGGATGGCGTCGTTGGGGCACGCCGCACTGCATGCTCCGCATCCCTGGCACCCGACCTCGTCCACGCATGCTTTCTTACCCTCTACCCTCATGCGTCCGAATTTACATACGCTCTCGCAGATGCGGCACCCGTCACAGAGCTCCGGCAGCACGTAGGCGCTCAGGGGCTCTATCTCCAGCTCGCCCCTGTGCAGCAGGCTCTCAGCCTTGGCTGCAGCCGCGCTTCCCTGCTCTATGGAGACCTGGATCTCCTTGGCACCTGAGGCGCATCCTGCTATGAACACTCCTTTTGTATGCGTCTGAACAGGTCGCATCTTGGGATGCGCGCTCTGGAAGAAGCGGTCAGGACGCGTGGAAAGGTTGAGCATCCTGCCAAGAGGCTCAGCGCTGCTGTTAGCTTCCATACCCACAGCAAGCACCACGAGGTCGTACGGCTCACGGCACGTTTCGCCTGAGATAGTATCCTCGTAGTGTAGCACTGTTCTACCTTCCGATTCCTCGACCTCCGCCACCCTGCCGCGCACGAAAGATATGCCCATTTCCTGCGCGCGCCTGTAGTACTCCTCGTACATCTCGCCGCCTGCACGGATGTCGATGTAATGCACTGTTATTTTCGCACCAGGGTACTTTTCCGAGGTGAGGATGGCGTTCTTTATCGAAGCCATGCAGCATACCTTTGAGCAGTACGGGTTCCCGACCTGTTCGTCCCTTGACCCCACGCACAGGATGAATGCAACGCTTTTCACATCCTCCCCTGTAGAGGACGAAATAACCCTGCCGTGGGTGGGACCTGCTGCGCTGAGCATCCTCTCAAGTTCAAGGCTGGTTATAACATTTTTATACCTGCCGTACCCGTATTCTTCCTTCCGCGATGCGTCGAAGGGCTGGTACCCTGTTGCAAGAATTACTGCGCCCACGTTGAACTCAAAACCCTCAGGTTTTTGATTGAAATCCACAGCCTCAGCAGGGCAGGCCAGCCTGCACAGGTCGCAGCCCACGCAGTGCTTATCAATGCACGCCACCTGGGGTACAGCCTGGGCAAAAGGGATATAGATTGATTTCCGCCTTCCTACGCCGAAATCGAACTGGTTCGGCACATCGATGGGGCAGACACGGGCGCAAATGTCTATGCACCCTTTGCATTTTTTCTCGTCTATATACCGCGGCTTTTTTACTCCAGTGATCCTGAAATTGCCCGCTTTACCCTCTATGTTCGTTATCTCCGAGTAAGTGTAAAGTGTTATGTTCGGATTATTCTGCACCTCGGACATCCTGGGGGCAAGAACGCATAGGGAGCAGTCGTTCGTAGGGAAAACCTCGTTCATCAGGGCCATCTTCCCGCCAATCGTGGGCTCTTTTTCGACCAGGTGCACCTTAACTCCCATGTCCGCCAGGGAGAGCGCGGCTTCTATCCCTGCCACGCCTGCTCCTATTACCAGTACATCCTTATTGGCAGGTACAGTTCTTTTCGGAAGTGAGGTAAGCAGCGCCACCCTTGCCACGCCCATAGCTACCAGATCTTTGGCTTTCTGCGTTGCAAGGCTGTTCTTATCTGCATGCACCCAGGAGCCCTGCTCCCTGATATTGACCATCTCAAGGAGATGGGGGTTTATGCCAGCCTGCTCAAGCATGCGCCTGAACGTTATCTCATGGAGACGGGGTGAGCAGGCTGCAATAACGATGCGGTCAAGCTTTTGCTCGACTATGTCTTTTTTTATCTGCTCCTGCCCTGCATCGCCGCATGCGAACGTTATATCTCGTGCGACCGCCACATCTTTTAGCTGTTCAGCGTGTTTCCTTACATCCTCGACATCTATGGTGCCTGCTATGTTCGACCCGCAGTGGCATATGTATACACCTGTTGGCATCAGTTCTCCAGATTCTTAATGATTATTGATGATATATAGCTTTTGGCTTATATAAGCGTGCATTATATGCTATTTATAGTTATTCACTCTTTCGCAGGAGACCTTCAACTTAAGAATTTATTTTTTGTATATTTTAATAACGAACTGATCTTTGCTTTCAGGAACGAGTTCAAGCTCTGAATTTTCAGATAAGCCGTAAAGAGTGGCAATATCTTTTGGAATCGTAACAACGAGACTGTTTCCGACCTTTCTAATAGGTAATTTTAAAACCACATCTTCCAATTTTCTTTTCATATTATATAACGCTCTCCATTCGTATAATTTTAGTATGGTTTTAGTATTACTTTAGTTAATACTCAGGATATACCATAATATATTTATACGTTGCGAACCAAAAAAAGAGCGGTTGGAAGTTCTATTTTAGATACCCTAACCCCACCCACTCCCCAACAAACTTCCAACCACTTAAAACCAGTCCGAAAAGTCAAAACTACCAAAAATAGATATGGAAAGCCCTCCATGTCAATAAATAAATGATCCAGAATTATACCGGCATAAAAACCAAGCTCGTGAACTTCATAAGCTCGAAAGTAAAGGAGGCAGGAGCAAAAGGCGCGGTCATCGGCTTAAGCGGCGGTATAGACTCCACGTTAACCGCGTATCTAGCTGTGGAAGCTCTTGGTCATGAGAAAGTTCTGGGTGTCCTCATGCCTGAGAAAGGCATAACTTCGCAGGGGGATATTGATGATGCGCTTCTGGTCGTAAAGCTCCTCGGCATCGAGCACAGGGTCGTTGAGATCTCAGGGGTTTTGCAGTCTTTTTCATCCGTTATCCCGGATTTTGATGCATCAGCCCAGGCTGCGAACGGGAACCTGAAAGCGCGAACGCGGATGTGCATACTGTACTACCATGCCAATCTCATGAGCCGCATGGTCGTGGGAACAGGGAATAAAACCGAGCTTCTCCTGGGATATTTCACAAAATACGGGGACGGAGGGGTGGATATGGAGCCTATAGGCTGTCTTTATAAAACACAGGTGCGGGGCCTTGCACGCTACATGGGCATACCTGCAAGGATAATTGACAAAACGCCAACTGCAGGTCTGTGGCAGGGACAGACGGATGAGGGAGAACTCGGCGTTAAGTACGATATAGCCGACATGATCCTCTACAAGCTCATAGACGAAAAGCAGGACATCTCTGAGATCAAAAAAGTATTTGCCCCTGAGCAGGTGGACAGGCTTGTTGGACTGATGCGTGCGAACGAGCACAAGAGGATGCCGCCCCAATCGTGCGAGATCTGACAAGGGGCTTTGCCAGGTGCCTTCGCGCCGAAGGAGGGACTTCATAGAAGCCCGGTGAGATATCCCTCTGCACAATCTCAGTTACGGGCTCTTCTCTTTTAGAGCCGCACTTCTCGCACCTGTAGCCCTGCCCCCTGCCCATGGATTTCATGCGTTTGCCGCAGCAGAGGGGGTTTCGCAACTCATGCGTGTTCAGGCAGATGATCCTGATTTTTTCAAGGTTAAGGGTATCATCCTTCACGCTCCCGCAGACCATCACCTCATCACCAGTGCGAAGCTGCCTGATAATGTTGCGGAAGCCTTTTGTTGGCTCAAAGGCTGCGCATTCCAGGGTTTTACTGCCATCCGATAACTCAAAGATGACATGCCCGCCCTTTATCGTTCCCGGGGGTTTGCTGATTCTGCCATCGATTATGTATGAGCGGCAGTTCCTCACATCGCTTATCCGGGCAGGGATAAGGTGCATGTCTGTGTTCTGGTTTGTCTTGTAAACAATATGCCTCTCAATAGGCTCGCTTTTCACCATTGAGAATGCCTGCCGCACCGCGCCCTCGCTCTCCCCGCGGATGCCGAATAGGATCGGGTCCGGTGAATGTGGTGCGAACACGATGCGTTTATTCTCATAATCTACGGTATCCCAGGTGTCCGGGGTCGAGGCTGCATCCCAGACCGAGTTCTCATCCACCTGCCTCGGCGTACCCCACCTCTCTTTTTCGCGGTAGGCTATGAGCTCGAACGTATAATCAGGGAGATGGCAGAGGGCAAAACCCGCGGCTGCAAGAGCACCGATGAGCCCCCTTTTGTTCTTATACCCGCGATGGCTTATCCCATGCCTTTCCAGCAGCTCCAGAGCCTCATGGATCTCAAGCACATCCTGAACAGCGCGCATGGAGAAAAGAAAAAGGTCGTCCTGCATCTGCGGAGTTGTTCTCTCGATAAAGACCACTCCGGGATTTGTGTTCTCGTCTGAGAAGATAGCCATGTCCTCGACCGCGGAAATGACTGAACGCTTAACCTCCCCGGCATCCTCATTATCATTCAGCTCGATACTGAAAGCCAGGGAAGCATTGCCCCGGGTCTTGTACCTGATGTTCGGGTTCAGCCGGACAAGCAGGGGGTAGCCGCTCTGCGTACCGTACTTCTTAAGTTTCTCGATGAGCACGGCTGTAAGGTACGTAGTGCACATGCCGTCTTTTGAATCCGTATCATCGATTCCAATGATCATAAACTGCTACACTTCTACATACATCTATAATAATCTTTGGCAACCATTTATATAGAAGTAGAAACAATCAAAATTCAATGAACAAGGAGTTGCTTATAAATCAAGTTATCGCTATCTTAAGCAAATCAGGATTCGCGATATCAGACCGCTGCGATATCCGCCCCCGGAGTTTTGACCTCGCGGTACGGAAGGATGACCTGTTGCTCCTGATTAAAGTACTGTATAATATCGATGGCTTGAATGAAGAGACAGCTAACGAGATGCTGTTCCTCTCAAAGCACCTGCACGGGAGTCCTCTTGTCATCGGCGAAAAAACGCGGGACCATTCGCTGGAGATAGGTGTAGTTTATCTCAGATACGGGATTCCGGCTTTTGATATCAGCACTCTGGATGATTATTTCATCGGGAATGCCCCTCCCCTAATCTATGCCGAGCACGGCGGCTTGTATGTGAACATCGACGGCTCTACGCTGAGGGAAGAGCGCATAAAGAAAAACATCTCACTTGGAGCCCTTGCATCCTCGCTCGGTGTTTCAAGGAGGACGATCAGCAAGTACGAGGACGGTGAAATGGCTGCCAGCGTTGATGTCGCACTCAGGCTTGAGGAGTTACTTAACAAGGGTTTTGCGCTCGCTGTAAGCCTGTTTGAGAGCGGCCATGTGCCCGATATCCAGCGATCGGACCATGTAAAGCAGGAAAATGCAAGAATAGATTCTTCCAATGTCCTTTCCCTCCTTGAGGACATGGGATTTAACGTTCTGCCTACACTTCAGGCTCCGTTCGATGCAGTATCCATCTCTAAAGATCGCAGGGACGAGAATGCCACTATACTGACCGGAGTGGGAGAATATACCAGTACGACCATAAAAAAAGCCCACCTGATGAGCAGTATATCCAGGGTAGCCAACACCCAGTCCCTCCTTGTTGTGCACGGTGCAAGTAAAACGAAAAACATCGAAAGAACGGTGCTTGTAGAAGATAAGGAACTTAAAAAGTACAGTGATAAGGACGATTTCATAAATCTTCTCCAGGAGCGGGGACGAAAGATCAAAGTCACATAGATCCTGGGAATGATATTTCTGGTGAGCAAATGACTGGGAAAATCGATTGGTACAACGAGTTCGTGGATATGGACTATACGCCGGCGAAGGATGATCTTATCTGCCTTTACTATTTTGAGCCTGCAAAAGGGATCAGTGTTGCCGAGGCTGCAGGAAGAATTGCCTCCGAGAGTTCTGCAGGTACATGGACCACGCTGACAAAGCTCCCTGAGCGGGTGGCTAAGATCAAGGCGCGCGCCTTTGAGTTAAATGGCAGATATGTTAAAGTAGCCTATCCGATAGACCTGTGGGAGCCCGGGAACGCGCCGCAGCTGCTGAGCGGGATAGCAGGCAACATCTTCGGGATGAGAGCGCTCAAGAACCTGCGGCTGGTGGATGCCTCTCTTCCTGCCAGGTATATTAAAAGTTTCAAAGGGCCGCACTACGGCATCAGGGGATTGAGGTCTCTCCTGAAGGTTGAGAAAAGACCGCTTACCGGCGCAGTGCCCAAGCCGAAGATAGGATTTAGCGCGGCAGAACATGCGGAAATCGCATACGAGACATGGATGGGCGGGTTTGATCTCGTGAAAGATGATGAGAATTTAACCTCGACATCCTTTAACCGCTTCGAGGAAAGAGTGGAGAGGATGGCTAAATTGAGGGACAGGGCTGAGAAAGAGACCGGGGAAGAGAAGGATGCCCTGCTGAACATCACGGGTGAAACAAATGAGATGATCCGTAAGGTAAGACTGCTCCACGATTCAGGATGGAGATTCGCTATGATCGATGTGGTCACCTGCGGTACTGCGGCTGTGCAGACTCTTCGCGAAGAGTGTGGCAATCTTGGTATAGCCATACACGCACACCGCGCCATGCATGCAGCGTTTGACCGGAATCCCAAACACGGCATTTCGATGTATTTCTTGGCAAAGCTCATGAGACTGGTAGGCGTTGATGAGATACATGCTGGGACTGCGGTCGGGAAACTGGTGAGCACCAGGGAAGAGGTCACCCAGATCGCAGATGTGCTGAGAAGCTCTAAGGTAAATGTAAAGACCATGCTCCCCCAGGACTGGGGAAATATAAAACCTGCGCTTCCCGTTTCTTCAGGAGGGCTTCATCCCGGTCTTATACCCAGTGTGATGGACATTCTCGGCAGCGACTGCACACTCCTTGTCAGCGGCGGCATACACGGACACCCGGAAGGAACGCGAGCGGGCGCAAGGGCGGTCATGCAGGCCATAGAGGCCTCGATGGATGGGACCGACTTAAAAGAATATGCACGAGAACATGAAGAGCTCAGGCAGGCGCTGGATAAGTGGGGATACCTGAGACCCAGGTGATGTGCAGTCAAAATAGCGATTTGCTCTCCGGTATCTCTTCTTCTGTTTTCTCCTCTCTTAAACATCTTTTGCTGCTTCGTCTCCAGCCGCCTGCTCTTCCTCTGTTGCAGGTTTTTTCTTTTTGCCTGCTCTCTTTCTCGTCTTTTTACTGCTTCTTTTTCTGGTTTTGCTGGCTTTCTCCGGCTCTACCGTTCCAGGTTCAGAATCTGTTGACAGAGATGAGGGCTCACCGGGGAGATCATCCTCAAGCTTGAGCGTATCATTCCCCTGATTGCTTATTTTAGGCTCTGCATCCTTCAGGGTTATGAGAGGCTGTTCAGGCAGTTTATCTTCAAGTTCAAGTTCCTCCTGAACCTTATCCTGTCCCTCACCTTGTCCGGGTTTTTCAGATAGATCCTCCACAGCCCCATCATTTTTCGGAGCCGCTTTCTCTCCGGCATCTGAGCTTGCAGGAGTCACTTCTACCTGCTTCTCTTCTAATCCAGGCTTATCTTTCTTGAGTGTCTCTACCCTCAGCTCAAAACTCGGGTCTAATGGTTTTTCCACTGTAGTTTTCTCTGGCGCTATAAGTTCAGACGTTGTTGTTTCGGATTTCTTTGTTGACCTTAACTTGAGTAACAGGTAAACCACAGTAATAGCCAGGACAATATCCATGACTAAAAGCAGTATTTCAGTGGAAGTGAAAGCCATAGTACCTCAGATTTTATTTAAATTAATAGTATGGTACTTAATGTTTTTGATTACCCTTAAATCTCAATCCGTTGGAATTTAGCTCCTCAATCCTCCACCCCAGGAAGTCCTTGATGATGATATACGCCATCTCAGGCGGTATCGCCCCTACCTCCGTGCATATGAGGTCGATATACTCCCGCGGCGTCACGTCGAAGGAAGGATTTCTCACGCTGACGTTTGAGAACTCATCGAGTTTTTCCCTGCTTATCACTTCGCTGCTGTCCCTCTCCTCTATCTCCACAAGCTCACCCAGTATGCTCATCGGGCTGAACTTATACGTCTCAGCAGCGATTATCACGTTCGTCCTTGCCTCGTGCGCAGCCAGTGCTACCTGGGATGTCCCTATCTTGTTGATGAGCGAGCCGTTCACGGTTACCGCATCCGCCCCCATGATGACAATATCGACATCTTTCATGAGGTAGCGCACAGCAGAATCCACGATCAGCGTTGATTTTATCCCCAGTTTATCAAGCTGCTTTATCGTAATATGTCCCTGCAGCCTGGGTCTTGATTCCGTGGCTATCACGTTGATGTCCTTTCCCTGCGCATGCGCCTCAGCCATAATAGAGTTAGCGGCGGCTGAATTGCAGTGCGTCATTATGGTGTCGCCGTCCCGCACCCTCCTTGCTCCAATCTCGCCGATGCGTTTAATTGCGTTCTCCGAGCTGGCAATGAATCCATCTGCCAGTTTTTTAATGCTGATTTTCGCCTCATCCACGGTCCCGCCCCCGTACCGCATAACAGCCCTCACGGCGTTCGGCAGGGAAACCGCGGTCGGGCGGGTATTCACAAGTACTTCAGCCGCGTGTTCCATTTTTTCATTAAATTCATTGATATCGTTCGTCGTAAGGCGCTCTGCATAATCCCGAAGCGCTGCAGCCGCAGCCCGCGCTATCTTTCCCGCGCCCCGTATCTCCATGGACTTTATCTTCTTTGCAGTCTCTAAAAGCTGTTCCATTATCCCTCGATCTTTTTATATATCAATCCCATGTTCACATGCTTTTCAATAAATATTGACAGTTCCTCTATGCTGTCGTCCTCTTCTTTACTTCTAAATATCATACCTTTACGTTTATATAAATAATCCAGGAATGAGTTCCGTACGTTCTCGTTCTCGAACAGCCCGTGAAGATACGTCCCGATAACAAGACCGTTCTCGCTCACTGCTCCATCATCACCGAAGACAGGTTCTCCACCATCGGTTTCGCCCATGTGGATCTCGTATCCACGGACTTTTTCACCTGTTATCTGCCCGAGAATAGCGCCATTTCCTGTAATGGATTTTTCTACCTGCCTGGTCTGCTTCGTATAATCCAGAAACCGGGTTGAAACATTGAGAAGACCTAACCCGTTCTCCGTACATGGCCCGTTAGAACCTTCAACACCGCTATCGTCGATCTCCTTCCCCAGCATCTGGTAGCCTCCGCATATCCCGATAACCGGAATTCCTCTTTTCGCCTCTGCTATGATCCGCTTATCCATTCCTTTTGATTTTAGATCCTTAAGGTCATCCACTGTGTTCTTGGTTCCGGGCAAAATAACAGCATCAGGCCTGCCCAGATCTTCTGAAAGCTCAACATACCTTATATCAGCGTACTTCTCAAGAGGTTCAAAATCCGTGAAATTGGAGATATGAGGCAGCCGTACCACCGCTATCCTGACAGGATGGTTATTGCCCGTTTTATCCCTGATCGAGACAGAATCTTCGGATTGGAGCTTAATATCCATGTACGGGATAACACCGAGTACAGGGAGCCCTGTGAGTTCTTCCAGCTGCTTTATTCCGGGTTCAAGCAGTTTTATATCGCCGCGGAATTTGTTAATTACTATTCCGAAGATAAGAGACCTCACATCCTCAGGTAGCAGCAGCAGCGTACCGTAAATACTTGCGAACACGCCGCCGCGTTCAATGTCCCCCACCAGTATTATCTGCGGTTTTGCCATCCTTGCAACACCGATGTTCACTATATCGCGATGGTACAGGTTTATCTCAGCCGCTCCGCCCGCTCCTTCGATTACTATGATCCCGTGCTCTGAGGCAAGCCGCGTGTACGCCCCTTCCACGAGCGACATTAACCCGTCGATTGAATCGTAGTAATCGCCCGCCTTCTTATCAGCATAGGGCTTTCCCAGCAGGATCACCTGCGAGAGTGAGCTTCCTTTTGGTTTTAGGAGCACAGGGTTCATATCAGCAGTGGGTTCTACCCCTGCTGCTTTTGCCTGGATGGCCTGAGCGATGCCGATCTCGCTGCCATCACGGGTTATCCATGAGTTGAGGCTCATGTTCTGCGCCTTGAAGGGAGCTACCTTATATCTTTTTGAGAGGCTCCTGCAGAGGGCGGTAACAAGCGTACTTTTCCCGACGTGGGAACTTGTTCCTATGACCATGAGAGCTTTTGACATTGCTTTAGTCATTCGTACCCCTTTGCCCGGTTCCTGTAAGCCGCGCATACTCCTGCCAGTAGCACGAACGCCAGTGCGCCTGTACCTATACTATCCGAGATATAGCCGAATGCATGTTTCCATGCCGAGCCGTACTCGCTGAAACCATAATCGAACGTCCATACAAGAGCGTTTGCGCTGCTCATCTGGAGGCTTGCATCTACGAATGCCATCTGGTTGTAGAAAGGATAGAAAAGCACAACCCCGCCTCCGAACATGTCCATGAAGACGTGCGCCGCGGTATAGACCGCAGCGATATTGAAAACCGCCCTTTTCTCTTCCAGCATCCAGCCGAGAAAGACAAGGAGCAGTGGAATGAATATGTTGTGCAGAAGTGCCCTGTGCTGTGCCACGAACGTATCAAAATCAGGCAGGACTGCAAGCGGCAAAAGTAAGAGGATGTATTTTTGATCCTCTCTCCTGCTCACTATCAAAAGGGCAAGCAGAGGAACGATTAGATGTAAAGCCCAGTCAGGCATTTTATTCTGTTTTATCCACTCTGGTTACACGCAGTAATGCATTGAGGGGTACTCCCTGGATGTCGTCAATGCCTTTCTTATCTACCAGTACAGCAATAGCTACCGGTTTTGCATTCAGGGCTTCAAGCACTCCCACCGCCTCCGTGAGCGTGGTACCTGTTGTGACCACGTCATCGATCAGGATGCAGTGCTTTCCTTCCACTTTTGCGAAGTTCTGGCTGATGGTGCCTTTAGTCTCCTTTGGTCCGGCAGGTTCCCAGCGCTGCTTGTTCGGATGGTAGGTGGTGAATTCACACCCAAGCTCATCGGCGATAAGGTTGGCAAGCGGTATACCGCTGAGAGCAACACCTACGACCACATCTACGCACTGGTCGGTCTCATCCAGGCTATCAAGGATCATATCTATCATCGCACCCGCTACCAGCCTCTGTCTGGTCGAGCTTCTGCCGATGTTGCTCCAGTCGATGTAGATATCCTTAGGCACCTGTGTAGTATCCCTCTTTTTTGCGTGAACGAGCAGCCACGTCGCAGTCTCGCGGGAAATGTTCAATTCGTCTGCAATCTGCCCTGTGGAGAGCCCACCAGCCTGAAGCTCAACAGCCTTCTGGATAAGTTCATCGATCGTCTTCATATAATAATCACCAAGAATGTTAATACTACTTTTTCTTTGTATATAAGAGGTTGTCTATTTTTGGTTGTATACTCTGATTTCAGATGTTATCAGATATTATTTTGCATTAGCCGGTACTGCTGCCGTCTCTCCGAAATCAAGCACGATGAACTCTTCCTGCTTTACCCCATGTTCCCTGAGGGCTCTCTCTAATTGCTGGACCGGGGCGCCGACAGGGAGCAGGGCTACCCGAATGTTCGAAAACCTTTCATGGATTTGTTCAAAGAATTTCCCAAAGCCTGTGTCCCCGGCAAAATAAATCTGTCCTGGTGAGCTTTCAATTACAAACCCTCCCCAGAGGCTTTTATCGATATTCCAGGGTGCGCGCCCTGAGAAGTGCTGTGCAGGGACAAAATTAACGCTCCTGCCGCCGGGAAGGGATGTTCTTTCCCACCAGTCAAGCTCCACTACTTTTCCCAGCCCTTTCTTTTCCATGTATTTTTTGTTGCCCAGCCCGATCACAAAAAGCGGGGAGAATTTCTCCTCCAACGCTCTGAGGGTGGGTATATCCATGTGGTCGTAATGGTTATGGCTCACAAGCACGGTATCGATAGGCGGCAGGTCATCAAACATGAGACCGGAGCGCGGACGCGTTTCCTCCCTACAAAAGGTAGCGGTCCCGCCCAGTCCGACCAGATGGGGTCGGTCAGGATATTCATCCCGTCCGCCTGGATAAGAAAGGTAGAGTGATTGACAAACGTAATTCTTATCTTATCCCCGGTCACGCGGGCAGCGGGTGCAGCGCCGGGTCTTGAATCGATCCACTTAGGCCAGGCTTCTCTTTTTCTATTTAAAAACCATTTCAGGATATCTAGAAGTCCACCGTGCCTGGTAGCCTCCGGGTTTTTAAAACGCCTACCAGAGAATGATTTCGCTATTTCTGCGGGAGTTGCACTAATAGCTCCAAGCCCTCTTTGGGTCTTGAATTGTATTATGATCGCCCTCCAACCATCATATCAGATCCTTCGAATAGTTAAATTATGCCCGGAACTTTAAATAGCTTCTCGAAAAGTTCCCGGCGCAACCTTGAAGCAAATCTACGAGCATTTATGCTTATCAAATCGAAGTAAAGAGTAATTAAAGAGTAATTAGTGTATCCGGAGGATAAAGCGGTCAGGGAGGGAATAAATGAAACTTGAGAACATGACCATAATCGTTACCGGGGGCGGAAGAGGGATCGGAAGGTATATCGCGAAAAGACTGGGAGAGGAAGGGGCAAATATTGTTGTAACCGCGAGGAATGAGGAGGATATTGAAAAAATTAGTAAGGAAATCAATGAAGAGGGCGGAAGAGCGATTTCTGTCAGAGGGGATGTTACCAGAGAGGAGGATGTAAAAAAGGTCGTCAATGCTGCTGTCGAAAAATTCGGCAAAATTGACGTGCTGGTAAATAATGCGGGAGCTGGCATAAGGAAGTACTTATGGGAAACAACGGCTGAAGAGTTCGAAGAAATAATGACCGTGAACGTAAAAGGCGTTTTCTTTTACATGAAGCATGTCATCCCCGGGATGGAAAAGCACGGCGGCTTGATCATAAATATATCATCAGGCGCAGGGAAGGCTGGCGTCCCAACGTTAAGCGTGTATTCTGCATCGAAGTTCGCGGTAATCGGGCTTACCGAGGCTGCTGCAGGAGAGGTAGGCAGGAACGTTAAGATCATTGCGCTGTGCCCTGCAAGCGTGGATATCGGGATGTTCAAGAGATTTTTCCCAGGGGAGAGGGCTATGCTTAAGCCTGAGGAGGTTGCTGAGAAGGTTGCGGATATCTGCATCCATCCGGGGAAATATAGAAGCGGGGATTCGATAGAGATTTACTGATGCTGATTATCGCATATCTTCAGCAGCCTGTATGTCTTCATTCAGGTCATCGAGGCTGCACTGGAAGGGTATTCCCCTTTTTGCTGCTATAGCTATCATTTCCCGTAATGATATTCCTGCGATTTTAGATGCTCTGCATAGGGTTATATTTCCATTACGGTATTGGGTTCTTCCCAGAATTTGTGGGTGAACTATGATAAATCAACCGATTTACTTTATTTAGGTTCCCTGGGTATCGAATTTAAGCATATCAGTGTGATTTATCCACTCTATGCGATGCCTTTATCCACCCAATGCAAAGCTAATGTCGATAAATTCTTGTTTGATAGATAGTTTCCACTAATCTGGATTTTTTATTGCTATGAATATATTTATGTTGAAAAGAACTTGCCTATGTTGGCTGTAAGACCTTTAGCTGATCCAGAAGCTTCGACTGGTGATAATCCATTTAATCCTTCCCCTCTATGAGGTCTTATGAAATTATAATGACACATGAAAGAGGTTACAAAGCTTATCAGGAACCTTATCGCTTTCAGTCCTCTGAATGCCTTGATAGCGTTCTTAAAAGTCCCGTTAAATCTTTCGAGGAGATTGTTATTGATTTTATCCTTGAAATTCTCAACAACGATGTGCTCAGTAACCCTAAGCTCTTTTTTATTTGTCCAGAATAATTTAGTCCATGCTTTATGATAAGCAGCAAGACCGTCTGTGATTATTTTTTCAGGTTTAAAACCTGCATTGGCTAATGCTTTTTCCATTATATGAACCGCAGAGTCTGTATCCCTCGAAAGAGAAATCCTCCATGCCACTATCTGTCTATGCTCATCTATAACTACCCATAAAAATATCGGTAAACCAAGAACTCCAACAAACGTTTCATCTATTCTCCAATCCTTTCCAAACTGTATCCTGTATTTATTTTCAGCTTCATCGAATAAAATTGCACAGTGGATTATCCATTCATAAACCGTTGAAGAAGATACCTCTACTCCCTCATCGGCAAGCATCCTGACAACATCGTCATGAGTAGCCCATGGATATTTGAAGAAAAGCTCTATCGCTCTTAGAATAACATTTTCAGAAAACCTTGAATCTTTAGTGAAGTACTCACCTATTCCAAGATCAGTTAAGCATTTTCTGAGAATTTCGTTGACCTTTTCTTTATCAACTCTATAATATATTGCTGTTTCCCTATCATTCCATTTACCAGTCTGGCTTTTCCTGAAAAATGTAGGACATACCCAGATCTCACAATACTTATTGCTGGTGTACCTTACCATTCTTTTCCCACATTTTTGGCACTTCTTTTCTTTTGGTATGTTTACATCTGTTGTGGGAATTACATCCGAATCTTTTTCAGTTTTGAGCCACAATAGATGCAACTCATTTCAAATTCCTTTTTGGGTTTAAGTACTGGAGTTTTTCCGCAATCTTTACAGTTAATTCGTTTAAAGTTGGTGTCGTAGTGATAATCTCCATAGAAAGTATAATTATCACTGCCGCATATAGGGCATCTATGGTTCATTGTATCTCTGTGATTTGGTTTTGATAAATGATACAATGAACCACATATTATAAGAATATTATTTTTCAAAATCTGTCGAGGTATTCACTCTCTCGACTATATAACCCACAAAAATTTGGAGAAAAAAAAGAGAACCAATTTACAATAAATATAAGTACTATCAAAGCAAAAACCCGTATACCTGTTTTAGTATAAAGTCCGGGAAGTGGAGCGATGAATATAAAGAAGGTAAATAGCTGGTTCTGTTTTGATCATGGCACTGTATGCGGGAATGGCAGAGGGGTTCTAGTCCTGTATGAACTTTAAGAGCACTTCCTTTCTTCTGGTGCTGTTCGTCACATTGATAATAGCAGCGTATGTTGAGCTTAACTTTGGAGGCTATGGAAGCTCAGGCTACCTGGCTCTTGTCTTTTTCTTAGGCGCACTGGTCCTGCTTGCAAAACTTAAAGGTACGGAGCAAACAAAACTGAAATCCTCATGGAAGCTCCTGCTGCTGGGAAGCATTATATTAATAGCCGACCTGGCCTACAATATCGGGTCGGGCTCCGAAATACAGACGCTGGATACAATGGTGCTTTTCCTCGGCGTGTCGCTTATCTCGGTAAACATAAAGAATAACAACATCAGAAGCATGGGTGAGTTCGGCACGTATTTTTCCTCAATTTTCCTTCTGCTCTTTCTGGTCGTGTACGCCATGCCCTCGCGCCTGGGTTCAAACATCTATGACTACTACGGCTACTATGCGACTACCGTGCCTGCCCTGTTCCTGCTGAACTCCATGAATATTTCCCTGCACATGGATTCTCTCACCACGTTCCATGTGTACGGGGTTGAGGACATCTATTACAAGATAGACCTGGGATGCTTTGGATTTTATTCAATGATGCTTATAATAAGTACCGTGCTTGCGTACAGGCTCACCTCGCCGAATAAGAACCAGCACAGCCTGGTAAAAATAACCGCAGTACTGATCGCCACCTCTTATCTCGCTAACCTGCTCAGGATAATAATTTTGGTATCAGTCGGCTATTACTACGGCATGGCTACCATGCTGGTCCTCCACACCTTCCTGGGGTGGGCGCTTTTCGCGGCTCTTGTACTGCCGATCACGTATTTTTATTTGAAATGATATTATATAGCCGCTTTTATACCCTGCAATAGGATCACCATGTCTCCCAGTGCACCACCTTATCCAGATCCATCCTGGACGGCGCAGAGGGTTTTTCATCCGGGTACCCGACAGGGATTATAGCCACAGGCGTCGTCCTGTGAGTAAGTCCCAGAAGGTCGCTGACCGCGCGTTCATCGAACGCCCCTACCCAGCACGTCCCCAGACCCATGGAATGAGCAGCAAGGAGCAGGTTCATCACGCCCGCAGTTGCATCCTGGATGGCGTAAAGCTCTCCCCGCGACCTGTATATGCGGGATGAGCGCTCGGTGTTCGCGACCGCCACGATCGCGACGGGAGCCCGGTCGATGAACGACTGGTCAAGCGCAGCTCTTGCCAGTTTTTGCTTTGTTGTCTTATCAGTGACGACCACGAAATCCCGAGCCTGGAGGTTGCCGGCTGAGGGCGCCATCTGCGCTGCGCCGAGCAGTTCCTCGATTATTTCTTTTTTGACGGGGGTATCTTTGAATCTTCGGATTGATCTCCTTCCTCGAATAGCTTCCATACACTCCATACCTGAACCTCTTTTAAGTTATTGTTCAATATCCAATATAATCTTTCCACTAGCTGTTTACCTTATTGTACTTGGGAATGCTTTCAATAGTACAGATCATGCCCTCAAAGTCCCCTTTTTTAATCCGCGGGATCAACCACCCGGACAGGTAGTTCTGCTGTCCCTCTTTGATCGAGATAGGAAGAGCCTGGTAATAAAATGGCTGCATCGTTTCCCTGGCTTTCAAATAGTAGGGTCTGAAAATCTCCGGGAAATCCTGCAGGACCTTGATCCCTACTATCTGTTCTAAGTTCGTTCCCATCAATATCTCTGTACCTTTATTTGCATAACAGATGGTATCATTTTTATCCGTTACCCAGACGCCGTTAACGATTCCTTCCAGTACACCCTCATAGAATTCTTTGCTCTCTTTTAATCTCTCCTCGGCTCTGTGTTTATAGAGGGCGATCTCAACGTTGATCTTCAATTCCCTTTCCTTGAACGGTTTAATGATATACCCGAAAGGCTCGGTGATCTTTGCCCGTTCAAGGATCTTCTCATCTGAGAAAGCGGTGAGATATACAACAGGGATATTAAACCTTGAGCGTATCTGCTTTGCAGTCTCGATCCCGTCCATCCCGCCCTTCAGTACGATGTCCATCATTACAAGATCAGGGACATGCTCCTCAACCTTTTTGATAGCCATCTCTCCCGAAGATGCTACCCCGGTGACTGCATATCCCAGTTTTATCAGGGTCCTCCGTATATCTTCCGCAACTATGCTTTCATCCTCAACAACCAGTACGTTTATCTCTACCATTATTTTGCTCCTTTAAATCTGATTTGAAATTCGGTTCCTTTGCTCCGGTCAAGATTAATATGACCTTCAAGCTGATTGTTTACCAGCAGGTTAACTAACTGCAGACCCAGGGATTCAGTTTTTCTAAAATCCAGTTCTCCGGGAAAACCAATGCCGTTGTCGCTGATAGTAAGTTCAATCTCGTCGCTGGTTTTTTTAAGGGCTATTTTTATTTCGCCCTCTCTGCCATCCGGGAATGCGTATTTTAAAGCGTTAGTAACAAGTTCGTTTATGATCAATCCGCATGGAATAGCAGAATCCATATCAAGCGCATCCTCGATCTCAGTCTTCAGTCCGACTCTGCCCCTGTCGAAACCATGGGATTCAAACAATCCGTTTACCATGTCATTGACATACTCGTTAAAATCGATCTTTGTAAAATCCCTGGAATGATAAAGTTTCTCGTGTACCAGAGCCATGGATATTATCCTGTTCTGGCTGTCCCTGAACATTTCAAGATACTTTTCTTCAGTTATGCTTTCGGACTGAAGCCTGAGAAGGCTGGAAATGATCTGCATATTGTTCTTGACCCTGTGGTGGATCTCACGCAGAAGCACTTCTTTTTCGTTAAGGGACTGCTTGATCTGGTCCTCAGCATGCTTTCGCTCTGTTATGTCCCGGGTTATACTTGAAAAACCGATAACGTTCTGGTTCGCATCGCGCATAGGTGAGATAGTCAAACTTACATCTAATCTGGTACCATCCTTTCGAATGCGTACGGTCTCTATCCCGCTTACAGACCTGCCGGATTTGGCCTGGAAAATAAACAGGTCTTTATCCTGTACGAGGTCGCCAGGTACTATTAGCTGTGTATTCTTTTTCCCGACAGCCTCCTCTGCAGTCCACCCGAACATTCTCTCTGCGCTTATATTCCAGGAGGTAATTCTATCCTCAGGATCTACCATGATGATGGCATCGGAAGCATTCTCAAATAAATTGCGATACTTCTCTTCAGTTTCGTAACGGAGTTGTTTCTCTGCTACAACCTGTTTTTCATAAGGCTGCTCTACCGATGATTTGAACAGGGCAAGGTATATGAAGAAATAACCCGCAGCAAGAAGTAAGTGAGCTGAATAATTATAATACAAGTAGACCAGATTACTGAAAGCTATGATGATGAAACCGTATATCAAACAAATAACATTCTTCTGCCCTGTTTCTCTAAATCTTTTCGAATACAGATAGCTTGCGTACAGGATGATTATTGAAGTTAAGGATATAAGAGAAACCCATACGGCAGAGAAGCTGCCGTCAGGGTAATACATTTTAGGCAGATGGTCCGAGTATAGTAACATTATGTTAAGTAAAACGACATTTAAAACATTTACAGAGACTAACAGGACAGATTTATTGATCCAATGCGGGAATGAATCTTTGTATATAAAAACGCTTGCAAGAAATAACAGAGTGGAAATCAATCGAGCCGCATTCCAGAAAACTGCTGCTTTTTGCGGGGAGTTGGGCGTAATAAAATCCGGCATAAAAGGATAAGAAAACATATGGTACATGTCAAAAATCCCGATAACAAGTAAACTTGCACCCAGGAAGAGGGAGTTGTTATCCATATTTTTGGTGGTATACGCATGCCACGTCATCACGAAGATTGAAAAAGACAGAACGAAAGGTAAAAGCTCTGTTGAGATTTCAAAGAAATTGCCAACCGTAGGGGAAAGCTCCCTGTATGATTCAAGGAGATATCCTACAAGGAACACTGATACAATGGTTATCAGTATCTTAAAAGCGTGATTTATTTTATTCATCTTTCCAATCAATCCTGCCAGCTATTATCTCGTATTTCAGGATAACATCTACACCAGTTGTAGGTAAATTTGCCAGTTCTTTTGAGAGAATATTATCATACAGTAGAATGAACTTGTAAGGAGTTTTAGAATATCTGTTCTTCAAATAATCTAAAAAGCTGTACAACTCTCTGCCTTTCAGAACGGATATTGATGAAAAATCAATGAATTGTGATAAGGAATCCAGTACTATGAGATCCGGCTCTATCGCCTTTAAATGTTTTTCGATTAATTCTATCATTTCATTTAAGTTCGATGGTGTAGGTTCGAACTGGCAATCCCTGATTTCTTTTTTTTCAAATACCAGGCTTGAAACACAATCAATAATAAAAATTTTCGATTTCAGGTTCTTAAGGTCAGGTTTTATGGAGTCGCTGGTTTTTGTCAATGAAATATACATTATTTTCCCGGGGTAAGGGATTTTGTTAAGAAAACCCACAATTTCGTTGAACTCAAGTGAATCGTGGATCAACAAAAATGTATTCCAGAAATCCAGCATTATCCTTTTGAATTCGTTATTTACGGATTTCCAGTAGTTCACAGCGACCACTTCGTAGCCGTCTTTCATATCCTGTTCCTTTGGTTCCTTTTTTTGTGTTTTATTTACAAACTCTACAGAAGCGCTTTTCTTACCCTGTTCACAAGCTCAGGTATGTCAAAAGGTTTTGTCACGTAATCCCTTATCTTGAACTCGTCCATCAAGAATTTCCTCTCTTCTTCCGAGAACCTGACGACCGTGACAAGCATTATCCTGAGCCTATCCAGTCTTTTTTCTTTTAATTTCGCCAGAATATCCTTCGTTTTTAGCCCCGGCATCATCACATCGAGCAGTACCAGGTCCGGGTTCACATTCTCAACCTTGCTAAGAAACTCTTCCCCATTGGATGCTAACTCTGTTTCATGCTTTTCAATCTCCATTATGGTTCGGAGAGTCTCTGCAATATCCCTGTTGTCATCCACTATCATTATTTTTCCCATTTTCTAAGCCTCGTTTTGCATTATTTTCTCAAATAAACTCGAATCCACCTTCTCTTCTTTTATCCGGTAGTCATATGGGATTGTAAAATAGAACGTTGAACCCCTCCCGGTTTTGCTATCGATCCCGATACTTCCACCATGGTATGTGACGATTTTTTTGCATATTGCAAGCCCAAGCCCGGATCCCTCGTATTTGCGGGACTCACTTGAATCCACCTGCTGGAATGGGGTAAACAGCCTTTCCTGGTCTTCTTTTTTTATCCCTATCCCATTGTCCCTGACTTCTACACGCGCGTGATCAGCGTTGCCTGACAACTCTACCTCTATCTTACCACCTGCATCAGTGAACTTGATCGCATTGTTTAGCAGGTTCACAACAACCTGGGTGATCCTGTCTTTATCAACAGTTATTTCAGGGATCTTATCCTCTTTTATTGTAAGCTCCTGGTTCTTGTCCAGTGCCTGGATTCTCATTGTCTCAACAGCATTCTCCACTATCTCGTTCAGACAGGCTTTAGCCGTGTTGAATTTCATAACCCCGGATTCCAGTTTGGAAATATCAAGAACATCGCCTATCAACCGGTCAAGTCTTTTTGTGTTCCTCAATATCATATCAAGGCTGTTTTTCTGTTTCTCAGTGGTCTCCCCGAAAAATCCTGCAAGGATCATTTGAAGCTGTGCGTTCATGGGGGTGATAGGAGTCCTCAGTTCATGAGAGACAACGCTCAAAAATTGCGTTTTTAGCTTATTAGCTCTGATAAGCTCGATATTAGCCTCTTTAAGGCGTTCCTCTGCCAGCTTGCGGTTAGTAATATCACGGGAATTAATAATTAACTCATTTGCTCCGGTATCATTGAGAATGCTTTTGCCAACAAATTCAATTATACGCCATGAACCATCCTTATGCATGCAGTGGAACTCTGCTGATCGGGCAGCACCTGGGTTTTGAACTAGATTATTGATGGTGTTAGTAACGTCTGCCAGGTTGTCCGGGTGAACGTATTCATATAGGGTTCTACCAATTAATTCTTCAGGTCTGTACCCGAGCACCCGCTCGACTGAGGGGCTTTCGTAACTTATGGTACCATCAACATTCAGGATTGTTATGACGTCCGAAGCGTTCTCAATAAGGAGGCGGAAGCGTTCTTCCTTGAGGCGCAGCGCCTCCTCAGCCCTCTTGCGCTCTGTAATGTCCTGAAAAACCCCGTATATACCCGTTTTGCCCTTATATATAAAGGGGATCGATGTAATCTCAACATCTACCGGAGCGCCATCAAGTCTCTGGAACTTTTCTTCTATCAGGGGCGCTACCTCTCCCTGCTCTTGCCTACGGATTCGTTCTTTGACTAGTTCATGATACTCAGGATGTATAATCTGGAATATGTTTTTTCCGATGAGTTCTTCGGGTTTTACAGCACCTAAAATTTTAGCTCCAGCTAGATTTATGTACACGATTCTGTGATCGGAATAGACAGAGATTCCAAACGGTGAGAAATCCACAAGACGACGGTAGCGTTCCTCGCTCTCTTTCAAAGCATCCTCTGTCTTTTTGCGCTCTGTGATGTCTCTAAAGACCATAACAGTGCCAATGATGCTTCCCCTCTCATCTTTGATGGAGGCGCTACAGATATCCAGTGGTATTTTCGTTTTGTTCTTTGCAATCAATGCAGTTTGATTTTCTTTAGAAAAAGCTCCTTTACAGTCCATCTCAGTTACAAAATCTTCTACGGGCTCGCCAGTATTTTCATATATAACATGGAATACATCTTTCAGAGGCATTTTTTGTGCCTCCTTCAGACTCCATCCTGTCAGGGACTGAGCCACAGGGTTCATGAATTTCACACAACCTTCCGGGTCTGTTGCGACAACTGCATCGCTAATGCTTTTTAGTGTTGTGGAGAGCCACTCTTTGCTTTCTTTTAAGTGCTCCTGCGTCTCATGTTTGAAGAGGGCTATTTCGATAGCCATTTTTAATTCCTTTTCCCTGAAAGGTTTAATGATGTATCCGAAAGGATCTGTTATTTTTGCCCTCTCAATTGTCGTTTTATCTGAATATGCAGTGAGGTATATAACAGGAATATTAAAAAGGGATGATATCTGCTTTGCAGTCTCGACACCATCCATTTTACCCTGCAATACAACATCCATCAATATTAAATCTGGATTATGCTTTTCTATTATCTGGATAGCCTTCTCTCCTGAGGATGCTATTGAGGGAACAGCATATCCAAGGTTCTCAAGTGTTCTCCGTATATCTTCGGCAACAATTGCCTCATCTTCCACGACTAATACCTGTGGTTTTATCATTTTTCACGTCCCCAAATCTGCTGCATTATTTTACATCATTATTACTATCATAATAATAATAACTTAATATATAAATAACTTTCATAAGCAAATTATTTATAAAGTTTTGGCTGTAAGAATAAGTTTTAAAAAATATTGCCAGCGCTCAATCTCAGGCAAGCCTGGTCTGCTGGAATTTCGCCTTTAATCCCTCAAGGTCGATCAGTTCGTTTATAATGTCTATCAGGAACTCGTTCCCGCGGAGAAGCAGGTGGGTATTATCCCCGCTTATCTCAAACGCCGGGTCATCGTGCGGGATCTTGATACGCGTCACCGATGCCCTGTGCTCCTTGAGGCGCACATCCCTGGATTCTTTCACGTTCTTGGTCCTCTGCGCTTCTATTCCCAGCAGCCCAAGCTCGTATTTGAAGGCAGGTCTATGGAACAGGGACGTGAGGATATAAACTGCGATCTCCAGCCGCTCGGAGACATCGATATCTTTCAGGTGCTCTTTCAAAATGCCGTAGATATCCCTGTTCAGGTTTGCTCTCAGGGCGTATACCTTTGATGGCGGTATGTCCAGTTCCTCAAGATATCCCGTGTCGTGCAGCGCGCGCAGATAGCCTGTGAGTATCAGCCTGTGCTGGTCGTAGCCGCTTTTCTTCAGTTCCCTCGCTATCCTGCTTATGGACATCTGCTGGTTCGCAAGCATCTCTGTGATAATATTATAAAATTGTGACATCGGTATAAGATTTGGTAACAAATCTGATAAATGTTTTGGTCGAAATAGATACCATCCGCTAATTTGACGGGATAACAGGATTAACAGAATTAACAGTCCACATTCTGCAGATGCAGAGATATATTTGATATTTGTAAAATAAATTTGCTGCGGATAATTAAAGTAGTTTACAATTTAATAGCATAAACAAGCTAGAGTAAAGCAGAGGTCTTTCAACCTCCACCTCCTCATCAAACTGCACGAACGGATTTCCCGTATGCAGCTTTCGTTTGGCTTTTCCCTTTGCAGGAGATGGGTTCATTCAGCAACGAAGAAAGCGAAACCAGCCCCATTTTTCTCAATTCATGCTCAGGAAGAGTGAATAAAATAGTGTTCCAGTTACGCTTTTTAGCCTCAAAGCTCCTCAAGCGTCCCCTTATATAACCATCCAATTCACCGAACAACGTCTTTACTGTACCTTCCTTGAAATAG
>Ga0209749_1001051_pt1 | contig 28080 bp, 24 predicted proteins | sample EPASupsiteSAE347_FD_187267 | JGI IMG/M metagenome (GOLD analysis project Ga0209749, IMG submission 187267) | Bioremediated contaminated groundwater from EPA Superfund site, New Mexico - Sample SAE3-47 (SPAdes) (version 2) | ecosystem: Environmental > Aquatic > Deep subsurface > Groundwater >...
CAATTTTATAGCCCTTCTTTTTGAAATATCGACCAACAATTCCAGTGCCAGCAAATAAGTCGCAAAAAGTGTTGCAGTCTTTATCGACCACCTTATTTATTGATTCTTCCAAAAATTCTAATAATGATAATTTACTACCGATATAATTCATAATTTAATAATTTATTCGTCTGGATATAATTTTTTAAAAACACTATCTACAGCCTCTTTTGCCGATAGTTCGCTTATATTTCTTACGGTAACCTTTCTGTACTCAACAGGATCGTATTGATAACACCCCTTACACCCCAATTCTTCAGAATAATTTTCATCACCTATATAAAAATCATAAGGATTACCTTTTATATTTTTTGCACTCCAGCGCTTGTTAGTTTCTTTGCACTTTTTACATATTTGTCTTTTTACATCATTGGCAGCCTTGGAAAGTGGTTGAAAATCAGAGAATTCCTGACTCTGCGAACTTGAAATTCTGTGATCATTTTTCCTTCCGTCCTTATGATCGATTTCAATTTTCGTATTCTCTGAAATTCCATTTACACCGAGCATTACGCATTTTTGTGTTTTGTAAAAATCCTTAATATTCTTCCTAATGTTTTGATTGAAGTGTTTATTAGTATTTAACCCCACCAATCGAATCCTATCTATAGAATTTCCTGATGTTATATTCGTATCAACCTCAATTTGATATACTTTTGCTAAACTGGAGCTGCGCCTGCACCAACTCCCACCATTTCCAAATTGAAGTTTTTTATATTTATCGATGAATTCAGTTGTTAAAACCCAACGACTTACACCTTGTTCATTAGGCTTTGCAAGTTCTAAAAATAATTCCTTTTGTGTCATATTAAAATTTATTTTTTAAAAATAAAAATATACTCATGCTTAAAAATATAATAATCACTTGACAATGCCCTGTATCGCCAAATACCTTCTTTGTTTTGTTTGGCTCGATTGCCCTCCATATTTTTGATTATAATACTTTTTAGTGTAAGTCCTAACTTTTGCGCTTCATTCATACAATAAAATCCTAACGGAATCCATTGCCCTCCAGCGTATTTATCGCCAATAACAATAGCTAAATATCTGCCATTTTCTAAAATTGAAATCGTATTTTTCAAAACTAACGCAAAACCATTGAGAAATTCTTTTAACGATTTTGCATTTGATAAATCATCTTTTAAATCGCTAAATTTTACAATATCGGCATATGGTGGATGTAAAATTGCCAAACTTACATTTTCTTTCTTTTGCTTTTTTAGAATCTCATTTATTTCATCAAAAGTGGTGCTTCTTGAACTATCACCAGAAATTATTTCTGAAAAATATTTTTCATTATCTACTTTTGATTTTAATTGTTCAACAAGATCTTTTTGTATATCAATGCCAATAAAATGTCTACCCAAGGTTTCAGCTTCGTAGGCGGTCGTTCCGCTCCCAACAAAGGGATCAAAAACGACTTCATTTTTCTTGGTATATCTTGATATTAATTGGCGTGGTATTTGTGGAACAAAGTTTCCGTGATAAAAATTACTATGCTTTCCTGTTTTGTCCCTTTCTTGTATAATCCAAAGACTGTCAGTCCAAATTTCTGACTCTTTCCAGTCAACAAGATTTAAATCGTTAAAATTAGGCATACTGTTTATCACAATAAATTTATTATATCACAAAAACTCACAAACATAAAACTTTTTTTCGTAGCCAAAATAACAAACAATATTATATACCATTCTGTTATTATTAAATTACTTTACACCTTAAAATCCCTCTTCAATTCCCGATCGTCCATTTCTCTTTTTTCCTCAATCAACGCCTTTGCCTTCGCGCGGAATTCTTCCAAATCCATCTTGTCCAGCTCAATACTGCGCTTTTGCAAGTATTCTAAATTATTTCGTTCCGGTTCTTCCAAGACTTCCGACAACAAGACATCCAAAATCTGCCCGATTTTCGGACTTGGTTGTATTTTTAATAACTCCATCAAGTCCGTGCCGTTGATTTTCAATTCCTTGACTGAGACCGGATCATGTTGGACTTTTTCCATCATATATTCCAAGTGGCGCAATTTGTATGGCTTGCCTTTTTTCACATCCGAACCCAAACGATCGGCGATACGCAAATCAATCAGATCTTTTAAATTTTCTTTGCCCGCCTTGGCCACCAATTTACGTACGGAGTGTTCGGTAACTTCGCCGGCGTTATAGTAAAACATGTGATTGCGCACCAGGTTCACAATTCGCGCCGTGTCTTCATTGGAAAATCGCAAGCGACGCAAAATCTTTTCAGTCATTTTGGCACCGATATATTCGTGATTATAAAAAGTCGGCTGACCGTCAACCATTTTCATTGATTTCGGCTTGCCAATATCATGAAATAAGGCCGCCAATCGAACTTGCCATTCCTTGCTCGGACAATGTTTAAGGGATAACATATTATGCTTAAAAACGTCATGGATATGATGATGCGCTTGAGCTATACCGACGCCACTTTCGAGTTCGGGAATAATATATTGCAAGATATTTGCCTTGTGCAAGGTCTTGATGCCTTCATAAGATCGTTCTGATTTAAATATTTTTATCAATTCATCTTTCAAGCGCTCTTGCGCGACGAATTTGATTGCGCCGGACATTTTCACGATTGCTCGTTCCGTCTTGGGTTCGATTTCAAAATCCAATTGTGCTAAAAAACGAATCGCGCGCATCATGCGCAAAGAATCCTCTTTGAATCTATCAATCGGCTCACCGACGGCACGGATAATTTTCTTGTGAATATCTTTTTGACCGCCAAATAAATCGATAATAATAAAATTATCGACTTTTGACTGATACGGCGCTATTTCCTCCGTAATTTTAATCTTGGAATCCGCACACTTCATCGCTAAGGCATTAATCGTAAAATCACGACGAGCTAAGTCTTTTTCTAATTCTTTTTCAAAAACCACTTGATCAGGGCGACGACGGTCGCTATAGCCTTGTTCGGAGCGATAAGTGGTAATCTCGACCACGTGTTCCGTTAAATCACCATTTTTAATCGGCAAAATTACCGTGCCAAAGGCATTTTCGTAGCGGGCATCGGGAAAGATCGCCATAATCTCCTCCGGTTCAGCGCTAGTGGTCAAATCCCAGTCTTTGGGCTCGACATTCATCAAAAAATCGCGAACAGAACCGCCCACGATAAAGATTTCGTGGCCAGCTTCTTCGACTTGATCGATGACATTTTTTAAAAAATTAGGTAATTCCATAATAAAAACTATACTTCAAAAACGCTCTTGTGTCAAAGTTTTATTTATGCTATAATTTAAGTATCAAGAAAAAGTGTTTTACACAGCTTGAGCCAAAAAACCTTCTTTGCTAGCGCTACGGCGTGGCAAAGCAAAAATAAACATCAAAACCCTCCTTCGCTTACGCTACGGCGTGGCGAAGCAAAAACAAAAATGAAAAAATTTAATGTAGATTATTTTTTGACGTATCCGCTAATTTTTATAATTCTGGGGATTTTTTTATTGCCAAAATTAGCCTTTTTGTCCTCTATTACAGAACAAAATATCATTGACCAAACCAACAAAGAAAGAGTCAGTTTAAGCATTCCTGCCTTAACTACCAATGCACTCTTAACCAAGGCAGCATATGCCAAGGCTAAGGCAATTGTCGATTCGCAGACTTTTCAACATGATATCGGCGATAAGCACTTTTCCAGCTGGGTCAAGGATGTTGATTATAAATACACTTATGTTGGCGAGAATTTAGCTCTAGATTTTACCACCAGCGAGGGCACAATCAAGGCTTGGCTCAATTCCCAAAGTCATAAAAAGAACCTTTTGAACGACAAATTCAAAGAAATTGGTGTGGCGGTTATTGAAGACAAATTTCAAGGCAAAAACACGACAATAATCGTGCAAATTTTTGGCACTCCCGTTATTCCCCTTTCTAATGTTGCCGTTGAACCAAAAATTGAAAAAGCAGCCGTCAAAATTGACAATAATTCGGATAAAATCAATCTTGCCCCAGTTCGCTATCAACCGAATTTATTTGAATCTTCTCGAGATATAATCTATAATAAAAAAGTATCCGCTATTCTTATACTTAACTTTGTGACCATACTTTTCTTGACTGTCGCTTTCGTCGGCCACAAGACAATTAGTTCACAAAAAAAACTAAGCTAATGTACGAAATAATTCTCTTGCCAGCCCTAGCTGGACTAACAGCTCAATTAATCAAGTTCTTTATCAATTCTAATCATCTTAAAATTAATCTAACTAATCTTGCTGCCTATTCAGGCATGCCATCCGGACATTCTTCCATGATGTTTTCCCTCTCAACCATCGTCGGCCTCACACAAGGCTTTGACTCTGCCCTTTTTGCTGTGACTTTTATTATGACCGTTCTAATTATCCGCGACGCAATCGGATTAAGACAATACTTGGGACAACACGGCCGAACTCTTAATCTGCTTGTCAAAGATTTAGATGATGACAAAATGCTCGACAACACCTACCCGCATTTATTAGAAAAAATCGGCCACACACCACTCCAGGTCTTTGTAGGCAGCCTAGTCGGCATCTCTATAAGCTTAATTGGCTTTTACTTGATGAATTAAATTTCTCTATCAAAAAAAATCCGTTCGACAATGAACGGATTTTTATTTTACTAGTTTTGGTTTAAACTGCATTTCGCAGTATTTATTTCCATTGACAAATAACATTTTTTTTGCTAAGCTCACAACAATAATTATTTAATAAGAAATAATTAACGAACACTAAATCACAATCGAGGGAGATCAACAATGAAAAAGATTCCAGTTTTATTGGCAGGATTACCGGGAAATATGGCATGTTTGGTGGCAGCAAGAATTGCAGCTGACGAACGATATGAGTTACTGCCTTACGCATTCACCGGTGACGGTCTTGGTCGAGATGATTTTATAGCACCGACAGATAAAGGCAATATTGCTCATTTCAAAAAATTGATTGAACCAGGTGAACGCGAAAAGTATCTTAGTGAAATCAAATCAAAATGGACAACCCCCATAGTTATCGACTTCACTCAACCCAGCGCTGCAAATGAAAACTGTGAATTTTACTGCATGAACAAATTGCCTTTTGTCATGGGCACAACCGGCGGAGATCGCAATTTGCTCGCTGCCACAGTAAAACGATCACTCACTGCCGCAGTCATTGCGCCAAACATGTCCATACCCATCGTCATGATGATGGACATGATTGAATATGCCGCCAAGACCTATCCCGATGCATTAACCAACTGGGATGCCCGTGTTATTGAAAGCCACCAGGCAGCAAAAAAAGATAAAAGCGGCACGGCTATCGCTATTGGCAAGCTATTCTGTAAACTCGGTGTCAATTTCACCGAAGATAATATTCGCGCTGTACGTGACCCGTTTGAACAAGGAATGATGGGCGTTCCTCCGCAGGCATTTGGCGGACATGGTTTCCATCGATATTATCTTGGTTCGCCAGATGGCAATGTAAACATTGGTTTCGAGCACAATGTCAGTGGTCGCGAAACCTATGTCGACGGCACACTTAAGGCCGTGGACTTTCTGGCAAAAAAAATTGCCGAGGGAGCCAATGGCAAATGTTACAGCATGATTGACGTGATGCGCGGATAAACTGCGCTCGCATCACACAAAGGAAGACTTTCTTACGATCGTCTTCCTTTTTTCTTACCTAAAAATGTAAATAAAAACCCCGACACTGTCATTACAGTGTCGGGGTGTGAAAATTTAAACTTAAAAGAACGTTAATACTTTACATTCGCCTGCTCAAAGGCGTTTGTGATGGCTTCTTGCCATTCGGGTTTTTCAATGGGCGACGTGACCGAATACCGGATATACGGACCGAAATGCACGCCGACCACGCCGGTTTTTTCAATCATCAAATAATTGAACTGCTCGGCATTTTGGATTTTCTGGCCGAAGGCCTCACTGGGCGCAAGCCACAAGGAAAAGAATCCGGCACTCGGCCTGACTGCTATTTTCATTCCTCGCTCATGCAAAAGCTTGCACAAATTCATGTTTCTGTCATAATACACGTCGCGATTTTCCATAATACTGGCCATGTCATTCTGCATGCACGCAAGCACGCCATGCGCGGCAGGAGCAAAAAAGCCGCTATCGGTATTACCCTTGATCGTGGCAATATCAGCGATAAAATCGGGCGAACCAACCATTGCACCGACGCGCCAGCCGGTACCATTGGCAATGACTTTTGAGGCAGAATACGCCTCGCACCAGGACAGATTCGGGAACCCCTGAGCAACGCTCGCCAAGGTAGCTGCATCTAAGTCATAATTCAACATCGCATAAGCAGCGTCATTGAAAATTCTGATATTATTTTCCAAACAATATTTACAAATTAATTCCCAATATCCCGCCATCATTACTTGCCCGCTGGGATTGTGCGGATAATTTAACATTAGCAATGTTGTGCCTTCTTTGATATTTTCAGGGCAAAACAAAAACTCATTTTCCGTGTTTGTCTCAAGGGCATAGTTTTCAACGCAAAGATATTGGCATTGTGCTGCCGGTGTTGGATAGCCAGGATCAGTCATTGTTGCAACCTTGACCCTCGCGTGTGAAAGTCCGGGCTGATCACTAAATCCAACATGCCCGCACGCTAATGGAATCAAGCCAAGCATTGGCTTGATTCCAGGAATCGGCAAATAGGCCAAATTATCCTTCAATGGCTCAAATTCATGTAGACCAACAAATTCTTTGGCAAATCCTGGCACGCCAGGCGAGCCATTATCCTGATACTCATGCATTGATTCATCATCTCTCATGACAGCCTGGCACGCAGCAACTCTTGCTGACATCAACGCCGGCCCGCTTGGCTGTCCGATGCCCAGGCGCCAGATCTTCTTACCGGCCGCTTCGGCCACTGTCACTCTTTTCTTAATCTCCTGAAACAAATTCTGTCCGCCTTCGGGCAATCTGCTTTTCTGCATTTTCATTCTCCTCATCATGGATTGATGGATTAATATTGCACGGTTTTTTCGTTGAGCGAAGTTTCGGTCGCCAGTAAATCAGCAATCGTTACCGCGTTACTGATTCTTACCACAGAATTATCAGGTCGCAACAACAATTGTTGCGACTCGCCCCAGCCGTTATAGCGCATGGCCATGGCGATGCCATGGGCGCCCGTATCATGTACAACGACAAAGTCATCTTCGAAAATAGTCGGCAGACTACGATCCGAAATCATATGAATATTTTCGCACAAAGGTCCGACAATCGAAACCGTTTCTTTCGGACTGGACTTTTTCTCTATTCCATCGGAACGCAAAATGCTAACCTCATGATGGGAAGGATAAATTCCAGCCCGCAGGATATCGGCAGCATCGCAAATATCGATACCAATGAATTTTTTATACTCATCCATCTTATTAATCACTTGTGTCACCAAAACACCATTCTGACCGGTGACATATCGTCCCGATTCCATATACAACTTTGGCAAATAACCGCGACGATTTTGAAAATCGTCCAAAAGATCATTAATCCGCTCAGCCATTTCAGAAATATCGAGTGGCTGATCTTCGGGGTTATAATTCACACCAAGGCCACCACCGATATTAATGAATTCAAGCTGAATTGGCAGAAAATCTTGTATACGCGCAGCCATTTCCAGTTGCATTTTGGCATTACCGGCCAAGATCTTGGCATCGCGACAATTGGAGGCATACATCGTATGGATTCCAAAAATCGTCGCCCCCTTATCCTGTGCTTTTTTGTATGCTTCAATGATTTGGTGATACTGCAAGCCATATTTCTGATTGACAGGATTGCCGATAATGGAATTACTCCCCTCCGTTCGACGGTCGCCCGGGTTATAGCGAAAACAAATTCGCTCCGGAACACGTGGCAACTTATCAATGAACGAAATATCGTCAAGATTAAGAATACCGGCAATTCTCATCGCATAGTCATAATGATCCGGATGAGTATTGTTGGATGTATACATTATCTGATGCGGTAACGCACCCGCCAATTGCGCTCGATACAACTCAGTCGGCGAAGCACAGTCCAAGCCGAAACCAGCATCCAAGATGATTTTCAAAATCTGGACATTGGGACAAGCTTTGACAGCAAAGAAATTTGTTCCCGGATGAGCTGTGAAAAAAAATTTCTGCATCACGGCAATGGTATCGCGAATTCCCTGCTCATCGTAAATATGAAAACCGGGACTAAGCGCCCATTCCGCAACCGGATAATTTAAATTTCCGACCGTAATGGGGTGAAAATCATTGGCAATTTTGGGAATAAGCGGAAACAAACGATTTTTGAACCTCTGGGACATGGGCATAGATAATCTCCTTGTAATTTTGAGGTTATGGCAATAAAAACAGTTAGTTTTTATATTTAATTATCAAAAAACAAACCTCTCCCACTTAGGAAAGGATTGTTGTAAGATTAGCAATTAAAATAATAATTGTCAATATTGATAATATGATTTCTACATCAAACTCATACCCGTCATTTCTTTCGGTTTTTTTAAATCTAGAACTTTCAAAATCGTCGGCGCAATATCCGAGAGAATTCCTTGTGGCTGAATCAAGCTCAAATCACTGCCGGCGACATTTTTCCAGCCAAAACTCTTGCCACGATATTCGTTGCCGATAATAATAAAAGGGACTGGATTGGAGGTATGTTCTTTGTCAATTTGTCCGGTCTGCATATTAAACATTACTTCGGCATTGCCATGGTCAGCCGTTATCATCAAAACGCCGTTTTTGGCCAAAATCGCTTTTGTTACCCTAGCCACGCATTTATCCAAAAACTCTACACCTTGGATAGCTGCCGCGATATTGCCTGTATGACCTACCATGTCCGCATTGGCATAATTAACAATTATCATATTATGTTTGTCGCTCTCGATTTCAGCGACCAATTTATCAGTGATTTCTCCAGCAGACATTTCCGGCTTAGTATCATAACTAGAGACTTGTGGTGAAGGCACCAGCATATGCTCTTCGCCAGGAGACTTAGTTTCGCGTCCGCCATTGAAAAAATAAGTCACATGGGCGTATTTTTCCGTTTCAGCAATGCGTAATTGCGTCAATCCTGCTTCTGCAACTACATCGCCCAGGGTATTTTTTATCTCATCGGATTCAAAAACAATTTTTACTGGCAAGCCCTTTTCATATTCAGTAAAACAGGCAAAATATAGATTTTCAATCTTTTTTGGCCGATTAAATTTTTCGACTTTCTCGTCGACGAAAGCTTTTGTTATCTGTCTAGCTCGATCGGGACGGAAATTATAAAAAACCATGGCATCATTGTCATCAACAGTGGCCACTGGCTTGCCGTCTTTTTCTATAACCGTCGGGATAAATTCTTCATCGTATATTTTCTTTTTATAACTATCCTCAATAGCCGAAATAGCGCTCTCGGCCTTATTACCAACTCCATTCACCATAGCCACATAAGCTTTTTCTATTCTGTCCCAATTATTATTCCTGTCCATGGTATAAAATCTGCCAGCGATAGTAGCAATCGCGCCGATGCTATATTCAGCAATGCTTCGCTCAACACCTTTAATAAAATTCATACCGCTGTTATAAGAAGTATCTCGACCGTCCAAAATGGCATGCACATAAACTTTTTCAATTCCCTGCTCTTTTGCCAAAACAAGAAGCGCGTGCAGATGATCAATGGAACCGTGCACGCAACCATTCGACACTACCCCCATAAAATGTAATTTGGAATTGTTTTTCTTGACATGCTCAATCGCATCAAGCAAAACCTTGTTTTGATAAAAAGTATTATCGCTTATCTCTTTATTTATTCTTGGCAGGTCCTGATAAAGAATTTTTCCCAAGCCTATATTAACATGACCGACTTCGCTATTACCCGGCTCACCCCAAGGCAAACCAACTGCCTCACCGCTGGCACGCAAAGTCATCGAAGGATATTCTGAGATCAAGCTATTTATAAAAGGAGTATCCGATTGTGATATTGCATTACCAGTATAAGGCTGTCCAATTCCCCACCCATCGAGAATTACCAAAACAACTGGCTTTGGTCTTTTTATTTCAATATTTTCTTTCATCATATAATAAATTAATTATTAGTTTTTTTTAAATAAGGCTTTTCCCACTCATTTCTTTTGGCTTTTCTGTATTTAACAATTTTAATATCGTTGGCGCAATATCGCACAAGCTACCGTTTTTTCTCAATTTAACATTTTTGCTTATGCCTTTACTAATCAAGATAAACGGAACTTTATTAGTAGTATGCTCGGTATAAACCTCTTCCGTATCCAAATTTATCATCTCCTCAATATTGCCGTGATCAGCCGTAACGATAACTGTGCCGTCAATATTCATATATGCATCAACTATCTTTCCCAGACCAACATCTACACCCTCACAACATTTTATACCGGCAGCAATATTGCCTGTATGACCAATCATATCGGGAGCGGCGAAATTTACGAATGTAAAATCATATTTAGCTTTATTGTTTTTTATATTTCCCAAAACGACACTCGTCAACTCTGATGAGCTCATAGTGGGAGTTTCATCGTATGACTTAACGTCTGGCGAAGGAACCATGAATTGATCTTCGCCGGCAACCGTTCCAGAATAACCACCATTAAAAAAATATGTCACATGGGCGTATTTTTCCGTCTCGGCTAAATATAATTGCTTAAGATTTGCAAGAGCCATTGGCAAGGTATTTATAATATCGATACCAGGATAAGCCGTCAAAACTTCGCTCAAGTCTGGTCCAAAATCAGTCATCGCTACAAAATAAAGATGTTCTAATTTTTTAGGACGCGTGAAGGCGCCCGGATTCTTGGCGTTAAAATCATTCTGCATAAAAGCCTTCGTTAGTTGTCGACTGCGATCAGATCGTAAATTGAAAAAAATAACACTATCTCCGTCTTCTATTCTGGTATTAGTTTTTTCGCCATTCGTAATAATGCATGGCTCGATATACTCATCACTTTCACCGCGGTTATACGCCTCCGTAACGGCGCCAATCGCCGTCGAAGCCATCTTGCCCTTATTACTGGTCAAAGTATTGAAGGTTTTTTCTGTTCTTGACCATTTCTTTTTGCGATCCATGGCATAAAATCTTCCAACGATAGTGGCAATTTTATAATTGCCTAAGTGATTTTTTTCTAAATCTTGAATCAATTTCAAAGAAGCATATTTAGGAGAATCTCTACCATCAGTATATAAATGCAAATATGCATCTTTTACGCCATTATTTTTAAGCATCTCAATTAAGGCAATCAAATGTCCCGGATCACTGTGAGGACTTTGTCCATTCGACAACATTCCCATCAGATGTATTTTTGTATTCATCTTGCGCGCATGCCGGATCGCACCTAAAAAAGCCGAGTTTTTCACAAAAGTTCCATTGTCTATGGATTTGCTTATTATCACCGACTCTTGCTCCACCAATCTGCCTGCACCGATATTCATATGCCCCGCTTCACTATTGCCAACTTGTCCATCTGGCAAGCCGACATACTTTCCATGTGCAAAGAGAGTTGAGTTGGGATATTTTTTCAACAATGAATTAAAAACCGGAGTCTGCGCCAAAGAAATAGCATTGCCTCGATTTGGCTCACCGATTCCCCAACCATCCAAAACTATCAAAATCATGGGTGATAATTTTTTATTTTCGACTTTTTTAATCATACATTTCTCGAATATTATTTTGAAGTTAATTGATCTTCAATCTCCATTAAACGATTATACTTCACCAAGCGCTCTCCCCTTGATAGTGATCCTGACTTGATGTATTCAGCTCCGACGGCAACGGCTAAATCTGAGATAAAGTCATCTGTCGTTTCGCCACTACGATGAGAAATCATTAATTTATAATTGTGGCTTTGAGCTAATTTAATACAATCAATCGTCTCTGATAAGGTTCCGACTTGGTTTAATTTTATCAAAATCGCATTCGCAGCTTTCTCTTTTAAGCCCATTCTCAAACGATTAGAATTTGTCACAAATAAATCATCGCCAATCAAAAGCATATGCCCGCCCAATTCTTTGGTTAATTCCTTCCAACCAGACCAATCATCCTGATCCAGACCGTCTTCAATGGAAATAATCGGAAATTTTCGATACCACTCATTATATAAGCCGATTAAACTATCTGAAGAAAATTGTGCCTGGTCCAGCTTAAATACATATTTTCCAGTTTCATGATTATAAAGCTCGGATGAACCGACATCCATACCTAAACCAATGTCCTCTCCAGGCTTGTAACCACAATTAATCATTGCAGCCATAATCATTTCAATCGCTTGAACGCTATTATAAATATCTGGAGCATAACCACCCTCGTTACCAACATCGGTGTCAAGTTTTCGTGATTTTAAAACATGTCCTAACTCATGAAAAATTTCTGCGCCCATGCGCACTTTTTCCTTAAAGCTGATATTCTTCATCGGCAATATCATAAATTCTTGAAAATCCAAATTAGTATCAGCATGCTTTCCGCCATTGAAAATATTAAAGGACGGTGTAGGCAAAGAAAATTTCTTTTTATCAAATTTGAATGTAGTGCTAATATATTCGTATAACTCCTGTCCTTGCGCCACGGCTGCCGTTCGTGCCACCGCCATCGAAACTGACAAAATCGCATTCGCGCCTAGTCTTTTTTTGTCCGCAGTGCCATCTAAGTCAATCATTAATTTATCTATCTTTTCCTGCTTGGTAACGTCAACACCTTTTAATTTTTTCGCGATTTCCGTATTTACATTTTTTACCGCATTTAGCACGCCTTGTCCTCCATATCTTTTTTTATCGCCATCGCGAAGCTCATGGGCTTCATAAATACCAGTGGAAGCGCCAGACGGAACACTTGCTTTAGCCCAGACGCCATTTTCTAAAATTACTTTCGTTTCGATAGTCGGGTTGCCACGCGAATCCAAAATTTCGCGAGCAATGATGTCTTTTATTTTCATACTCCTTTGACAACTAGACAGCCAGACAACTGGACAGCTAGAATATTTAAAAATTATTATTCTTAACTCACTAACCCGTCTAAACCGGGCATTTTTTCGCCTCCCAGATAACTCAGCATTGCGCCTCCACCGGTCGAAATCCAATCGATGCCGTATTCCATTTTGAGCGCACGCAAAGCCTCGACAGTTTCACCGCCACCAACCACTCCAAAGGTAAGTCCTTTGGATCTTGCCGCCACGTATTGAGCTAATGACATCGTACCTGTTTTAAAAATCTTTATCTCAAAAAAACCCATCGGACCGTTCCAGATTATCGTTTTCGCTTTTTTGATTTCATGAGCAAACAATTTAATCGTTTCTGGGCCAATGTCGAAAATATAATCTCTGTCTGTTATTTCATTGATTTTTCTAATTTTAATATCACCGCCAGTCTTGCTTGCGCTCACCACTACATCCACCGGCAAAAGAATGTTTTTTCGATCTAATTTCTTTGCAAAATCCAAATATTCCTTATCAATCATAGACTTGCCCACATTAAAACCATCGACTTTGAAAAAATTATTTGCCAAGGCGCCACCAATCATCACCCGGTGCGCTTTTTTTTGTAAATTTTTAATCAATTTAATTTTCGTTTTGATTTTGGCGCCGCCAATCAAAACCACTAACGGCTGAACCGGATGCAAGGCTTTGTTCAAACTCAATACTTCTTGTTCTAATAATAAACCGGCATAAGAGGGAATATATTTCTTGATTGCGCTCACGCTTGTCTCGGCGCGATGACAGACCGAAAAAGCATCGTTGACATAAACATCAGCCAATTTTGCTAATTTTTTTCCTAATTTATTATCATTTGTTAATTCCCCTTTTTCATAACGAATATTTTCCAGCATCACAATCTCTCCCGCTTTCATTTTGCCCAAGATGGTGCCACCATCCAGAGAGTCGAAATTATCAACAAGCTTAATCTTTTTACCCAGATGCTGCGTTAATTTTCGCAAGATCGGCTTTACGGAAAATTGTTCCTCTCTTTTGACTGGGTCAGGCTTGCCCAAATGCGTTACTAAAATTATTCTGCAATCATGGTTGAGCAAATAATTAATTGTATTCAACTCCTTAATGATGCGATAGTCATCTACTACCTTGCCATTCTTGATCGGCACATTAAAATCAACTCGTAACAGAACTTTTTTGCCGTGCAAATCTTTGTAGTTTTTGATTGATTTAATTTTCATGCGAATAGACAACTAGACAGCCAGACAACTGGACAGCTAGAATGTAACTTTATTTTGTTGCTAAAATACTACGTTTATAACTATCGAGATTTTCTAGGGCGATGCCGGTGCCTTTGGCTACACATAACAAAGGATCGTCGGCAACATAAGCTGGAACGCCGGTTGTGCGTGATAATAATTGATCGATATTGCGTAATTGTGAACTGCCACCAGACAAAACCATGCCTTTGTCCATAATATCCGCCGATAATTCCGGCGGAGTTTCGTGCAAGACTTTTTTGGCTGCACTAATAATCGCCTCTAGCTCATGCTGTAAAGCCTCGGTCACATCACTGCTCGTAATCGTGATGCCGCGTGGCAAACCGGTCAAAATATCGCGACCCCTAATTTCCATTGTTAATTTATCTTCTAAATATAAAGCCGAGCCAATATTAATCTTGATATCCTCAGCCGTTCTTTCGCCGATAGCAAGATTGTATTTGCGACGCACATATTCCAAAATAGAAGCATCAAATTTATTACCGCCAACACGGACAGAAGTTGCAGACACGATACCACCCAATGAAATAACCGCCATTTCTGCTGTGCCGCCACCAATATCGACAATCATATGCCCAGAGGCTGAACCAATCGGAATATCCGCGCCAATCGCTGCCGCAACAGGCTCCTTGATAATATACGCCGCCTTTGCACCAGCCGCAATCGTCGCATCAATAACCGCGCGTCTTTCTGTCGATGAGATACCAGCTGGTACAGCCACCATTACTTCAGGGCGGAATAAGCGCACGCCACCGACTGCCTTATTAATAAAATAACGCAACATCGCCTCGGTCGTCCGATAATCAGCAATCACCCCATCCTTCAATGGCTTAATTGCAATTATCGAATCAGGAGTGCGGCCCAACATATCCTTGGCCTCATTACCAACCGCTAATATTTTTTTATCTGCCATGGAAACAGCCACAACGCTAGGTTCATTGATTACTATCCCCCTTTTTGGCAAATGCACCAAGGTATAGGTAGTTCCCAAATCAATTCCAATTCTTTTTATAAACATATTTTCTAAATTTGCGCCTCTCTCGCATTACTTAATTAATACCGTGAACTGTTTATCAGTTTCAAAAACGTCTGACCAAGATATTTTCTTATCTGTTTCTTTTTTTACAAATAATCCTGTCGGACTATAGCTATTTATTTTTTTATCAAAATTGAATTCAACATTAAAAGAGTCATATCTACTACCTGCCTGTTTCTGCAAATAAAAATCATATTTATTCGCTTGATTAATCTCATCCGCAATCATCGCAGGTAATTTATACTTCAAGCTTACTTCTTTGATATCACCAGGCTCAACTGAAACAAAAAGAGTAAAAACAGTCTTACCCAATTCATTGTAAGTGCCCACCGTTTCACCATCCAATCCTTCAGCCTGCAACAACTCACTGCCCTCCGGCACATAAAATCGAACATATGTGCGATAACGCGTGGTCTTCCAATCAAAACCGCCACCGTGAATATATTTTAATTTTACATCAGATATCACGCCAGCACCATCGCTATTAACCCGATAATCAACTCGTCTTCTAATCACAGCATCCGTCTTCAAGCTCGCCATATTAGCATCTACCACCATTAGATAATCGCCTGATTTATTGATGACATTGCCACCCCAACCTTGCTTCAGTGTCGTATTTTGTAATTTTTCATCATGAAAATAAGCGACAATATTCTTCTTATCGACATTGTTGCTTACGATCTGAAAAACCCTGAATAGATCCGTTAGCGATAAATCGAAAATTCGTTTTTTTAATTCTTTGGTGATTTCACCGATTACTTCCTTGCGTTCCCAAGATGGAACACCTAATTGCACATAACCTTTTTCAACTTTGTATTGCAATAAATCAACGAAGTTATTTTGATTATATTCCTCGTCATTGATTATTATCGGACCTGTGAATTGCAGCAAATCAGTGATAATCTCCGGAGTGATGGCGATTACGCCATCAAAATCTTCCTTAAAATTATTAATATCATCTTTGCCGGTTAATAATTTATTTTCTTCTTTGAAAAAATATTCAATTTTTTGAGCAGAACTAGGCCAATCTGGCGACCAGTTAGAGTCGCGCATGAACCAATCATTCACACCTAAATATTTTTTTAACGGCTCCGGTGGTGCGATTTTTAATTTATCCTTGACTGGCATATCCATGTGATAAATATCATGAGTGTCCATACGTAAAAAATCACTATCTTCCATTTGCAAAATACCATATGTACCAATAAAGCCGCCCGTCGGTCGCAGTTCATCGCTATTTTGCAAAAGCACTAAGAAGCTACTCTTTTGCGGATACCCCAAAGCTTTTGGCAGTAATTCCATAAAAGGCATTATTTTTTGTGAAGCGATATTTAATTCAGTCACTCGGCTCTTAAGTTCGCCAACCTGCTCTGCAGCCAATCTGAACAAACCCGATATCCTGACTTTTGCCAATTCATTGTTGGCAAAGTTGATTCTTTGCTGCACTTCTTCAAAATCAGCTGAACTGTCAGTTAATATCTTCAATACTTTTCGCTTTTCTTCTTTGGTTAATTTTAAAAAACTCTGATCATTGTGCAAAGAATTCTGCAAATTGACGCCGATGCCGGTTCCGATTAACATTGACCGACTCAAAGAATCGATAGCTGACACGGTATAGAAAATATTATTTTTTTGCTCTGTAATATAGAAAAGATGATTCAGAAAAAAATTATTATAACCCTCAAGATTGCGCTTTGCTTGAGAAAAATTTGCATTGGCTAGCTTGGAATAATCATTGGCTGTTTTAAAATCCTTGTCTTTCGCAAAATATATAGCTTGTTCAATGTTGTTTTTGCCATTGCGGAGCTCATTAAAAACATTAATCAAATTTACTGCGTTCAGCAATAAAAAAAGGAATGATAAAACAAAAAAACCGGCTATTGTCCAACCGAAATATTTTAATGCTTTGTCGATGACGATATGCCTTTTCCTTTCTTTGATTATCGGGAGCTTATCATAGACATTCCTGACTTTTTTTAGCGAATCTAAAAAATTCAAGTCATATTGTTTTTGCTTTTTGAACATAATTATATTATAACAGGATACAAGAAAAATATCAATTTTTATTTAACACTAAATTTGCCTTATTTTTGGCTATTCTTTGCGCAACGCCTCAATTGGATTCAGCCTTGCCGCCTTTTGGGCTGGATAAATACCAAACAAAACCCCAAAAATAAATGAAAATCCAAGGGCTATAACATAGCTTTTCATGGGAATTACAAAGTCCCAATCATAACCAAATGAATCAGCTCCTAGGGCAATTAAAAAAGAAACCAAAGCCCCGATGATGACTCCGAAAATTCCTCCGAAAATAGTAATAATAATCGATTCTGTTAAAAACTGATATAAAATATCCCGTTTTTGCGCTCCAACAGCCATACGCAAACCAATCTCGGCTGTTCTTTCGCTTACAATGACATACATGATATTCATAATCCCAACGCCGCCCACAATCAAGGAAATGGCGACAATGGCAAGCAAAAGAAGCGTAATGGCCCCAGTAATAACATTCAAAATATCCATCATTTCCACCATTGTTGTTACTCTAAAATCATCCTTGCCCAAATCTGCCACACCAAACTGATCAATTGTCGGTTTCGCAATATCATGATTTTCTCTAAGAGCATAGCGGATATCTTCAGCTGTTTCCTCGGCAATACTTAAGTCTTTGATTTGGTGCACCATATAAATCACATGATCTATACCCATGACTTTTTTTTGCAAAGTTTTCAGAGGCACAAAGACGAAATCATCCCAGTCCATGCCCATTACCGCTCCGCGCTCTTTAACCACGCCGATAACTCTGAATTTATTTTTTCTGATCTTAATCATCTTTCCGAGCGGATCATTGTCGCCAAAAAGTTTATCCTTGACCTTGCTCCCTAAGACAACAACTTCAGATAAGGAATTTTCTTCTTCGGCCGTAAAAAACCGTCCATCCGCAATTTCGCTTTTATCGATATCAATATAAGCTTCATTCGTTCCAAAGATGTATCCCTTCTTCAATTCATTTTCATAACTGATTTGCTCTTGCCCCATTATTCCGCCATAACTTGTAACTATATTCGGAATTTTATTTATATCCTCAATATCATCAGCCGTCATCGTCGTTATTTGCACACCCTGCGCCATTGCCGCCCCGCTTTGAATATCCTTGGATGTCTGGCTTTTTTTTCCAGTTGGGATACGCACCTCGCTAATGATCACATCCGTTCCATAGGACTCAACTTGACCCAAGACCAAGCTTTTGATTCCCTCTCCAGCCGAAAAAACAATAATTACCGCTGAAATGCCGATCACCATACCCAAAATAGTCAGGCTAGTCCTGGTTTTATTCGCCAACATGGCAGTTATGGAGCTTTTTATGATGGTTGGTATTAACATTGGTTATATTTTATTCGCACATTTTTATAATAGCAAACGTTTTAATTTTGAATTTTGAATTTTGAGTGATGGCGTTACTAATAATTTAAAATTAAGTCATTAAAAATTTATTCAAAATTCAAAATTCAAAATTTCGCGCTACTCGTAGCGCAGCGCTTCCACCGGCTCAAGTTTTGATGCCTTTCGCGCTGGATAGAGCCCAAAAACAATACCAACAAAAGCAGAAACACTGATTGATAAAATTATCGATTGTAATGTCACCACAAAATCCCAATCATATTCCATCTTTTGAGCCACAATCGCAATAACAAATGAAACAAAGACTCCGCCGATGATACCGATAATGCCGCCGATTGTAGTAACTGCGATCGCTTCGATTAAGAATTGATTCAAAATATTAGCATTATTGGCGCCAATTGCTTTTCGCAAACCGATTTCACGAGTTCTTTCTGTCACGGTTACTAACATAATATTCATTATGCCCACGCCACCAACAATCAAAGACAAAGCTGCCATCGCAGTCAAAAAAAATTTCAATGCATTGGTTATCGTGCTGATCATATCTATGGCCTCAGCCGAACTGCGGACCGTAAAGTCATCTTGAGTGCCATTTTGTTCGGAAATATCATGACGTTCTCGCAGAGTTTTTTCCATATCACTGACTGCTTGTTCAGAATTTTCATCTGAATCTATTTTTGCCCTGATCATGCCAACATGATTAACTCCGGCAATTAATTTCTGCATCGTTTTTACCGGAATAAAAACTTGATCATCATAATCCTGAAAAGCCACCGTCCCCCTCTCCTCCATGACTCCAATAACTTCGAACATCTGTTTCTTAATCTTAATCCTCTGTCCCATAGCGGGCGAATCACCAAAAAGCTCTTTTTTAACCGCGCTTCCTAGCACAACCACCTTGGATAAATTACGCTCTTCTTCTTCCGTTATAAAACGTCCTTCCAGAACATTACCACCTTCGACAGCGATATAACCAGACGAAACGCCGGTAATTGTCGTATCGTATGACGTAGATTGCCACTGAATATTCGCCGCCCCGCTCGAATACGCTGCCACGGCGATCAAGTTTGGAACATTCTTTTTTTCTTTTAGCGCCATTGCGTCTTCATAGGTCAAAGTCGTAATCACGATACCCATTGCTGATGCTGGCGGGCCATCCGCCTCAGCCTTTCCTGGCAAGATACCGATTAAACCTGACCCAAGAGTCTCAACCTGCGCCAATATCAAGCTTTGCGCACCAGCCCCCACTGCCATGATCACAATTACCGCTCCGACGCCAATGATAATTCCAAGCATAGTCAAAAAACTCCTCATTTTATTACTGAGAAGCGCCATAACTGAGTTCTTAATTGATTGCCTGATTGAGATCATTGCCGAAATTTTTAATTTTAAATTTTAAATTTTGAATCAATTTTTAGTGAATTAATTTTTAATTTTTAAAAATCATCATTCACTCAAAATTCAAAATTCGAAATTAAAAATTATTTTAGAAGTTCTCCATCCTTGGCAAATCTTCTGTTGGTCACTGGCTGATCAGAAACGATTTCCCCATCGCGAACCAGAACGATGCGCTTAGCATGTTCAGCGGTATAAGTTTCATGCGTTACCAAGATAATCGTATTGCCTTCATTATTTAATCTTTGCAATATTTGCATGATTTGTACGCCTGATTTTGAGTCTAGATTACCCGTCGGCTCATCAGCAAAGATAACCGACGGCTTATTTACGAGCGCCCTGGCGATAGCGACACGTTGTTTTTCACCGCCAGAGATTTGATTCGTAAAGTAATTCATCCTATGCCCCAAACCTACGCTTTCCAACACGTCTTTAACGCGCTGATCCATATCAACTTTATTCTTGGAGTAAGTTAGTGGCAATTTCACATTTTCAAAAACAGTGGTTCGTGGCAAAAGATTAAAAGACTGGAAAACAAATCCGATTTTTTCGTTACGTAAAATTGCCAACTCCTCATCATCCAATCTCGTTACATCCTTGCCATCCAAATAATAGTGTCCATCAGACGCTCGGTCCAAAAGACCCAAAATATGCATCAAAGTCGATTTACCAGACCCCGAAGGTCCCATAACAGCCACAAACTCGCCATCGGCAATATCAAAAGAAAGGCCGTGCAATACTTTTGTCACGACCTCTCCGGAGTGGAATTCTTTTTTTAAATTTTCTACTTTGATCAACATTGTGATTTTTAAAAAATTATCTTAGCTTTCTAATACTTTGGCATATTTTTCTTCACCGGCGACTAATTTCTGCCAGATTTCCTTATCATTATTTTTCATATCCAAAATCTTGTCACGCAAATGTTCAGTCAAAAGATGTAAGCTCTCCTCACTTTCATTAGCCGCCTCAAACACAGCCTCATCCTCATCTGGAATAGAAATTTTCGAAAAAATCTCCCAAAGAATCTTGTTGTCGGTATCTAAATCAGAATTGGCAATTAAATTATTCAGCTTTCCTTTAAAATTTTCTTCTGTCATATTTTTGTTTTTTTATTAAAATTAACTTTTAAACCTGTTGATTAGCCATGTCTAAACGACGTTTAATCTCTTCTGGATTATTAAATAAATTATTTATTGCATTTTCACCCTTTTTATAATTCTCACTTTTGCTTTTTTCGGAATTATTGATCCCTGCGAAATTTTCAAAACTCATAATTTTGTAATAATTAATTTATAATAAATAATAATTTTATTTCTCTTCAATCTTAGTAATCACATTCTCGCCCTCATTTACACCAGACAAAACCTCTACCACCCCATCATCACCTCTAATGCCTAAAGTTAAGTCTTTTTCTGCTACTTGTTGATTATCGAGCAATATTCTGACAAATTTTCCGCCATTTTCCTTATCAATAATGGCCCGATTAGGAATAATCAGAATATTTTCTTTATTTTCTGCAGTTATAACCACATTGGCTGTCATTCCTGATTTAATAGTATAGGAAATATTTTTATCTGTAAATAGAATCACAATTTTGTAATATATAACTTCCTGTATGACCGTTTCAGCCGGTTCGATAAAATTTATAACACCGTTAAACTTTACATTTTCACCATAAGAATCTAGAGTAATCGCTACATTTTGGTTTATTTTTATTTTGGAAATATCCGCCTCCGAAATCAAAACCTCAATTTTGAAATTATTTTCGCCCAGAATTGCAATTGCTGTTTTTCCTGGTGTGGCCTGCTCTCCCACCTTGTAATCAATTCTCGTTACTACCGCGTCAATCGGTGATTTTATCTTGTTATCATCAATTTGCTTAACAACTGCATTTAAATTAGCCTCAGCCTGCTTGATCTGTGATTGCAACAAAGCAACATCATAACTATTAGCCGGTGCCAAAACTTTGGCCAACTGAGCTTGAACGACTGCTTGCCCCTCTCTTGCAGAGTCAACGCTTGACTGAGCGGCATTTATTTGTTGATCACCAGACACCTTGGCTGTCGTGAGGGCATTTTTAGCCTTGCTTACGGCATCGTTGTAATTTGTCTTAGCTTGCCCAAGCGCGTCATCAGCACTCGAAACTTTCGTATTATAATTCAAGATAACGCTATCAAGATCTTGCATCGTCTGTTGCACGACTGATACAGCCGCGCTTATCAAGCCCTGCTCCTTATTAATTGATGCCTTTAGAGTATCTAAATCAGATTGACTGAATGATGCCGAAATGATGGAATTTTCCAAAGCCGAATAGCAACTTTTCAGAGCCTTATTGGCTTCATTGACCAGATTCCAAACATCATCAACGGCGCCTTGAACATTACCGTTTGATTTATCAGCGCTAGCTTTAGCCAAAGAAGCCTTGGCAATATTTAAGTAATTTATTGCATTATTATATTCCAGCCTTGTCTGCGTTATGAAGGTTGTATTCTTGACACTAATCAAGTCCTTGCCGTCCTCATCATTAATAGTCCTATTCAAAACATCTAGAGAGTTATTTACAACATTAATCTTATCGCTCAAAACTACGAGAGCGTTTTTTATGCTATTATCGATATCTTTTTGATATATAGCTTTTGTGTTAGTCAGATTAATTTGCGCCGTCATTATTGCCTGTTCAGCCGGCGTAACATCAGTGCTAGCGCTTGACTGCAAATCGTTCAAAGCTCTCTGCGCTTGACTGATATTTTCATTGACAGTTTTTTTGATTTTATCCAAACTGCTAATAGCTGCATTGTAATTTTTTTGCGCCTGCGAAACATTGGCTTGTGCAATCGCAATATCCTGAGTCGTAGCACCACTAATCAGTTTTGATAAATTACCCTGCACAACAGCCAGTCCGGCCGCCGCTTCTTGCTTTTTAATATTCAGAGCAGCATAATCAAGTTCGGCTAAAACCTGTCCGGAACTAATCTTGTCACCGACCTTGACATTAATAGAATTTATTTTACCAGAATTGGCAAAACTGAGATTGACTTCATTATCAGCCTTTATTGTTCCTGTTTCACTCACCGTCTGAATGATATTACCCCTCTGCACCTTGGTAGTGGTATAAGTAATATTTTTTTTATTTGCCGACACATAATACGTCGCCGCCAATCCAATCAAGGCAAGCAATATAACTATGATTATTATTCTTTTTTTAACTTTTTTAATCATTTTAATTTTTCCCTATTGTGAATTATTTTTATAATCTTAGCGACGAATTCATTAATATTCAATTCTTCTTTCAAAAAATAATAATCTGCACCCAAATTATGGCAGCGTGCCTGCACGTCAGCATCACTCATGTCAGAAAAAACGAATACCGGCGTAATGAAAGTATCTTCATCAGCCTTAATTCGATTCAAAAGCTCAAAGCCGTCGATATTTGGCAATACCAAATCCAAGATAATATAATCAGGTTTTTTTACCCTAATGCTGGTCATTAAACTCCCAATATAATCCGTCCCATCACTAAATGAAACCTCAAAACAATTCATCCCAAACTGCGCACCCAGGCTATGCATCAAGTTTGCATCATCCTCGATTATAAGTATTTTCTTAGTCATAAATTAAAGTCTGTTAATAACTTCATTATATCATAATTATACTAAAAAATACATTAAATTACAAATAAAAACGGCCACGTCGACAACATTGACAAAATACTAACATTTGCTAAAATAATTTCGTTGTTCTTTCATTGTTTTTCTGAATAACTTCACAAACGGAGGTAGAAGCTTGGCACGTCTCATTGTTAAAAAAGTGATTATGAAAGGCGGCAACACCACCTGTAAGTTCAGTGGCAAACCAATCGTGAACGGACAGGAGCACGTCGCTGTTTTTTCTGGAAAAAAAGTCGTAAATCGATTCTTCGATTACGATTGCCAAGAAAAATTTCAGGAACTTGTCAATAGCAAATCCACCATAAAGCGATTCGCCCACAACCCTGAAAAGGAAAAACAAAAAGCCGCGGCGGCTTAAAATAATACCCGCACCCAAGCGACCACTACTCAGTGGTCGCACTTTTTTTTACAAAAATAAAAAAGCCGGATTTTTGTCCGGCCTTGTTAGGCATTTTTATTTAGCCCTTTTTCTTTTTCCCCTGCTTACCCAACAAACACACATCTCGTCCCACCGAATTCCCGTAAAGACGGCGATTTACTGCGACAGCTTTTTTGAAAAATCTTGCAAAACCATTGATTGCGAAGCCAATAATTTTTGTCATTTCGCACCCCCCCCTATTTTTCGTTTTTAAGATTTTGTCTTATCTCTTCCATGAGGTCAAGATAAAACTCCAAGTTATTTAAACTTGCCAAACGACTGCCCAAGGGTTCTTTGATTTTGAACAAATAGTGCAAATACGCTTTTGATAGATTACGTAGTTCTGGTAATTTACTATCTTTATTGATTGGTGAAAAATCTTTGGCAAATTTTGCATTACCAATCGCGATTGTTTCATAAAATGTTTTAGTCGCACAGGTATTGCCCATCGGAATTTTTTTGGAATTTTTTTTCCAAGCAAACATGCGACCATGGCGACCTTCGCGGGTTGGGATGACACAATCAAACATATCAACGCCACGCTTTACCGCTTCAACGATATTTTCTGGATAACCGACGCCCATCAAATAACGTGGTTTGTCCTCGGGCATTTCTGGAGTTAAATAATCCAGAACTTTATACATTTCCTTCGCCGTCTCCCCCACACTCAAGCCACCAATATTATAACCATCGAAACCAATCGCCACCAATTCCCTCAAGCTGCGCAAGCGTAATTCCTTGTCCAAGCCACCTTGAATGACTGCATGCACCAAAGGCACGTGTTTCTGTTTTTTTTCCTTCGCCACGCCGTAGTCTCTGGCGGAGGAGGTTTTTTTTACTTGTTCTAAATATTTCCTCGTCTTTGCCGCCCAATGAGTTGTTAGCGCTACTGACTGCTCTACATATTTTCTCTCCGCCGGCAAAGCCACGCACTCATCCAGGCACACGGCAATATCAACACCCAAGTCCATCTGGATCCGCAAAGATTCCTCTGGAGTCAAGTCATATTTCTTGCCGTCGATATAAGATTTGAACTTCACGCCATCGCTAGTCAATTGCACCAAGCTCTTACCCGTCTTGCTCTTGTTCCCCGCTAAAGAAAAGACCTGAAAACCGCCGCTGTCCGTCAAAATCGGCTTTTCCCAATTCATAAACTGGTGCAAGCCACCATATTTCTTGATTAATTCCTCGCCAGGACGCAACATGAGATGATAAGTATTGGAAAGTAAAATGGACGCGTCTAATTTGCGCATATCCTCACCGGAAATGTGCTTAATCGTGCCTTGTGTTGCCACTGGCATAAAGAAAGGGGTCAGTATTTCACCATGAGCCGTTCTCAAAACACCGATTCGTGCCTGGTTCTTTTTGGATTTTTTTTCTATTTTAAACATTTATTTCGTTTTTATTATTTTATATAAAGTAAAATCATAATTCAATTTCTTGACCGCTTTCAACTGTATACCAAACTTCACCAATTTGCGCTCATTCAAATACTTAAGGTCTTTTCCCGGCAAAGAAAAATTATAGTAATAAACTGGCAATTTGTCAGCCAATACCGCGTAAATAACTACCATGTTCGGATCAGTAAAATCTCCGACTATCACTTTTCTTTCCGGAAAAACCAATTTATCATGATAGCGTGTGATTAATACTGAATTATTTTCGGTTAAACTTATCAGGCTATGCCATTCATTTCTGGTTCTTGTGCTTTTTTCATACAAATAAACCAAGCCTTCTTCCGAGCCGACTAAAAGAAAATTCGCTGACCAAAAAAAGATTGCAATAACCACCATCACCCGCAAAGAATTGCTTAAGAATCTTCTTGAAATATAAAAATTAAAAAAAAAGTGAGCATTTTTTTCTTTTTTCACAACGATAAATTTAGCGAGCGTTCTACTAACTTGAGTAATAAAATAAACAAAAAATGGAATCATACCTAAATAAAAAGGAAGCCAATAACGCGTATAAGAATTACCGATTGTGTGACTGCGTGGATCGGGATTATCGTGAAAAGTCCAACTACCATAATAGATAACGAGAATGAAAGAAGCTGCCAACCAAGAAAATAAAAAGACCCACTGTCTTTTTTTGCTTTTTTTAAATTTTATCATAAACAAAACCACTCCTGCCGAACCCAACCAGAACAACCAACCAAACATTTCTACAAAATAGTACACAAACATATGCAAACTCTGCCGAGGATGGATACCAAAATAAAACAAAGTTTCTTTTACCTTTGTCATGATTCCTGATAAATTCTTAAAATTGCCACTTACTGTTGTTTGCAACATTTGCGCTCCAGAATCTTTTAGATTTTGAATCGAGCTGTTCATCTCCGAATACCCCCCTGATAATGGTGCGCCGTACAATACAGTATTATAGTGAAAAACCGGCCATAGGGCGATAAAAACAAAGCCCAAAAAAACAGCCAATCTCCAAATCCCAATTTTTTTAATATTAAACGCCCAAATAATTAAAAGCATCGGCAGAATCCACATTAATTCCGAGGTTCTGGTGATGATCGTGAGACCAAAAAATAGCCCAGCCAACATAGCAAAAAACAAACCTTTCAAAATTGTTTTTTTTCGCGATCCTTCTACACGTTCCAACATCATAAATCCGAAAAAGAGACCGATTATCAAAAAAACCATAAACAAGACATTGTGGAACATACTTCTGATTGTGTAATAAGCATAAGGCGGAAAAGAAGCTAGCAAAAAAGTAGAAATCAGCGCATTTTCTTTATTAAACAGCTTGCGAACCAATAAATAGAAAAAAATCAAACCAAAAGAAGCGAAGAGCGGCGTCAAAAAAGGAATCACGCGATAGGAAAATACTTTTGCTATTGAACCATAGACTAAAATAATCCCCAGAAAACTCACTGGCTTGATATCGCCATAATCTGAGCGAAAACTTCGCGGCCGCATAATATCACTCGCCATTAAATTATAATTTTCTCGAATTATTAATTTATTTTCTTGAGAGTAATATTTAGTAAATACATAATTAGCAGTTTCGTCTGGCGAAGTCCACTTCACAAAATCTACACCATCGCCATTTGATTTTTGAAATTCCTGAGTTTTATAATTAAAATAACTGGTAGTCAAAAAAAATAATACTGCCAAAAAAGCCAGTAAAATCAGATGCCAATTTTTTTTCAAAATATTCATAACATTTTATAAGGTTAAGATCCTATCATCCCGAAGCTTCAGAACTCCTCGATTACAGCTTTTCTTGTTTTTTGCCGATTTTTAGGTTAAAATAAACTTATGGAAAAAATTTTAAAATACAGCTTAATATTCACCTCCTTAATCATTTCGATTGGCGGAATTATTTACAAAATCTATGCCCTCAATAATATAGGCATTTTTTTAAATCTACTCCTATCCATTCTCATTTTTTTTATTATAATAACATTAAACAAAAAAGTCAATTTCAAAAACGACAGAAGCATCAATCTGCATTCCCAAAATTGGCTTATCCCGATTGCTTATTTCATGCTTGCTTCGGGTCTAATTTTTATTCTGCTAAAAAACTCTACCCCGAATTCAATCATTTCACCATGGACAGTAATTCCTCACTATTTTTATTTGATATATTTATTAGCAACCCTGACACTTCTTTTAAATATTGCTAAGAAAAATCACCTATCCACGCTACTTTTGTCAATCCACTACTTCATTACTTTTGCTATTGCTGCTTTTGTTTACAAACTAGGCTACGGTTTTGATCCATACATACACGAAGCCACAATCAATCATATTATTCGGAACGGATTCATTGAACCAAAAACTTTTTACTATGCCGGTTATTATTCCCTCATTGTTTTTTTGCATAAAATATTTTTAATACCGGTTTTTTTGTTGAATAAATTTTTCGTCCCGATTTTAGCAAGTATTTTCTTACCGCCAACAATAATCAGCGTTCTAAAAAGATGGTTGGATAATGAA
>Ga0209749_1001059_pt1 | contig 27899 bp, 28 predicted proteins | sample EPASupsiteSAE347_FD_187267 | JGI IMG/M metagenome (GOLD analysis project Ga0209749, IMG submission 187267) | Bioremediated contaminated groundwater from EPA Superfund site, New Mexico - Sample SAE3-47 (SPAdes) (version 2) | ecosystem: Environmental > Aquatic > Deep subsurface > Groundwater >...
TTCGCCAGCTCGAGTTTTAATCAAACTCATTTTCTCCGGTTCTAAATCATTATTAGTAGTTTCTAATAATTCGGTTACCTCCCCATTAACGGTTAGCGGCTGATAAATTAACCAATTAATAAATCCGAGAGTCATCATTAGAGCTACATAGGTAATGAATGAATCAAAAACTGCAAGATTCTGGATAAAATAGGCGGAAAGAAGAGAAAAAATAATTACGATTTCCAGATTCTTCCGGCCTCCCTCTTCTGCCCAACCGACACGTCGGCCGTTCATTTTAAATCTTTGACCTAAATAATATAAAACGATAACAAAAATACTTAAATAGGTTAACAAACCGACTAAACCTGTAGTGGAAACAATATCAATTAAGTTATTGTGAGCGCGATCAAAATAGGTTTCACTTTTTGTATAGTCAAAAAACTTGGAGTCAAAGTGTTTATCAAAAATAATAGCATAATTGCTAAAACCTGTTCCTAAAACAGGATGATATCTAAAATCCTGAGCTGCCCCGCGCCAAGAAATTAATCTAGTTTGGAAGGTATTTTTCTGAGGGGTTAAGTTTTTTAAAAAGCTGGTCTGAAACCAAATTTTTTGGGATTGAGAAAAAATAATAATTACCCCAATCACCGTGATCGTCAAAGCTACTAAAGCGCCGCGGCGAATCTTTCTATTTTTATGGAACAAACCTAATAAAAAGATGAGTAGCAAAAAGCTAAGGAATAAACCAATAATTGCTCCTGAGGTATGAGCCGCTTTAAATTCCCAAAACATAATAATAATTGGCACTAAGTACACCCAACGAATCCACTTATTACGGCTCCGGACAAAAAGCAGCAAACAAAAGAAAAAGTTAAAAATTAAATAGCCGCTGACATAGGCGGTATTGCCAATCTGGCTATAGACATTAGGACCAACTATTCCTAGCAAACTAATAAGCGTGGCGACAATCACGGAGACAATAAATAGCGCCTGCCAATCACGCCAAGAGCGGAAGACTGAAGTGAGCATTAAATAAAAAAGAAAAAAATGGCTTAAATGGAAAAACCCCAACATCCTTTCGGCGTCGCCCCAGAAACTCAAATTAAAATCAACACTGACAAAACAAGAAACTAGAATGGCAATAAAATAAGCCGCTAGTCCCCAAAAGATTAAACTCAACCGCGGACGATATTCTCGATAACGCCAAATAAACACTAACCAAATGGCAAAAAGAACTTCGGTGAGAATATTAAAAGTTAATTGTTTTGAGGTGATATAAGGGAAAAGCAAATCTTTAAAAACCAAAAAAACTATGAGTAGCGAGGCGATCAAGCCAATTTGCAAAAAACGTTGATAAAATTTAGCAGGCATACACTTTAATCTTAATAATATAGTGTTTTTATTATAACATAGCCGCCGATAAGCTGTCGACGGTTAATTAATATGCGTCGGTCTTAATGAAATCAAGATAAGATTTAAATAAAAACCGGTTTTAGCTAATAAATAACCCCCGGTCTTATAAGGAAAGACCGGGGGGTGCAAACGATCAGATTTAGGAACTAGGGAGCGGGATCTTAACCTCCTCTACCATTCGGGACCAGCCACCTCTTCTTCACCTATTACCCAAGCAAAGACAGCAAATAGTAAGAGGAGGGCACATGGTAGACTGGGGATCGAAAATACAAAGTTGTGAATCCCATTAAAGATAGGCACCCAGATGATAGTCGATACAACCCAGACTAGAAACCCAATGATCAAAACCACCGCGGCTAAAAAAAGAACGCTCCTCCCGATGACACGGAGTCTGGGCCAGGGATCGAAAAAAAGGGTTAAAAGATCCGGGAGAACAACGGCTCCCCAGATCATCATTAATCCGGCTCGCCACCATTCATGCTGATCTCCGATTAGCTGTATCAACCCGAGTACGATTGCAATAATCAAGAGATGCGTCGGCATCGATACTAGAAAACGACGAGTGATCATCTCTCTTCTGGACAAAATTTTAAAGGTCATGCTTCCTCCTTCCGGCTTAACCGGTTTAGTTTGTTTTATGTCTTCTTATTACCATTTACCTGCAAAAAAATCAAGTACTAGAACGTTGACAAGAATATTGTTTCTAGTTAAACTAATTTAATTGTCCATTAACAAAAGCACATTTTTCTTAACCGAATATTCACCTAAAACCTGCATAAATGAAAAACTTGATCATCTTTGTAAGCCTATGTCTAACCATATTTGGATTAGGATGTAGCTGTCAGACAGAACAATCTGTTCCGGCCATCGACGACCAGACTAATGTCGTCATTGAACAAGTCGGAATGAATTGGTTGGTATTGACCCCTGGGTCGGCCTTATCAAAAACAGGATTGCCAAACGAAGCTGGTTCCCTATTTTTAAAAAGAAAGCCGAGGAGCCACGATTGGAAATACTGGAGCCGGATAGAAAATGGCCAGATACATTTCTTGGAACCGTATCAACTAATGGAATGTGGTTCAAGGTTGGATCATAAAATGTCTTATTTGATATTGGATACTATAAAAAATATGCCTCGGAAGATGAACGTTCATGGAACGTTCTGGAATGAGGTCGAAATGCGCAACCGGCTCATAAAAGCCTACCTGCACCCAGGAAATCGAATATATTATACCTATGACTCCGGGAAGATAAGATATAGTCCCCGAACTCTATGGATCGGCTATTCATTAGAAACGCCACCGGAAGGGTTTGTAGTTTACCGCAATAAAAAAATGATTATCGGTGAAATACCAACTACCATCGCAAGACACACTAACGCCCTGATGCCTATATTTCTAATATTCACCCTCTTAATACCCGTGTTATTAAAATTGGGGCGTATAACTCTAAAGATAGAGCGTTCCGCTGTAAGTATCTGGGTAATAATCAATGCTCTACTGATTTTCCACTACGGACACAGCGTTGGGCTTTTTCGTAACCCGGCCGAAACAATCATCTTGGTGCTAGCTAGCACTGGCTTCTTCTTAGCATTCTACTTAATGAGCTACCGAGTTGTAAAACTCTTAACCAAAGAGCCCCCCAAAGAGAACCCCAAGACCAGATATCAAAATCAGGCAATAGCCATAATCCTGGCTAATGTCTTTATCTTTGCGGCTATAACAGATGATATCCGATATGCCTGGCTGCCTTTGGTTCTAGGAGGATTAGGCCTCGGGATCGCAGGGATTATAAAAATACCAATAAAGAAATAAGGGTCAAACCAAGAATACGGCCCCGCCTTCCAAGACGGGGCTTTTCTTATATTCTAACTAATCTCCTCGTCTAATTAATCCCATTTACCTATTAGAAAAGGGCGACCCGAAGGCCGCCCTTTTCGTTACCGATTAATTATAGGAAATCGGGAAAACTGTTGGGAATACTATTCGCTTAAAGTGCCACCAACAACTTCAGAGACCGGCAAATAAGTAGCAGTTAAGATAGTGCCATCAGTTGCACCGTTGCCGATGTAATCAACATCGCCAGCACCTGCAACATCACCGATCTTAGTCTGAACATATTCGCTGTCAGCTGTAGTAGTAACAACATCACCAGTGATGACCAAAGTCACTTCACCGTCAAGCTTACCACCATCAGCTAAGCTTCGTAATTCAGTGGTTAACCAAGCGATGGAACCAGCGGTTTCGCCATTACCTAAAGTGGTAATGTCACCAGCTACCTTAGTAGCAGTTCCTTCGATCTGAGCATAAGCGTTAGTGATAACTACCGCTGTACTCTTGTTAACCGTGATTGACATGGCATCAAGATAAGCTTTCAACTCGTCGTTAGAAGCATTTCTGTTACTACCATTGTCAAAGACAAATTTGTATTTGCCTAAGGTCTTTGAGGTACCACCAGTTAAGGTAGCGTCACTCAACGCATTGGTAATAGTAGTTAATGCTGAACCAACGATAGTAGCAGTCTTAGATGTGGTCGCAGCCGCAGTCCATTCACCAGCGATAATAGTACCGTTGGTATCAACCGCTAAAGTAATATCGGAGCTAGAGTTACCACCCTTAGCAACGATACCGGTCGCGATGTCATCGATGTTGTAAATGATAGTCTGGTTGTAATCAGCCGTAGAAGACGGATCATTTAAAACATTCATGCCCTTAGCAACAACCGTTACGAATAACGAAGTTGCCTGGTCAGCCGCGAAGGTATAATCAAACGGATCGAATAAGACGTCGCCATCTGATTCAACTGTCTGAGTAGCAACAACTGTGCCATCGGCCTTAACTAATTGAACAGACGCAATGTCATCAGCTGCAGCAGAACCGCTGTTCTCTAATCTCAATCTGGTAACCTTGATTGGCTCGTTAGCAGTAGTGAACTTTAATTCAGCTAAGTAACGACCAGCAGTCAAGGCAGAACCAGCTAAGAGATGAGAATCCTCATCCGCTTTAGAATCAGCAGTTAATAATTCAACCTTCAAAGTACCAACAGCTGCGGTAGTAACAGTGCCGGAAACGCCAGAGATGGTTGTACCATCAGCATTTTCGGTAATGGTGTTATTACCAGTAACAGATCTGGAGGTAACATCGCTAGCTGACTCCATTTCTAAATCAAAGCTACCAGCCGCTGTAATAGTAGAAGCAAAGGTTGCTTTAACCATTAAGTTAACCGTCGCCCCAGCGGCGATCGTGTTATAAGCGGTATCTAAGGAGTTGAAGGTAATATAGCCATCAGCACCACCAGTTGTTTCGACAATGCCGTTAGAAACAGACTTTAATAAGTTACCATTCAAATATAAATCTAACTTAGTGATATCGGAATCAGTGAAAGCTGTATCTTCACCAAGAGTAGAAATAGTAACAGTCTGTACTTTGACGCCATCAGCACTACCAGCCTTTAATGAAGCCTGGTAAACAATAACATCAGCGGCACCACCAACTACAGTTTGTGTCTGTAATGCAGTCGGAGTCCAAGTTAAAGCAGCTGCTTTAACAGTAGCTGTCGCCGAAGTTACGCTGCTCGGAGTGATATCAGTAATAGTAGAATTAGAGACATCACCAGTGATAGTCATGGCGGCACCGTCTAAGACAACTTTAACAGTATTACTATCATCGATTTCGAAGGTAGAAGTATCGCTCATGTCAGCGCGGATTAAGAACTTCTTAGCCACACCCTGAAGTAATGAAATTTCATCAGTCATGGATAAGGTCCACTTATCGGTGTCGAAAGTAGCGGTGATATCATAAACACCACCAGTAGCAACATCAACCATTTCGACATTCTCGATTTCACCAGTAGTTAAACCAGTGCCTTGAATCTCGAAATCATTACCACCACTGTCAACAATTTGTTCAATTGTCGCGTTTTCACCATTAGACTTCAAGGTTAAGGTTGCTAAAATGACATCGTTATCGCCAGATTTAACATCCTTAGCTGGAGTACCAGTGGATGATTTATCCATGTCAAGTGTGAATTGACCGGTACCCAAGGTAATCGTGATACCTTCAGTAGTAGTATCTAAGGCAGCAAAAGTAGCCGCAGTTAACTCAACACCGAAACCATAGTCTTGACCTAAGAAAACAAAATCATTTCTTTCCTTAATGTACAAAACAAAGGTGTCGTTGTTGTTGGTTACGCCTAAATCACCTCTGACTTCAACAGTTACTGTATCGCTCTTGACGATCTTGTAATTGTTTAAAGTGAAGGTAACATACTTATCGGCATAAGTACCAGTAGCAACTTCAGTGCCATCAATTAATAACTTTAGGTTATCAACAATGCCAACAGTGTCAGTGCCACCATTTCTTAATTTAATGGACTGAATTAAAGCTGGTTCATTATTAGCGGTTAAATCAAAACCAGCTAATAAAACATTGTCTTCACCAAAATCATTAGCAGTATCAGTGCCAATTGCATTGGTTAAAGTAACAGTACCAATAGTCGTACCAGAAACAACTGACATTTGGTTACCACGAACTGGGAAAGACCCAGAAACAGTGGCGCTAGAAGCAGTGATGTCAGAAGCGGCCGCAATACCGATAACATAGTTACCGGTTTGGCCAGTAGCGACAGTAGCTTTAACAACTAAGGTTTTAGTTGTGCCAGCATTAACGACAATCGGAGTGGCGAAGTTAAAAGTGGCAACCTTGTCAGAAGTGAAATTCTTAGAAGTGCCAACTTTAACGCCATTATCATAGAAAGTAACATCATCAAGATTGGTAGCAGTACCTAGATCATAAGAAGTTAATTTAATGCTGCTAACATTGACAGCGCCATCATTAGCGGCGGTTAAATTAAGCTTTAAGAATTCAACTGGAGAACCGGCTGGAATACCAGTAGCAGCGGCAGTGGCTGAGTTTAATGAAACCATTAAACCAGAACCAGTAACCACGATACCAGTACCACCATTTTGAGCCACATTTACTAAGGTGGATTCTAAGCCAGTAACTTCTGTACCAGTGCCAGCCACGGTGGTTGACGCTGTAAGTACATTAGCCATCTGGAATCGGTTAGCGTTGAAAGCTGCTTCAGTAGAAATCTTTCTATAACTAGTACCGTCATAATAAAAGATTTCTGAAGCACCGCTATTCTTAATCAAGTCGCCAATTGAATATTGGCCACTCGGTAGAACAGCGCCAACGGTGTAATTAGTGAAGAAAGCATCTGGAACATCAACGATTTTGGTATTCCAATTGGTGCCATATAAGGCAGCTGCTTGGGCTTCACTCTGGATCTTTCTGAGAACGCCATTGGGTTCAACAGCATAAACAGAAGGATCAGTAGTAATTTTCACTAACTTCGTACCAGCTCTCATAGTAACATTGCCACCCAAAGGATAGCTCTGTAATTCAGCAGCAGGAATAGTTATCACACCGCTGAAATCAGGATACCAAGAAAAGTAGGTAGTCGAGTTAGGGAAAACGTATCTCTTGCCATCGGTGCCAAGGTAATAAACAGAAGTATTGCCACTCATTTTGATTAAGTCGCCAGCCGAAGCCGCGGCATTAACCGGAGTAGACAACAGACCGGTCATACCGATCGCTGTTAATACCATTACGCCAATGACGAAGAATCTGCGTAATTTTTTCATAAGTAATAATTAAGATCATTGATAACTGTCTAAACAATAGTAGTTTAAACAAATTAAAAATGATAAGTGTTCAGTTCTCTGCCCGCTATGATTAAATTATTAGGAGCGGTAAATCAGTCGGAATCCCGCTTCACCAGCCAAGTTTTTGGCTTAAGGCGAAGGCCGGCTGATCTTCGAAAACAAAGTTCTGCCAGCCAAGCGCGTGTTGCCCGCCGGCTGGAGAAAAGCTTAACCGATTTACTTCTCTTTTTAATAGTAATCGAGTGAGCTTTGAACTGAAAATAAGATTTATAAGGGACAAACCATCCCAAGTGAACTTGAGACTCGACCCTTTAAGGGGTTTGCCAATTCGCAAACGCGAATTTGTTAGTTTAACTCGCCGGGCTTGTCCAGGGGCGGAGGAATCGCTCTTCCAGCCAGGAGTCACCAAGAAGGGAGATAAACTAACAAACGCACGCTTACTTTATAATCTCGTCAACTTCTTTTAATTTATTCAACGCACTATTATAATCCTTTTTATCAAAAAGCTCTTTTGCTTCATCTAAAATTTGGTCAGCGACTGATGGTTCAACTAAATTAGAACTAGTCGCTAATTTATTAGAACTGGTACCAACTAAAATATTCAAATTAGCCGTGGCATTTTCATTTAAAGTAGTAGTGGCTCTAGTTGATGTTCCTTCGGAAAGTTCAATTCCGTGACTATCTTTAACGCTATCAGCAATAATTACTTCATCTTCAATCGTGACCCCGGTTTTAGATTCAGGGTTCTTGGTAGCGGTGTTGAAACGACTCATTCGACTTTTAACCGCTTCGACTTCTTTATTAAAACTGTCATTTAGTCGCGCCACCTGATCCCGGTTAGCATCATTATTAAACTCGGGATTAGCCAAAACAGCGGTAATATCCTGAGCGTGTTCCGAGGCAAATTGCATCGCTAGTTTATCACGTTCTTGAGTATCAAAAATTGTATTTAATCTTACCTTTTCGGAAATAATTCGCGCGATATATAAAGAATCATTCGGTTTAGTTTGGGCTAAAATTTGGTGACTTAATAAACTCCCAGAGAAAAGGAGAAATATAAAAACCCCTAAAGCAAAGACAGGCTGAGAAGCGGTTTTAGCAATACTTTGGAAATTAATCATAAAAACTCTCCACACGCTCAACTTAACCGCGCCGGAGTTTGAAATTTGGGATAATAAAAGCTCCCGATTGCTTTTCAGCCAATTTTGATCGGGGCCGATATTTTTCAAGCTATTTAATTTAGTGATGAGATCCTGATTAGTCATACACCATAATATACGGTAAACTCGCTAAAATGTTACAGTTTTGGCTCATTTATTTTCTGGCCATTTCTAATGGTTTGCTCCTTCTCCACTAATTCTCTAAGGGCGTTAAGGGAGCGATGTAATAAAACTCGAATATTGCCCCGACTTTTTCCGCTAATATCAGCCATTTCTTCTAATGAAAGGTCATTAATAAATTTCATAACAATTACTTCCCGATACTCTTCCTTAAGGCGCGGCAATTGGCGTTTAATTAATTCTAGGTCGGCTTCTTGATCCATCCTGTCTTGAGGATCTTGCCCTTCATCAATCACTTCAATTCTCTCCGCCTCATCATCAATCGAAACTGTCAACTTTTGACCACTCTCACGATAATGATCAATGATCGCATTACGAGCGATTTTATATAGTAAAGCGCGAAGAGTTTTAGCGTCTTCTAGAGTCTTATTTTGAATATGATTCCAAGCTTTTAAAAAGATCATGGAAGTAAGATCGTTAGCTTCTTCTTGTCGACCGATTTTAAAATAAACAAAACGATTGATTTCCTCCACATTTTTGTCATAAACCTTAATAAAAGCCTCTTTATCATGGCTTTTAAGCTTGCTAATCACCTGTTTATCTTTGAATTTTTGAACTAAATTTTTCGACATTTTTTTTAATATCTTTGCTTATAACACAAAAAACCTGCTAAATAATTTAACAAAAAATAACGGGATAATAACCCCGCACACCTTAAAAAATTGTTTTCAATTTCTAGGACAATCTTATCATAAATAAAGAGGGAAAGCAAACAAAATTCTTTAGTTTTTCCCCAGGAAAGATCCCTAAAATACTCTAATTATAATACGCCCAGATAAGTTATATCTCTTCCCTCCCCTAACTCTATTTTAAATCAACCAACATCTTGACTTTTACCAAAAAAGAGCTAAAATAATAAAACATAAGTCCAAGATTATATGGACTTAAAAGTATTAATCTAATTACTAAACCGACAAATGCGGTTATCTAAAGTTTAAATTTGACATTTAAAAGAAAAATCGTTTTACTTAAGTCTATATTATATTAGACTTAAAAATAAATTTTGTTTTTAATTAGCTAATTTTGTTATTTATGTCTACAATATTGTAGACTTAAATCATATAATTTAGATATCAACCCAAATGGTAATCAAGAATAGCTCTATTAAACCAAATAAAAAACCCTCTAAAGTCACTACCCCTCTGAATCTTTTTAACAAACCAATCTGGCTTTCGGTTTCAGAAGCGGCTAATCTTGGTGGGGTTCAGGGAAAAACTATTCGTCGAGCGATGAAAGCTGACGATGGCTTACTTTTTAAGATAGTTAAAAATCGTTATCAGATCGAACTGGGCTCATTGATTATCTTTCTCAACCGCAATACTAAACTGCAAAACAAACTCAAAGATTTCGGTTTAGGACAATATGTGGCCGAATGGAAATAACCTCTTATATATTTACTATAAAAAAAACCATCCCGGATTCCGACGGGATGATTTTTTATTTGAAGAAAAAACTTTAAAGTCAACTAAAGCACGGTGTCCTTAACTGCTTTTGCTAAACGGAATTTTACTACAGTTTTCGCCGGGATTTTGATGGTTTCTCCAGTAGCCGGATTGCGGCCATCACGAGCCTTTCTCTTAACCTTAACTAACTTACCAAAGCCCGGGACAATGCATTCTCCGGTCTTTTTCACTTCTTTGTAGACGACATCAGCTAGATTATCCATGAAACCAGCTACATCTTTCTTGCTTAAGCTGGTTGCTTCGGATAAAGCAGCAATCATCTGGGATTTTGTCATTTTTGACATAGTTTTAGCGTGGGAGTTAATAATAGACAGATTGAAATCGTCTAATAATAACTTCCATTTTAAATGATTGTTATTAAAATTTATTAAATTGCGATTTGGACAATTGCGTTTTAGTCTGTGTTTACAAGGTTTTTAAACCGACTAAATAGGAAAACTCAATGTTTACAAGTATATTATAGCACACTCCTAAAGATATGCCAATAAATACGAGGGTTTAAGCTTATTTGATAAATTCATATTGCGGTTTCTCGTCAAAATGCCAAAGTTTCTTCCAACCGCAATCTCCTAGGCCAGCATCAAAGATTTTCGCTCCTGAAGCAAGCGCCATTTCCAAATTAACCATGGTTAAATATTTACCCAATCCTGGAAACTCTTTAAAATTAACGCCTGTAATTAAATAATGCCATTCCCCGTTATACAAAGCACTTAAAGAAACCGCCTGTTTACGTCCAGCAATTTCTAAAACCACCAATCGCCAATCTAAAGGCAGCTTAATTAAATCACGCCAAGGAGCTCTTTCATGCTCGCGCAGATACGACTCTTCAGAAAAGTTAGTCAGATTAAAATCAAATAATAATTCTAAATCAAGCTCCGATTGCGGACTAATTTTAGCGGTAACCCCTTGCGCCTTTAGAGCCTCAATCTCTTTAACAAAACTGCGCCGTCTTTTAGCTGATAGCCGAGTTTCTAAAAAATCGGAAAAATTATTAATAGATTTTAAAGGTAAAATATACTTATAGTCTTCTAATGGCAATTTAATGGTAAAAGGATCATCGCCGGTAATATCGAAGAATTTGGCAGGCGCGGGTACCAATTCATATAACTGAGGGATTAAATCTTCTCGACCGGGTCGCACAAATGGTCGACTTTCTTCACATGGATCTTCAGCTAAAAATTCATAACCAAATTTGGGATGCCGATCTAAAGGCATTAACCCAACTAAATTAGCATCGGAGTTAGATTGACTTTCATAAGCAGCAATAAAATAGAGAGGGTAAGGATCATGTTTATAAAAGCAATAACGAAAATCCCAGAGATCAAAAATTGATTCTCCGGGACTAAGCTCGTTCCAAAGTTGCCGAGCTGTCTCTAAATCTGTAATCACTTTAAATTCCAACATATATTACCGGGCAATCCCGATCTCTAAAGCCTACCAAATACTCGGCTGTAAATGATAATAAGGAGGATTATCTTTATAGCGCTTAATTGCTAAACGAATAATTTCTTCTAAAAAGTCGCCATAATCCAGGCCAATCATCTCAGCGGAGGCGGAAAAACAACCCTCAGCATCCAGCGATGGGTTAGGATTAAGCTCCAAGACATAAGGGTTATTATTCTTATCAACCCTAATCTCAATCCGACCATAATCATGACAATCTAAAATATTATAAGTATCCAGAGCAATCTCTCCCAAAAGGGCTTCTAATTTCTTGTTTATATTTTTCGGCGGCCGTTGGACAACAATCTTTTTATATTCTCCGCCATCGGTATACTTAGCCTCGAAAGGATAGATATGCCATAAATTTTCTGGTAAGGCGTCAAAAATAGAACGAGATAATGGTAAAACGCGCAAATCATCTTCTTCACTGCCGATGATTGGTACATCATACTCATCGCCGTCAATGTACTCTTCGATTAAAGCCGGTCGACCGATATCTTTTAAGACTTTCTCCAGTTGACGATATAATTCTTCTTTGTTACGCACTACCGAATCATTCGTAATTCCGATGGAGTTGTCTGTATTGGCTGGTTTGATAATCAGCGGATACTTTAAATCATCCCGAATATCATCATCTAAAGAATAAACATAATCCCACTCCGGGGTCGGTATTTTGTGATAACTGAGTAATTTTTTAACTCTAATCTTATCAATACATAGACCGAGAGTAAACGGATTAGAACCAGTATAGGGGATCTGCAAAGTATCCAAGATTGAAGCAACATGCGGCTCTAGTAAACTAGAATTATTAATCCGCTCGCAAACATTAAAGACGAGATCGACATCGCTATTTTTGAGGTCATTAAAAGCCTTGGGCAAGTCATTGAAATCAAAAAAGCTAGTTTTGTAACCCCTCTCTTGTAAATTCTTTTCAATATCTTTGCCGATCACCGTCAGATCATTTTCCACCGCGGTTTCTTGATCAGCCGCGTTCTCATCATACAAATTGCAAGCAATACCGATATGAAGATTACGCTGATTAGAAATCGCCATCCGTCTAATTTTTTCGATTTTACTGCGCCGCTTTAAAATATCAACATTCATAGCCGAAACCGAAAAGGGTGATTTCCGTGTGGTTTTGCCGATTGAAGAGGCGGGATGAAATCTAGCTACTTCATAGCTAACTGCCTTCTCTGCCTCGTTAAGGTTATCCTGAGCATCAAGAGGGTTATGACCCGAGACTAACACCCAACCTAAATATTCATAGCCATCGGGGGGTGATAAAACAGAATCGCCAATCTTTTTTTCAAATTGAAACTCCTTAACGAAAGACCGACGTTTTAAATCCTCCGCAATGTCTAAATTCATGAGAATTCCGGAATGGTCAGATGAAAAAGTACCGCAAGCTAAATATTCATATGGGCCATTGGGAAATTCGAATTTGGGGATGTAGATACCGCAAGTAATCTTAAGAAGATTCTCCACTAAATCGACATGCCAGGCCGCTTTAACACTTGGATAAATTTCATCGCCTCCCAAACGCAAATTGATTTCTAAAGGCACTGGACCATGATCAGTTGATTTGGCTTCAAAATGAATACAACCATTTAAAATACCGAGCTTCTCCAAAGTTTCATCGGCCATAACCAAAAGCTCAGTTTGGTTTTTTGGCGGTAGGTTAGAGGGAGTCATGCGCGTTGTTTCGATAAAAAACGGTTCTTTGGTTTTACCATTATCCGAAATCGTACAAAATTTGATTTTTCCGTTCTGAACCAAAATATCTAAATCCACCTCATCACCATCAATATACTCTTCAACAAAAACCTCTAAACCGTCATTGAGGGCGGATTCAATTTTAGGGGAAATTTCTTTCTTAATATAGTTATAGCTCTCTCGTAATTCGGTTTCGTTATCCACTTTCATAACAAAAGCACTCGCCGCACCGTAAACTGGCTTAACCACTAGAGGAAACTTGAATTGTTTGATGACTTCCTCTAAATCTTTAGCATTTCTTAACGCCCGGAACTTAACTACCGGTAAATTGTTAGCTAAACAAAACTCCCGAAATAAATATTTGTTCCGGACTTGGTTGGCGACCTTGAAGGGGGTGCCAATTAATTTATATTTATCGGCAATTTTAGCAGTTAATAAGACATCGTCTTCTAAAAAAGTGCAGACACCGTCGAGCTTAACTTCGGGATTACCTTTAAGAAATTTATCCAAAGCGTCCAGCGCCTCAATATAATTTAGAGTATCAGTCGCGATACAATAATCAACATAAGGCTGAAAAGTATTGGCTTCTTTACCCAGGAGCACAACCTTTAAACCAAAGCTTTTTGTTTTCTTGATTAAAAACTTTTTCGAGTGTAGAGGATCGCTTGCACTAGCGGTATTAACGATTAGAATCGTCTTGCCAGCTAAACTTTTACGGTTCGCCTCCGGCTCACCGCCATTTTCATTACCGTTCATATAAAATTTTTGTGTCCGATCCGAGCGGATCGATTATGATAGTTATTATTTAATATTATAAGTCACACCGATTTCAATCACTACTTCGCGCGTTCCTGAGGGGACACTAGGCGAAGAAACTGCTCCTCCGGCTCCCATACCACCCTTAGCGTAATCCATGTAAGTCGGTACCGGGCTGATAAAGTTCTCATACCAACCAGTAATATCCTTTAATTTAACACCGGCGGTTTCCGCTAGAGCCACACTTTTATCCTTTGCATCCGCAATCGCTTTTACCCGCGCCTGTTGTTTTAGATCGTTTAAATTTGAGGCATCAAAAGTCAAACTGTTAACCTGATTAGCCCCAGCTTTTGAAGCCGCCGCAATCACTTTACTTAACTTATTAGGATCTTTATCATAACCAGTCACTTTAATAACTAGTTGCTGATTGGCGTTATAGCCCGAAACGACCGAAACGTTATCTTTATAGTCATATTGTGGGTACAAAGAATAGTTCTGAGTTTGGATATCCTCATCCACAACACCCACTACTTTAACCGCTTTAATAATTTCGGCCACCTTAGCATTAAGTTGATTCAAAGCTTCATCTGGTTTAGCTACCTTATCGAGCTGCACCCCTAAAGTAACTACGGCTAAATCGGGATTATAATAAACTTTTCCCTGCCCCGTGATAGTAACAGAGCGCCATTGTTGGTTAACGATTCGATCGCGCAAAATTGCACATACCACAATGCCGGCTAAAAGAATCAAGCCAATAAGAATTAGCCAGAAGCGAGCTTTATGGTGGCCGCAGCAACCGCCCGGTTCACAACAATCTTTTTTGTCTTCCATCATACGATTAAAATTAAATTATTATATTTTATTTATTATAGCACGTTATTAAAAATCCACAATAAAAATCGCCTGAATCTCGACTATTTCTTCAGATAAGCGGCTCGCTGTTTTGGGCTTAGTTTTTCAAGCGCATAGCGCAAAGCGGTTCGGGGCATTTGGCGGCTATACTTATCCAAAAAATTTAACAGCGTTCTTTCCCCGGCCTTCTTTCCGACTTCTCGCAATGTCCAACCGACCGCTTTATGCATTAAATCATGAGAATCTTTTAATAATTTCTGCGCCAAACGAAGAGTCTCCCGGAAGTCACCTTGTTTAATAAAAGCCAAGGTGGCAATCATAGCCATCCGTCGCTGCCATAAATTATTCGAACCAGCCAACTTATCTAGGGTCTTTTTAGTTTCTAAATAACGACCAGCTTTAATTTCCTGCCATAAATAATCACCGAGTATTTTATAGACTGATAAATCAACCAAATCCCAATTATTTATCCGGGTGGAATTTTTAAGATAGAAGCGGACTAAAGATTTCTGTGCCACCGGATCAACCGTTTGATATTGCTTAGTTAAGATTAAAAGTCCAATTAAACGAAATTCATGGTAAGGACTATTTAATAACGTTTGAATATTGACTGGCTTTAAATGAGTATAACGAGCCGCAATTTCTCGCTGCACCGGTACTTTTAGCCCTAAGAAAACATCACCCGCACCATACTGACCTGGATCAGTCTTAAAAAATCGTTGAAGGTTGATCGCTTGAACCGGATTAGCTTCACTTTTTATTTCTTTGATTAAATCTTTAATTCCCCAGGCTTTCATAAACAGAAATGTTATCCTTATCAAGCGCAAGGCTGGTACGCCAAAATTGTCGCCCCACGCGACCAAAATAAACTAATTCTTCACCATCGGCACTGATAAATAGAGGATAAATCGTGTCGTAAGCACGGCTCTCACCATTATTAAATACTAAGATATCACCGGCCTCAATCCTAGTTTTATAAACAAAATAGCGGCTATCAGGGGTAAAAAATCGCGGCGGCAGGGTCCAATCATATAATTTCCCCGGCTGACCGTCTAAGACCACAACCTCTTTCCCCCCTTGTTTAGCGCCATAGGCGAAGTGGCGACCATCAGGACTAAACATCATAAAAGTAATTTTGTCATAAGCGGAACCAGGCTGACCGTTTAAAGCTACTCTTTCAGTATTAATTTCTTTTAAGACGTAAGCAAAACTATTGCCATTAGGAGCGGCCAAAAAAGTCAAAGCATCAAAATTAGTCTGATCCTCAGGCACAGTGAATGTCCCCTCAATTAAGGGCGCCGTAGCGATTTCCATATTTAATGGTTGGCTAGTAACCACACTAGAGCGACAACCAAACGTACTAAAATCCAATAAATTATTACCGACCAGTTTCCATAAGAAAGGCCAAATAATTAAGGCTAAGACAATTACCCCCATCCCACTGTAAAAATTTCTTTTAGCGGCTAGAGATAATTTAATGTTTTTTTTGTTTTTAGTAGCCATAGATGAATTTTAATAATGATAAGTTTTATTTTTTAAAATTGTCGCCGCGCGGTAAATCTGTTCTAACAAAACTACTCGGGCGAGTTCATGGGGAAAAGTCAGAGGAGATAAAGAAATAGCTGGATATCTTTCATAAAGAGCGGCACTAAAACCTAAAGCGCCACTAATCACTAAAACGAGGCTTTGACCGCCCCCGGCTTGATCTTCGAGCCAGAGAGCAAATTTTTCCGAATTAAAAGATCGGCCTCGTTCCGCTAGGAGAAAAATTTTAGCTTGAGCAGTCTGACGCAAAAAATTACTAATTCTTTGACCTTCAAGAGCCTTAGCAGCTTCATGATTATTATCGCGCCAAGCGACCGCCGGCAACTCCACCAACTTTAAACGCGCATACGGCTTTAGTCGTTTAAGATACTGAGCGGCCGCGCCGGCGTAAAACTCGTCTTTAAGTTTGCCGATTGTTACTAAAGTTAAATCAAACATAGTAAATTTATTATAGCACGAAAAATAAAAAAAATCTCTTTTAAACCCCTGTATTTATCGAGGTTTTATAACCCTTGACAAATATCAATTAGACTATTAACATGAAATTTATCGATAAATAATTCTAACCCTAAAAACACGGAGGCACAATGACTGCGAATGACAAAAGATCGATGCTGATCAGAGAAGATGAAGTTGTTCTAAAAATTGAAAAATTATTTGATCAGCAAGTGAAAAAATTGTTGGTTCTTTCAAATTTTGACGAGGAGGATTGTAGCCTGATGATTTCCTCTCTTCTAGAATTAGTTAAATCATTTGGTCCGAGACAAAAACCATTTGCTGTGAGTTTTCAGCAAAAATTTGATCAAAGAATCTTTGAATTCTTAGATGAGAGAGCTGATCATCTTTCTCAAAAAGAGTTAATAGAAATTAAACTAATTATTGAAAGAATCATCAACCCTCAGGATGCCGGCGAGAACAATATTGAAGATAAAACGGTAATTGATGATCAACCCGACTCTATTAATCAGGTAACTGATGCCCTTTGCCAGACTAATTCAACTATTCTGGACATCGTTGCCACTAAGAAAATTGCTCAGACCGGCGGATTGAAATAGACTGCGCCGATCAAAAAATAGCAACCACGATACCAAAAACCCCGCGACATCAGTCCGGGGTTTTGTTCGATTAATAAATTAAGAGTAGTCTACCAACTACCCGATGATCCGCCGCCGCCACTACTGCCGCCACCAAAGCCGCCGAATCCTCCACCACTACTGCCACCGCCAAAGCCGCCAGGAAAAATCCAAAACCCACCCTTACGCTTAGTAGGACTTTGGGGCTGCGGTAAAACGCGGGAAGCTAAATAATCAAATAATAAACCAAAACCGGTTAAGGCCAAAGGCAAACTAATTAAAAACGCTAAGGCGGCACGGAAAAAAATCAAGGCAATCGCTAAACCAATAATAAAACCAAAAACACCACCTTCCCACCATCGTTTACTTTTGGCTAAATAGCGATAAACACCAGATAATAAGGAAAAACCAAAAAATATTAAAAATAGAAAAAAATCCGATCCGAATCTTTTATAAACATTGTTTAAAGAAGAAGGATTAACGCTGCCAGCGTTAACTTGATACTCGCCGCGCGTCGCGGCCATAATCGCCTCCGCAGCTTGATTCAAGCCAATGTAGTAATCATTGGTTTGAAAAGCGGGACGTAAAATCTTGGTGATGATTTGATTAGCAGTAGCATCCGGTACAGCCCCTTCTAAGCCATAACCGACATCAATTCTCATTTTCCGGTCATCAGTGGCTACTAATATTAATAAACCATTATCTTGTTTAGCCTGACCAATTTCCCACTCTTCAAAGAGATTTATCGCATAGTTTTCAATTGCGTCGCCGTCTAACGTCTTAATAGTCACAATAACAATCTCGTTGCTAGCTTCCTTAGCGAACTGGCTCAACTTGGTCTCCAAAGTGGCTTTTTGCTCCGTTGTTAAAACGCCCGCATAATCATTAACAAAACCAGCCGGTTTTCCCGGACTCGAATAAGCTCGAGCCGAAAAACCGGCTAGCAGAAAAAATAAACCAATGAAAATAATAATTTTTCTAAACCACATGCGATTAAGTTAAGACGACTAAAATTAATTAGTTGGTGTCTCAACTGGATTGTTTAGTTGCAAATCAACCTGAGGGGCAGTCGCCGATTCTGAAACCGCTTCAAAGTATGATTTCTCCGAGAAACCAAGAACACCGGCAATCAAATTAGTCGGCAAACGTTTAATCATAACATTAAAGCTTTTAACCGATTCATTAAATCGAGAGCGCTCCACGCTAACGCGATTCTCCGTACCTTCGAGTTGCGCCATTAAAGTCGTGACTGTCTCGACTGATCTTAACTGGGGATAATTCTCCATCACCACAAGCAAGCGACTAAGAGCTCCTTCTACTTGGGTAGCAGCATCTACTTTCTCATTAACAGTCTTCGCCCCGCTATAATTAGCACGCGCGGCGGCTAAATCACCAAAGACTTTAACTTCCTGGCTCATCGCCCCCTTAACACTCTCCACTAAATTAGGGATTAAATCAAAACGACGTTGATATTGGGTTTCCACTTGAGCCCATTGACCATCAACCCCCTCGCTCGCTGTTACTAAACGATTATACGAGGCCCAGACCCAGAGACCGAGGATAACGACCACGGCCAAAATAATTAAAAGAGTTTTTTTCATAAAAAAATAGATTAAAATAGATTAATTATAAAAAAATTATAGCAAAATTTTGGAGTTTTTACAAGAAAAAACTAACTAATTTTTCTCTAGTTAGCCTTTTCTTTTTGCTTGAACGCGCTGAGTCTCACTAAGTAGTTGTTTGCGCAAACGAATATTTTTAGGAGTAATTTCTAAGTATTCATCTTCATTCATAATGCTCAGGGCTCTCTCTAAAGTTAAATCCCAAGGCGGAGTGAGAATAATGGCTTCATCAGTGCCAGAAGCTCGGACATTGGTTAGACGTTTGCCCTTAACCGGATTAACGGCCATATCATCACCTTTAGCGACATTACCGATCACCATACCCTCATAAACCTCAACGTTGGGGACAATATAGAGCGTACCGCGATTCTGCAAGTTCCAGAGAGAAAAAGCTAAAGCCTTGCCGCTGATCATTGAGATCATTGAACCAAGGCGACTGCGTTCAATCTCGCCGACATAAGGCTTAAAGCCAGCAAAATGAGAGCATAAAATACCTTCTCCGCGAGTATCCACGATAAACTCACTACGATAGCCTAGCAGCCCTCGAGTGGGGATTTCAAAAATTAAACGAGACTGACTGTTATGAGTTTTTAAATCTTTCATTTGTCCTTTGCGACGAGAAATTTTGTCGATAACCACTCCGGTCATATTCTCGGGGATATCAATAGTAATTTCTTCAAACGGTTCAAGTTTCTGACCGTCTTTTTCTTTAATAATTACCTGGGGCTGTGAGACTTGAAGTTCAAACCCCTCGCGACGTAAATTTTCTAGTAAAATTGCGATGTGAAGTTCACCCCGACCAAAGACTTTATAAAAATTAGCATCCGAAAAATCAATCTTTAATCCCACATTCACTTCTAATTCTTTTTCGAGACGTTCTTTAATTTGACGATTGGTAACGAATTTCCCTTCCCGACCAGCAAAGGGCGAATTATTAACCAAAAAACCTAAAGAAATAGTGGGTTCGTCAATTTGAATCGCTGGCAGTGGTGCTTGTTCGGGTGTCTCGGCAATTGTTTCTCCAATATAAATATCGTTTAAACCAGCAACCATCACAATATCGCCTGCGACTGCTTCGGAAATTTCCTGACGATTGACGCCTTGAAAAGTAAATAACTTAGTGGTTTTACGTTGCCGTGTTTCACCACTTAAATTTTCGACATAAACTGTTTGCGCCGCCCGGATCTTCCCTTCATAAACCCGACAGATAGCACAGCGACCTAAAAAATTATCATAAGCCAAATTAAAAGGCTGGGCTAAAAGTTGTTTATTCTCCGCTTCTTGATTTGAAGCACCTGGCACATGTTCTAAAATTAAATCTAATAAGGGGTTAAGATTAGTTGATTCATCTTCTAATTGGCGTTTAGCAACCCCCTGTTTAGAAGCGGCATAAATAACGGGAAAATTTAGTTGTTCATCACTCGCTCCTAAATCTAAAAATAATTCATAGACCATTTCTCCCACAACTAGCGGCCGAGCGGCTGGCTTGTCAATCTTATTAATCACCACAATTGGTTTGAGGCCCAACTCTAGCGATTTTTTCAAAACAAATTTGGTCTGCGGCATTGGTCCCTCTTGAGCATCAACCAGTAAAAGAACGCAATCAATAGAACGCAGAATACGTTCTACTTCAGAACTGAAATCAGCGTGACCTGGAGTATCAACAATGTTAATTTTGGTATCACGATAAAAGACCGAGGTATTCTTGGAGTAAATCGTAATTCCCCGTTCTTTTTCCAAATCATTGGAGTCCATACTCACTCCTTCTTCTACCATTCCGGTTTGCCGCATCAAGGCATCAGTCAGAGTGGTTTTACCGTGATCAACGTGAGCAATAATAGCAATATTTCTAATTTCCATATTTTAGTTAAGGATTAAAAAAAATTACGCCCCTGACGTAATATTTTGTTAGTCATTTCGGTAGTTTTGATAATACATTATTTTTAAGTAATAGTCAACTAGGTCAAATTTAAAGAAAAGGGTCGCGATTGCAACCCCGTTTCCCTGACACTCACAATTATGAAAATTGATAACAACCAGCCACCTGATCAATTTTGTGCCTCATTCCTTCCAGATAGTTAGTTATAGCGACGGTGTCGTTCTTTAGCAATTCCATGGTTTTCAGAGCCGCTTTAAAACGATCACCAAACAACACGAATCCTTTATTAAAAGTAAGGCCGCGAATAAATTCTGAATAATCGCCTGGATCAGTTAAAGTCATCACCCGTAAAAAGTTTTTTACGGCTGCCCTCAAAGCCGATGGCCCTCCGACATCAATATTGCCTCTGGCAGTTTCGAAATCAGCGCCGACGCTAGTGACAGCATCCTGGAAATGATACAAATTAACTACCACCAGATCGATTGGAACCGCACCAGTTCTCTTGAGGTCATTTTGGTGTGCTTCGCAATAAGTCTCAGTCAAATAACTGAGGAACAGTTTGAAGTCTAAGGTCTTAACCAGACCGCCTTCAGTTTCTGGCTGGCCGGTGTACTTACTGACTTCTATAAGATGCCGCGCTGTTTCAGCTGGACCTAAAATTCCAGTTAAAAATTGATACGTGCCACTGGAAGCGTAAAACGTAACTCCCGGACAAATGTCAATAATGCCCAAAACAAGTAAGTCAAGCTCAGTCCTGTCGGTCACGGAAATAAAAACATTATTAATCATGACCGTTTCATCGATCTTCTCTACTCTTCTAATCATGGTTACTAATTTTTAATGATACATTGGGAATTTAAAAAGAATAATTTATTATACGATTTTTCCACAATTTATGTCAAATTCTTATTAAATCCGCCTTGCTAATTTCAGCCAACATTTACTCTTGACACAAATTACCAAACTTAGTATAATAATCTGTTAAAGTTCATTTTAAAAGAATTCGGGGTCAACCCTCCTAGCAGTGTTTTACAATGCTGGGAGTAGGATTTGGTCGCCTGCTCCTTTATTAATCTTAAACATATGTTTAGATTATTAAATGGATTTTTAGGAGTGATCATTTTAATCCTAATTCTTAAGTGGCTGTTTCCCCCTGAAGCCAGTGATCTAGCCGGCCAAATCTTAGTTAAGGTTTTAACCTTAACTCGCGATTTGTTAGCTAGCATCAGTTGGCCTCAGTAAGACATAAAAGGGTTCTCTATAAAAGAGAACCCTTTTAACTTACCAAAATTATAAATTTAATTAATCCTCAGTAATGGTCTCAATCTCCGTGATGTTACCTCCTCCATCCTCAATCACAATCTCACTAGTTAAACTGGGAGTGGCCACGGTAGAGCTAGCGGTAGTCACTGTTTTGGCGCAACTCTTTAAACTATCCCGGTAGGTCTTCCAAGCACTCTCATGAGCCTTTTTAGCCTCGGAGCGAACTTGTTTACTGGCTTCTTTAAAAACTTTAACACATTTATCTAAGTTCTCCTTCTGATTGTCAACACTAGCTAGGGCGCTTTTCTGACAAGTGGTGCGAGCACTAATAGCGGTATTAAAACCACTAGCGGCTTTGACATTATTGTCTTGCAGAGCCTGATCTTTTTTCTCGAGAGCGCTAATCACACAAGCTGATTCTTCAGCAGTCACAATCCGATAGGAAGAGACTTTCCGGACACCCCACAAAGCAGTTCCCTTTTTCTGAATTTTTTCAAATAAAGAAATGTCTTTGGGAGTAGCAATCTTTTCTATAGTTCCTGTAGTGGTTGAGGGGGCGGCCACGGGAATTCCTGGACTAGTAGTTGGAGTTTGATTTTCCTCTTTTTTTGTATCCCGTTCCTTTATCTTCTGTCCATACAGAGTCATTCCCCTTTTAATAATGTTGGTAAATTCTTTAATCAGAGCCGGCATCGGAATCTTTTCAAGGGTTTGCCCTTGGGTGTTAGTAACCGTCGCTGGTGGAGTAGCCACACTAGTTCCTCCAGATGTAGTTACTGAAGGCATAGTAGATGTCACCGTAGCACTGACATTTTCTTCGGCTTTAGTGGGCGCTAAAGAAACAACTAGAAAGAGAGTGGCTACCAGAAATAACGGGGATAGTTTTTTAATAATGTTTTTCATAGATTTATATTAAATATTATAGTTTATTAGCTCTTATATTATAGCAAATTAAAAGACTATCTAACAGGGAGCCTGAAACCACGAATAAGATCTCTAAAATAAAAAAAGGGGGTGATGTCATTCCCCCTAAACACCGGCTAAAATTCTTTAGCAACATCCGTCAAATTTAATAAATTGGGTTTTAAGATCCTTAACGTCCTGGAACCTGTCCTGATTTTTCAAAAACTGGCAGAGACCCTCTATGCTCTGGAGATTTTCTCCGAGGAATCTCAGAAAGGGGCGAATTGAGCCCTGCATAGTCGTCAAGGAAGGCACGATTGTCACACTAACTTCACCCGCGAATGAGCTGTCCGCTAATATAGCCTCAATGAGATCACGCAATTCTTTGTGTGGTCCATCATCTCCTAGGCCATAACCAAATCCCCATATTTCTATATCCATAGCCAACATTTTAATTATTAATTATACAATTGATTTTAAAGTTCAATAAAAAACATTAACAAAAATACAGAATACTGTCAATAACAGAAGGTAATTTTATGAAAATAAGGATTAGCAAGATAACTACGCCAATAAAACTGCTATTAAGTGCCCAAGATAGTGTGTGGAAATTATTACTAAAACAGCAATACCCAGGTGCTCCAAAACTATTGGCCAGGGTTTCTTCTTCTCTGAACGACTAAGATTGTAACTTTGAAAAAATAAAATTATAATTCCCCAAATTATGGCTACGATCAAGGCGGTTTTAAGGGGTAATAAAATGACCGGCACTAAAAATGTGCAGGCAAAAATTGCTTTAAAAAAGAAAGTAGTAAGAGTGGCTTGCCATACTTCCCGATGAGTAAAATTCCCTTCTGATTCTTTGGCAATATGAACGCCTAGCGCATCAGAACAGGCGTCAGCAATAGCAATTGTAATGATCCCACCTAAAACTGCTAGGCGGGAACCCGTGCTAGATTCCAGACCGATCATTAATCCTAGAGTAGTAATCGTCGCGGAGGCTATACCAAAACCCATCCCCACTTTAAATGATTTTTTCATAAAAATAATGCCCTATTTCTTATTAACTAAAGTTTGATATAATTCAAAAATTTTTACTAACGTCCTACCCCAACTATAGTTTTCAGCGGTTTGCCGCGCTGCCTGGCGCAAACTGTTTAATTTATAAGGATTATCCAAAAGTTGATTAACTTGGCGACTAAAATCTCCGGGATCAAGCGCCTGAGCTAAAAGACCATTTTGATTATCAATAATAAGTGATGATGCCCCACCTTTATTAGCCACTACCGGCGCCAAACCTGAAGCCATCGCTTCTAAAACAACTAAACCAAAACTCTCAGTCGAGGAAGGAAACAAAAAGATATCACTAGCTGCATAAACTTTGGCGAGACAGGCGTGATCTAAATGCCCCATAAAGATTGCTGCGGGCATTATTTTTTCAAGTTCGGCTTTAGCTGGCCCACCACCGGCGATCACCAGTTTAAAATCATCTTTTCGATCTGACTTATTTAATATTTTATAAGTCGCTGCCAAAGTTTTTAAATCTTTTTCCCAAGTCAAACGACCAGCATAGAGAATAATCTTCTGATTAGGATGATCAATAATCGTCTGACGCCATTTCATGTCAGCTTGACTAGGATTAAACAATTCTAAATCAATTCCCCAAGGAATCACGGCCAAATTCTTGATCCCATGCCTTTTTAGGTCTTGGGCAATCAGCGGCGAAGGTACATTAACTAAACTAGCGCGATTATATAAATGACCTAAAAGCTCCCAAACTAATGGCTCTAGCCAGGCTAGGTGATAATAGGGTAAATAACGATCAAAAGCAGTGTGATGAGTAATTAAAACCGGTTTTTTATGCCGCTGGCCATAGTTTAATGCCGCCCAAGACAATGGATCGGGACTATGGAGATGAAGTAAATCTGGTTGGAACTTTTTTAAAGCAGTTGCAAAACGCAGTCTGCCTGGTGTCGTAAGACGATAATCCTTATAGAGTGGAAATCGCACTGCCGGCACAGTAATAACTTTAACCGGAGATTTAATCTCCGGTTTGATATAACCCGTAATAATAATGGCTTCGTGCCCCTGTTGAATGGCGTATTGCGCCAAATTTAATAAGACCTTGGTTACCCCGTCTTCAATCAAGGTCCCGACAAAATAGGCAATTTTCATAAATAATTACTTCGTATACTTTTATTCTATCAAAATAATAGAAAAAGTCATCAGCTTATCTAGACCTCTACGTGGTCTGAATTATATAAGCTAGAATGATAATCAGAAACGGCATAATATAATCCATAGCAAGATCGATAGTACTGGATTTAAGCTTGGGAAACACTTTCTTTAAATAATAGAAATAAAACCTCCCTTGTTTGTCTTTAAATTGCGCTTGACTCAAAATGCAGCCTTTAAAAATGGACAACTGAAGGTGGTAAAGAAGGAAGATTAAAACAATGTAGGGCCAAGGGAGAAACCAGGGGCTAGTATAAACTAAAATAATCAACACAATGTGAATAAGAGGAATAAGCCATTTATTGGAAATACTATTCATCGGATTAGTGGGTTCAACTTACATAATATCATAGTCCGAGATGTTAAAAAAGCTTTTAATTGACTAATAAAATCAAGCCTTGAGGATTAAGAAATCTCAAGGCTTGGTGAAAAGGACATACATAATCTTACTTCCGGTTTCCCGGTTTCACTGACAGATTAAATACAAGGCATACCGAGGAATCGGGAACTCTGGAAAATACGGGTATTCATAAAACTTCTTAACCTCGGTAGTGGTAGTCGGCCGCAGAGCCTTTTTATCCATCATGATTCTTATTTTAGGAAAATCTTCTGGAAATTTCTCATACAAACCAACCAACCGGTCAGAGAGAGTCGCGACGGAGAAGCATATGAAAGTAAAGTCGACTTCATCTCCTCGTTTTGCCGCACTATGATTTTGGAAATAATAATACAGTCGACCCTGATAACGTTTTGAATTCCATGATTCAAGATACTGGCTCCTTGCACAGTTTGGTTGATAGACGCGATATAGCAAACCAACCAAGTTCTCCGACATATAAAAAGTCAGTAAACTATCGGACGAATTAGCAATTGCGCCAATGTCACCAACGAAGTGCAATGATTTAGCGTCATCCGACTTAAAGCCGGATTCGATCTCAAATTGTCCCCTGACCACAAAAGACAGGGACAAAAGGGCAAAAAAGAATACAATTTTCTTCATGATTGGATAATTGAGGTGGATACTAAAAAATCAAATGTAAATGTAAAAGAACTTCAAGAAATAATATCACATATTTCTGCGATTATCAAGAGGAGGCAAAGAGCTAAATAGATTGTTTATTGCTCTAAAAATTTCTACTTTTTACCGTCAGTAACTAGTGATTAATATGTTAGTAAACTAATACATAAAAATCATTCGACAACTCTGTTATCCCTATAATATTAAACAAAAATTGATTTTCTTACTAATTAATGTTATATTCCTAGCGTTCACCGCTAAACAAAGTAGCGGAAAGAAAAGAGCCCATAAATAAAATCCATATAAATTAATAAGTTAGCGACCAACCAAATGATTAACAAAATAAAACAAAACTTAATCGGGCGATTACAAGCGATTCAGGAGAATTTACATGCCAGTAAAGAGGTTGGGATTAAAAAGCTGGAACAATTAAGCGATGAAATAAAAAGTTCATTCGATCGAGCGATTAATGTTCTCGATTTAAAAACAAACATTTTAACCGAATTAAAAGCAAAACAAGGTAATCTTAAATCTTGGAAGCTTAGTTCGCTTAAAACACTTTTTCCCATTAATTTTAAATACGTCTTCAGTATCCCCTTTATATACGGTATGATTGTCCCCGGACTATTATTCCACCTTGGGTTAGAAATCTATCATCAGGTCTGTTTCCGACTCTATGGTATCCCGCGAGTAAAACCCGGTAACTATTTCGTCTATAATCGACGCTTACTTCCCTACCTTAATTGGATAGAAAAATTGAACTGCATTTACTGTAGTTATTTCAATAATCTCCTTCAATACGCGATTGAAATTTCCGGCCGGACTGAGCGCTACTGGTGTCCGATTAAATACGCGACTCGGATCGCCAAGACTCATTCTCAATATGACAAGTTTGTTGATTATTTAGATGCCAAAGATTTCCGCGAAAAATGGCAAGAGTTAAGAGATTTCTCTGATCTGAAACAGCCCGAAGAAAAAAAATGTGATTTTGTAAAAAAAGAAGGAACAATCAAACAAGATAAAATTAAATAAAGAATAACGAAGAAGATCCGAGAAGACTAGGTCTTCTTTTTATTTGAAAAGGCCCGAATTAATCGGGCCCGATGAGTGCTAATTGAACTTTTAAGCTTTGGGAATCCCGCTAAAAAACGCGATTAACCAAATTGTCCAGGCTACCAGCGAAAAACGATGAAAATACTTTTCCGCTAAACCATGGCGTATGAAGGCAGTTATTGCCCAAGCCAAATGTAACCCCATTATACCTAAAGCGGCATAGCCACAAATACTATGAAGGTTAATTTGGAACTTGGTTGTAGCTTGAAAAAACATCAACGACGTGCCGACTAGATCACAGATAAAAGCCGAGGCAAACGTTTTTATCATCCACGATTTTAATACTTTAATAATTTTTTCTGACCAAATTGATATAGAATATAACAAAAGAGCAGAAGAGATAAAGGTAATCGCAATTATTAACATGACGGAATATTTTTTAGTTTAGCAAATAAGTGGATTGTTAAAGAATGTTATATAGAAATATAACATAGTGGGATATTAGAGTCAATCTAAAAAAATAGGCTGGTATTAGCCTATTTTTTGTTTCTTCCTCTAAATACACCCGGGCGTTAACTAATAAATAATTTTATTAAAAAATAAACAATTCATCGATTGTGGTCTTTAAAACTTGAGCAACATCATGAGCTAAATTTAAAGAGGGGTTATATTTTCCGGCTT
>Ga0209749_1001060_pt1 | contig 27858 bp, 25 predicted proteins | sample EPASupsiteSAE347_FD_187267 | JGI IMG/M metagenome (GOLD analysis project Ga0209749, IMG submission 187267) | Bioremediated contaminated groundwater from EPA Superfund site, New Mexico - Sample SAE3-47 (SPAdes) (version 2) | ecosystem: Environmental > Aquatic > Deep subsurface > Groundwater >...
CCGCCGCGCGCGGCGGCGGGCCGCCGCGGCATCCAGTGCTGTGAGGTCGGGATCGCCGGCCGCGAGTGCGACATCGGCCTCGGTGTAGGTCATGCGCCGCACGCGCACCACGGCCGGCGCGACGAGGACCTCGGCGATGGATGCATCGTCCGCGAGCCGGATGCCGAAGGACAGCGAGGGAGAGCGCTCGGACAGGCCCAACCCGAAACGGGGCACGGCTTCACCGGGCAGCATCGGTATGATCCGTTCGGGAAGATAGAGTGTCGCGCCGCGTTCCATGGCTTCGATGTCGACGGGACTGCCCGGAACGATGACCGAAGCGGGATCGGCGACATGTATCCAGATACGGTCTCCCTCGATACCGATCGCATCGTCGGGATCTTCGGACCCTTCGTTGTCGATGGCGAAGCTGCGCGTCGCGCTTAAGTCGAGTCTGGGTGCGCCGTCGATGCCCGGATCGCCCGAGCGTTCGGGCAATGTCTGGCGAGGTGGCGAAAGGGGGCAGCCGGCTCTCTGGGGCCAGGGATTGACCGTATCGTTCCATAAGCCTGATTTGAGAAGGAATGCGTGCGCGGATTCGGGGGTTTCCGCCACGCCGAGTTCCTTGGCGATACGGGATTTCTGGGTTCTCCCGTAAGCCAGGGCTTCGACTTCGGAGATGTATTTCGAATCTTCCGGAAGAAAATCGCGCTTTTTTGCGCGGAGGAGGAAGGCCGCGCGATCGGATTCCTCCCTCTCCCTGTCGCGGATGCGCTGTTCGGCCGCGGCCGATGCCGCGTCGTCCAGAGGAACGGGGAGTCCTTCAGTGATTTTGAAGCATGCGCCTCGGGCGGCTTCGTTGAAGCAGGCGAGGGCCTGGGCCGGCCCACTTGCGCCGAATACGAGTTCGGCAAGCTCGGCCCAGCCCAGCGAATCGCCGGGACTGAGCATGGCACGGGCGGTTTCGAAATCGCCGCCTGTCGAGGGGCTCGGTATCCGGTCGACCGGACCGTCATTCAGGAGCACGAGATCCTTGTCGCGGACTTTCTGGGTTGCGCCGTCCGCGTCGCGTACAAGAATGCGGTCGATGTCACGGGATACGGCGACCGCCGGTCTGTTTTTATAGAGTACGAGCGCACCGGGACGGATCATGTATGACGGTATAGCCTGGGTCGATGCGGAATCGCAACAAGGAAGCGGGCGGTTGCTTCCTCAGGCACTATCTGTTATCATTATTTACCGTGCGATGGTTATGCAGGATGGTTATCCATTCGGTAAAAGGAGTCAAAAGATGGTAGCCCTGTCGGTAGGTGTCGTACTTGTCATTCTCGCGGTTCTCGCCTGCCTTCCCGGTGTTTTTGGCTGGTGGGGTGATGTTCTGGCCTTCCTTCGCGGATCGCTGCCGGTCATGGCGGCGCTGATAGGGCTGGTGGCGGTTTTCATCGGCGTGGCCGACATCAAGGACCGCCGCGAAGCGAAAAAAGAAGAAGAAGAAGAGGCCAAAAAATCCTCTTCCGAAGAAAGCGAAAAAAAGCCCGAGTGACCGGTTTTTATCGGGGCCGGCGCTATTCCGGCCTCGGCGTATTGACATGTTCCGCCATCTGTGGGAATATGCCCCGCACAATTTCAGTCCACTACACGAACAAGGTGAAGGTATAGATCGATGAAGACTGTCTTCGTAACGCCCGCCACCGCCGAACGTTCCTGGTACGTTATCGACGCGGAAGGCAAACCGCTCGGCCGCATCGCGGCCAAGGTCGCCACGATTCTTCGGGGCAAAAACAAGCCCACCTATACGCCCAGCCAGGAAACCGGCGATTTCGTCGTCGTAATCAACGCCGAAAAAGTGGCCCTCACCGGACGCAAAAAACAGCAGAAGATGTACTATCACCACACCGGATTTCCGGGCGGTCTCAAAGATTACAGCTTCCGCGAGATGATGGAGCGCAATCCCGTTTCTCCTCTCGAACTTGCCGTCAAAGGCATGCTTCCGAAGGGACCTCTGGGCCGCAAGCTCTACAAGAATGCCAAGATCTACGCCGGGGCCGAGCATCCGCATGCGGCCCAGATGCCGGTCGCGATCGACCTGTAAGCGAAGGGGAAGGGAATGATCACCAATCTCGGATTAGGTACCGGCAGACGAAAGTGCGCAGTAGCACGTGTTTTCCTGCGTGAGGGAACCGGCAAAATTCTCGTCAACGACAAAGAACTCGGCCAGTATTTCAAGCAGCAGGAGCTCACTGTCAAAGTGCGCCGTCCCCTCCTCGTTACGACGAGCGAAAACAAATACGACATCGTGATTTCAGTGCTCGGCGGCGGCCTCAACGGCCAGGCCGGTGCCTGCGCCCACGGCATCGCCAGGGCTCTCTCCCAGGTCGATCCCGCCAATCACGTATCGCTTCGCGCAAATGGACTGCTCACCCGCGATCCGCGCATGGTCGAACGCAAGAAGTACGGTCAGCGCGGCGCCCGCAGGCGTTTCCAGTTCTCCAAGCGTTAAAGGCGGCTTTCGTGCGGATCGAATCCGTACGGGTCGAGACCTCCGGCATGGCGACCTTTGTCGCGGCCGGAGGTTTTTCTTTTTCCGCACCCGTCTCGAGATTCGAAGCTGCGGGGCTCTCTCCGCTCTCCTTTGCCGGGGAGAGGGAGACTTCCGACGAGGAAGAACAGCTCATCCGCGAAGTATCCGAAATATGGCAGGCCAGGCAGAAGGCTATTGCCCTCTGTGCCAGGGCCGAGCAGTGCGAAGCGGGGTTACGGACCAAGCTGGCTTCGCGCGGCTTCTCGAAGAACGCGGTACGCAGCGCTCTGGAAGAAATGCGTTCGCAGGGTCTGGTGGACGATACCCGCTACGCCAGGGCCTGGGTTTCGCTCAGAGCCGCGAAGCGAGCCACCGGCCCGTATCTGCTTAAGGCCGAGATGCGCGCCCGCGGTCTGGGCGATGAGGCGATCCGGGCCGCGTGCGCGGATTTTCCGGTCGAGGAAGCTTTGCGCCGGGCGATCAAAATCGAATCGGAACGCCTGAATCGCGCTTCACCGGCGGAGAGCGAGCGAAAGCGCAGGGAGTCCCTCAGAAGAAAACTCAAATCGCTCGGGTATCAGGGCGACGTGATCGATGTGGCGTTGGATGAGCTCGGGCAACAGTGATATTCTCAATCTGTGGCTTGACATATTCAAGCAATCGTTCCAGAATAGTGCGAATCATGAGTAAACGGAGGGTTCCTTCGCATGGATGACGATATCCTCACTATCGAAGAGGTCGCCCGCTATCTGCGCGTTTCAGAGCGGACTGTATACGATTGGGCGCAGAAAGGGGAGATTCCTTCGGGTAAAATCGGCACCGTCTGGCGCTTCAAGAAGAGCGACATCGAGCGCTGGGTGAACGAACGCCTTTCCTCCAACCGCCCCGCCGGCCTGATCGGCAATATCCAAGTCCAGAACATCATATCCACCGACAGGATCCTGTTCCTGAATTACAGCAAAAAACGCGACGTTCTCGTCGCCCTCGCCGACAATCTTGCGGGGGCTCCGCAGATCAAGAACAGGCAGGAGCTCGTTTCCGAAATCCTGCGCCGGGAAGAACTGATGAGCACGGCCATCGGCCGCGGCATCGCCATCCCGCACGTACGGCTTTCCTCGGTCACCGATCTCGTCGTGTCGGTAGGCATTTCGACCTGCGACATTACCGATTTCCAGTCCCTCGACGATGTGCCCATCCGCCTGCTTTTCATGATCGCCGCGGCCTACAACCAGCACACGTATTATCTGCAGACGCTGTCGTTTTTCTCATCCAGGCTTAAGGGAGCCGATCTGCGCGCTTCCCTTCTGGCCTGCAAGACCCCCAAGGAAGTATACGATCTCCTGGTCTCCCAGGACGACTGAGTTCCGGCCGCCGTTCTGCGATGACGGCGTGACCCCTTCCACGAAGAAGGCCGACCCCGCATTGTGCCGCGGAGCCGGCCTCTTTCTTTGTTGCGGCGCATGGTCGTGCCGTGCTAGGCTTGATCAGATTTCCCGTTCTGCGAGGCCCGACGCGTGTTTCTGAAAAGTCTCGAAATTTTCGGTTTCAAATCTTTCGCCGACCGGACGCTCATCGAGTTCTCGGACGGCATTTCGGCTCTCTTAGGCCCAAATGGCTGCGGCAAATCCAACGTGGTCGATGCGATAAAATGGGTCGTGGGCGAGCAGTCGCCGCGTTCCCTGCGCGCCGAAAGCATGGAAGACATCATTTTCAACGGCACGGAAACGCGAAAGCCGCTGTCGGTCGCGGAAGTCACCGTCACTATTTCCAACGAATCGGGCAGGCTTCCCCTCGACGTGCCCGAGATTGCCATAAAACGCCGTCTTTACCGCTCCGGCGAGAGCGAATACCTCATCAACGGCCGTCAGGCGAAACTCAAGGAAATCCGTGAGCTGTTCTGGGACACGGGTATCGGAAAATCCGCCTATTCGGTGATGGAACAGGGGAAAATCGATCAGATCCTTTCCTCCAAGCCGGAAGACAGGCGGTATCTGTTCGAAGAAGCGGCGGGCATCACCAAGCACAAGGTCAGGTCGCGCGAAGCGGAAAACAAGCTCGAACGCACCGAAGAAAATATGCGTCAGGTCGCCGGAATTCTCGGCGAGGTGAAGCGGAGCCACGATAGCCTGAAATCGCAGGCGGACAAGACTTCTCTGTACCGCGAACTCCGCGACAGGATTTTCAGGACTGAACTGGATCTGCATCTGCTCAAGTTGCGGCAGTTCCTCAAGGAAAAGGAAAGAAAAGACGAGGAGATCGCCGCCAAGCGCAAGGAACGGGACGCGGCGAGGGAAGAATCCGAGCATTTGGGCAAGTCGATGTCGGAGAGCCTCGATGAAGTGAATGACATGGAAACCGAGCTCGTGGAGCTGCAGAAAACGCTCTACGGACTCGCGGTCGAAAAGAACGGCAAGGAAAAGCAGCGCAAATTCCTGGATGACAGGGTGCGCGAAACATCCGAAAAGATCGATCAATCGCGGATGCGCATGCGCGGAGTCGAGGACAAGATCGCCGCGCTCCGTGAGGAAGAGGCCGAAAAGGATGAAGAGCTTGCCGGTTTCAAAGCCAGACTCAAGGAAACGGAACGCAATATAGCGGAGTTCGAGTCCGCGGTGAAGGACGCCGGACTTTCGGTCAAGACCAACGAAACGGCCATCGGGCGCGCGCTTTCGGAAATATCTCTGCTCGAAACGGGTATCGCGGATGCGCGCCTGCGTCTGGACAAGCTCACCGAAGACATTGTCGAGCAGATGGACGCGCGCCTCAAGGAATCGGGCTATTCCGCGCAGGAACGCGCCGCCGCCGAAGAGGAAATCGCTTCGCTGATCGCGGGTATCCGCGCGCGGCTCGAAGGAAAGGCCGCCCTGTTCGAGGACTTGCTGCGGATGGAGCATTCGCAGGGCAGGGACCAGGCCGCCGCGGCCGCCAAGGCCCGGGCCGATCTGGCCGAAACCGCGGTACGCGCGCGGGAGCTGACCGAACTCTTCGAAAAGTACCGTCAGGGCGCGCCGTCCTTCATCGACGAATTCCTTTCGCCCGAAGGCATCATCACACGCAAGCGCGCGATCGACAAGGCCATAGTGCGGGATCTCGACGGCGTCGCCCAACGCAAAGAGAAGATAGGCGATCTGGAAGGCGAAAACCGCGGTCTGTCCGCGAAAATCGAAGAATACAGGCGCACGCTCGAGGATGCCCGTGGCGCGCGCATTCGCGTCCAGACGCAGATGTCGGGCGCCGAAGACGCCCTCGCCGTGTTCCGCAGGGAACTTGCCGGCCAGGAAGCCCGTCTGCGCGAAATCGAGAACGAAATCTATGCCGAGGAGCGCAGGCTCGCGGATTCGCGCGGAGAGCTTGAAGCCCTCGATGCCGAACTCCAAGCCATCGAAGCGCGCGGCATACAGCTCACCGAAAAGCTCGAAAAGCTCGCAAAAGCCATTGAAACCCGCAATTCGGAATTGTCGCGCAGGAGGTCCGAAGCGGCCCGTCTCGCCGACAGGCTCCAGACGCTGCAGGCGGAGCTGGAAAATCTGCACATGGGGCTCGCCCAGGTCGAAACCGAAATCCGCAACGTCCGAGAGAACTTTTCGGAACAGTATTCGCGCGATCTGTCCGAATTCGAGGCCCGCATGGCCGAGTTGCGCACCCCTCTGTCCGAGCTGCGCGAGCTTCTGTCGGTCCACAGATCCAAGTTGCGCGATCTCGGGCAGGTCAATCTCATGGCGCCCGAGGAATACGCGGAAGTCAAGGAGCGATACGACTTCCTCTCGGGCCAGATGGCGGATCTCGAAAAGGCGCGGGAGGATCTCAAGCGCATCACCGAAGAAATCCGCAACGAAAGCGCCGAACTTTTCATCGAAACCTACAACAGGATCAAGAAAAACTTCCACAACATGTTCAGACGGCTCTTCGGAGGCGGACGCGGCGAGCTTCGCATGGCTGATCCCGATCATGTGCTCGAGACGGGCATCGAAATCCTGGCCCAGCCTCCGGGGAAGAAGCTGGAAGCGATTACGCTGCTGTCCGGCGGCGAAAAAACGCTGACCGCCATCGCGCTATTGTTCGCCACCTACATGGTCAAGCCTTCGCCCTTCTGTTTCCTCGACGAAATCGACGCCGCTCTCGACGAAGCCAACGTCATACGCTTCGTCAATCTGCTGCGCGAATTCGGACGCACGAGCCAGTTCATCGTCATCACGCACAACAAGAAGACCGTGACGGGCGCGGATGCCCTGCTCGGCGTAACCATGGAAGAATCGGGCGTCACCAAGGCGATCGCGGTGCGGCTCGAGCGGCACGCTTCCGGCGAGGCCAGCCTCGCGCTCCGTCCCGACGATGGTTTCGTCGAAGAAGAGGTCGAGTTCGAAGACGGACAGGAACTGCCGCCCTCGCTTGTTCCCGGCCCCGCTCCCTCTCCTGCCGCAACAGACGAACGTGAGGAAGGCAAATGAGCGGTCCCACCACCGAAAAGCTCTACTATTCGCAGCCCGGGCTGATCGGGACAGATGCCCTCGTGCTGGGGGTAAAAACGGGTTCGGACGCTACGGTCGTTATGCTCGATCGAACCGTATTTTATCCCGAAGGCGGCGGACAGCCCTGCGATCTCGGGACAATTGATGGTATTTCCCTCGCATGGGTGCGCCTTGAAGATGGATCGATCCTGCACGCTCTTTCCGGCACCCATGACTTCAGGCCGGGATCGCGCGTACGGCTCTCTCTCGACGAGGCGAGGAGAATCGACCATACGCAGCAGCATTCCGGCCAGCATCTGCTTTCGGCCGTACTGGAAAAGCACTTGGGAATCCATACGGTTTCCTTCCATCTGGGCGCGGACCGTTCCACGATCGACGTATCTGCAGAGGCGATATCGCGGGAGGAACTGGACGGAATCGAAGCGATCGTCGGATCGCTCATCGCGAAAGGACTCGTCCTGCGGACGCACCTGTGTCCGCCCGAGGACGCCTTTTCCTTTCCGTTGCGAAAGAAGCCGCCCGAAGGCGAGAGTGAACTGCGCATCGTCGAAATCGACGGGCTCGACTGGTCGCCCTGCGCGGGAACGCATGTGCGGAGCACGCTCGAATTGCGCGCGTTCAAGATTCTGCGCGCGGAGAAATACAAGGGGCTATCGAGGCTGCATTTCGTGGCGGGCCGGCGCGCGGTCGGCGAACTCGATTCCGGGTGGCGAAACGCACAGGCGATTTCGAAGGTCCTGGAATGTTCCAGGGACGAGGCTCCGGCCAAGGTCGAAAGTCTGCAATCACGCATCCAGGCGGTCGCCGCGGAGCTGGGAAATCTGACGAGCGCCCGTGCCGTTCTCGAAGCGCGCATCGCGGCCGCCGAGCGCCCGAACGCTTCCGAACCCCTGCGTTTCGACTATGCCGACCGGGATTGCGGCGCTGCGTTCGAGACCGCGAAAGCCTGTTCGGCCGCTGGCAGGGCCTGCGTAACGCTCTCCCGTTCCGATTCGGGCGTCTGCGTTCAAGTTCCCGAACAAAGACCCGAATGGGGTCCGGCTGGCCTGGGCGGCTTCCTGAAATCGAAGCTCGCGGAATCCGGCGGCAAAGGCGGCGGGGGAAAGACCAATTTCCGTGCGACTTTTCCCGATGCCGGATCGGCCTCCGCATTCGCCGATTTCGCTTATTTACTCTTGAGCGCTCCCGGTCCGGCAGCTCTTTCCACTCCCGACAACAGGAACATGAGCAGCGCCGCGGCGGCTCCCAGAACTGCGGTTGCGGGCCATACCGCGGCCGAACCGAATTTTACGATATAAGCCCCGGCGGCGAGGGGAGCCAGCAGGGAGCCGATATTGCCCACGAGGGCGGTCACGGAATTGATTCTCCCGCGATGCGACATCGGCGTGTGCGAAGCTATGAATACATTGATATTGGTCGACGCCAGTATTTCCCCCCAGGTCCAGATCATGGTCGAAACGAGGACCAGTATGGGCCCGCCGCCGAATGAGAGCAGGCCAAAGCCCGCTGCGTAGAGCAGCGCGGCAATGGCTACCGAAACGAGCGGTGGCAGGCGTCCGGTGAGCCGGGTGAGCGGAAGCGTGAACAGGACGACCGTCAGTCCGTTTACGGTCATCGCCGTGCCGAAAAGCTCCGATCCGGACGAGCCGAGTCTGTCGTTCAAAAAGAGCGGCAAGCTGAAAATATGCTGAGCGTACACGAAGTTCATGAGCGCCATGACAAGGGTGAAACCTACGAGCAGTGGCCGGGAAAAAAATACCGCCAATGTTCCTGAGGCTTGCGCCTTTTCACCGGACGGTTCGGCACTGCTTTCGCCGGCAGCCGTTTCGGTTATCGCGGCCGGTTTTTCGGTACGGGGCAGAGTTTCCGGAACGAGAAAGCGCAGGATGAGTATGGCTGCCGTGAGGGCCCCCGCATTGCCCAAGAACATCAGCCCGGGCGCCCTGTTGAACAGGAATCCCGCCACCAGCGGTCCCACCGAGAAACCGATATTATTCCCCCAGTAGACTAAGGCATATGCGCTTTTACGCCCCTCGGGCGGCACCAGATCCGCGACCATGGCGCCGGAAAGGGGCCATGTCATCGAAAGCGCGATCGAGGCAATCGCGATGACATAGGGAACCCAGGGCGTGAATCCCGCGATCGTGCATACGACGAATGCGGTCACGGCGATCACCTGGCAGCCCATGATTATGCGTTTCCTGCCCCACAGGTCGCCGAGTTTCCCGCCCAGCATCAGTCCCGGCAAGCCGGCAAGCTGTACCACGCTCAGGAAAACGCCGGCTTTTCCCGGTGTCCATCCCACGCGTTGCGTGAGTATGAGCGTGAGGAAAGGGAATACGAAATTGCCCGCGGAGTTGATGAGCCGTATGGCAAAAAGTGCCCATATTTCGCGGGGGAGGGCGCGTATACCCGCGAAATCCCCGGAGACGGTTTTTTTCACGCGAGATCCAGAGGACGGCGATTGTCCGAAAGCCTGCGCGAAAGGTATTCGCGGTCAAGACCCAGTCCGGATGCCGCCTTGCGGACCTGATCGGGGGACAGAAGATTCAGCTCGGCATAAAGGTACACCAAGGCCCGTTCGGCGATGCAGGGTACGAGAAGGGCGTTCATATTTTCTGCGCAGGGTTCGGCGCAATCGAGATGTCTGGCTTTGAGCGACGCATACAGGCGCGATTGCGATACATCTCCGGACAGTGCGTTCAGTTCCGCCATGAGCGGTTCGGAATTGCCCCTGGCTGCCGCCTCGCCGAGAGGTTTGAGGGTGAAATATGTGTATTCCTTGCCCGGCAGGTAATGGTGGATATCGCAGCGCGTGCAGTAATTGGGTTCGCGGCCGTCGGTCTTGGCCCTGTCGCCGCCGATGATGATGAGGGGATCGAAATAGAGCGCCGGGCATTCGACGCCGCCGACGGTGTAATAGCGGTAGGTGTACAGGGAATCGGTCAGGCAGTCTTCGTGCTCGCAATAGGCGGTGAGGGGAAAGACATCGGTCGCCGTTTCGAGAAGGAGCCGGGCGGTCTGGTTGAATATTTCCTTGCGGAAATTGAGAACCAGCGTCGGACAGACGAAGCAGATGCCGCGGCGCGCGGACTCGTCGGCCATGAGGTAGGCGATCCGCTCATCGTAAAACGAGGCTTCATCGAGGATCCATGTGCCGACACGCGGATTCTCCGCGATGAGCGATTCGAGTCCGAAGGAATCGCCGGCGACGCCGATCATGTCTCCGCAGCGTTCGTAGCCGCCGCGGAAGGCCAGCGCATCGTCCGGATAGCCCGGAAAACGGGCGCTGTCGAGTTTGGAGCGCACGACGAACACTTCCCGCCTGTCCGCTCCGTCCGAGGAGGTGAGGGCCGCGATTTTGCCCTTTTTGCGCAAGCTTACGCGGCTGTCGCGCCAGATCCTCGCCGTGAATTCTGTCTTGCCCGATCCCATCGGACCGATCACGAGAATACGGCGGCCGGGAATGCGAAAATCGTAATGGGAATAGGAGTGGTGCGCATTCAGCACCGGGAATCCCAGATTGCGGAGAAGCTGTCCGTTTTCGTCTCGGTCGTCGTACATGAGTGCCTACTCTTCGGATGAGGGTTCGCGTCCTTCGAAAACGCGGCGCAGAGCAATGAGCATGCCGCCCAGGCTTGCGCCGGAAAGGCCGACCAGGAATAGTGACCGTGCCGCCGGTCCGAATACGTGCGCAAACCAGCTTCCCAACTGGGTCATGGTCTCCGCTGAAACGGCCGTCGTCGCCTCGGGGGGTATGATTCCCTTGAGGAACGCACCGCCGGGAAGATAGAGAATCCCCCCGGCGATCATGGCGATCACGGAAGGGACAATAAGGCGCTTGCCTGAGAGCGCTATGCGTCTGGAGGCTGTGCCGCCCGCCATCGCGGCGCTCAAGCCCACGGCGAGCGTCGCGAACAAGGCAAGCAAAAAGGGAGAACGCATGAGTCTTGAGCCGGGCGTTGCCATTTGACGCATAGAAGAATCGGGATCGACCGAAACCGTGCGCGAGACTGTATCCGGAATGGTCTTCAGCGCCGTTCCCAGCGCGCGTTTTGCGCTCTCCCGGCGAGATGCGATAGAAGAACCCGTCCGGGTAAAACTGACGTCTCCCTCGCCCGGGGCTGTGTCGCGAAGCGGGAGGGCGTCGACGTAGGCGGCGGCCGCCGCGTCGAGCTTCACGGCGGCGGCTTTCTTGAGCGCTTCGAGGTTGAGATCTATCGAGTTGTCGCCACCCGGGCCGACCGAATCGAAGGCCTCATCCACCGCGTTGCGGGTGAGGGTTTTCGCTTCATCGGGGGGAAGGGCGGTTTTGGCGGCGTCGTAGAGGGCGCCGGTATCGAAGGTATAGCCTCCGAAAACAGTAGTGCCCTCATCGTTGCCGGGCTTTGCGGATGCGATTGCGGCGTAGAGGCGGTCGTCGGTGAGGGCTTCCTTGTAGAAATTCCTGTCCAGCATGCGCGGACCCAAACCTATGGTAAACAGAGCGCCCAATGCGGCGGGCAGCCCGACGCATACATAGAGCACGAAAGACAGGAATTTGCGCATCGATAACCCCTTCAGCGGGGCGCCTCAGTGGTTGCGCCCGTCCGGAGGGAAACATAGCGCGCGCCGGATGACGATTCCGCGACATTGGGGCGTATCGTGGGAGTGCCGAAGCGGAAGGCCTTATAGGGATGGATATCCAGTGCATTCTGATACCAGCCCTGGATATATTCGGCGTCGATCACCGAGACGGCAAAACCGTGGTAGAAGGGCAGGACCACGGCATCCTGGAGAAGAATGTTCTCCGCTTCAGCAAGGAGAGCGAAGCGTTCCTTGCCTTCCTTGGCCTGCGATCCGGCAAGCAAGGTGTCATACTTGGGGTTCGAAAAATCGGCATCGTTCAGGCTGGAACCTGTCGTCCACATCTGGAGGAAGGCGACCGGATCGGCGAAATCGCCGATCCATGTAGTATGGGCCAGAGTGAAGTTACCCTTTTCGGGGCCCTTGCCGATCTGGTCGTAGTACCGCGATGCGGGCATGACAACGAGTTCCACCTTGAGTCCGGGGAGACTTTCCCATGCTTTTTTCATCAGCCCCGTGACGCGTCGCGCATCCTTGCCGTCGACGAAGGCGATGCGTATGGCGGGCAGACCCGAACCTTCGGGATACCCGGCTTCGGCGAAAAGCCCGAGCGCCTCCGGCCGGTTTTCGGTTTCGATGCCTTTTACGTCCGAATAGCCCGGCATCGGCAGCACGAGGGTGCTGGCCGGGATCAGGTACTGTTCCGTGTTTCTGAGTTCGTCCCAGGGAAGCAGGAGGGCGAGGGCCCTGCGTATGCGGGCGTCTTTCCATGGGCCGGTAGCCGAATCGAAGAACCAGTAATGGGTGGCGAACATGGGATTGATCTGTATCGCATCCTGGCGGAGGAGGACGTCCAGGTCACCCGGACCGGCCAGCCAATCGGCCTGTCCGCCGTCGAACATGGCGGAGGCTACTGTGTCGTCGTCGGTGAATACCAGTCTCAAGGTCGAAATGGCTACGGAAGCGGCGTCCCAATATTCGGGATTTTTTTCCAGGACCATATCGCCGGAGGAGGCTTCCTGAGTCCCGGATGCGAATCGATACGGCCCATTGACCGGGAAGGGGAGGGAGGCGCTCCAGTCTTCCGCTTCGAGCATCGACGGATGGATGGGCGCAAAGGAATGATGGCAGAGAAGGCGGGTAAAATACGCGGCGGGCGCTTCCAGCGTTACTTCGAGGCGTTTGTCGGAAAGGGCTTTGATGCCGACTTTCGAGGCGTCGGAGGTTTTTCCTCCACGATAATCCCTGGCGCCGGAGATTATGTCGAAAAATGCGGCATAGTCGGCGTTCATGGACAGGATGCGGAGCCAGGAATCGCGGAAATCCGAAGCCAGGAGGGGAGATCCGTCTGACCAGCGGGCTTCCTGCCTGAGGTCGAAGTCGTACACGAGGCCGTCTTTGGACCGGGACCAGGATGCTACTGCGGCGCGTACGGGTTCGAGGCTGGACGGGTCGTAGGAAAAAAGGCCTTCATACAAAGCCGTGAATACTTGCGCTTCGTTCGAATAGATGGCCCTGTGGGGGTCCAGTTCCGGCCTTGCCGCATTGAAAACCGTCACGAATTCCGTACGGGAAGCTTCCTGGGCGGCAAGCATGGATGTCGCAAATGTCCCGAAGCATGCCGCAACGAAAAAGAACGCCAAAAGAGTTGCCGGTTTCGTTCTCATCCGGTGAAGTATGAGGTAAAATGGAAAGGAAGGCAACAGAAATGGGAACTCCCAAAGCTTTCGGCTGTGAAATGGCGGTAGTGGGCGTGCTCTCGTCCGACCCCGAACTGGATGGCCCCGCTATCGCCGGCCTCGAAGCGCTGTTCGGACCGGTCGTATTCCGTACCGAGCCGGAAGATTTCACATGGACCGACTATTATGTGCCCGAAATGGGAACGGGAATCCGCAGGTTCTACCTCGCCTTCGGAACGCTCGTCGATCCTTCCCGACTGGCCGAGTTCAAGCTCGCCACCAATGGCATCGAAGAAAATCTGGCCACAGGCGGTCCCAGGCGGGTCAATCTGGACCCTGGGCTTCTTGCGCCCGGGCGTTTTGTGCTTGCTACCACCAAGGACAGGGCGCACAGGATCGCGCTCGCTTCCGGCATATTCTGCGAGCTGACGCTGATCTATGAAAAAGGGGCTTTTCATTCTCTTCCCTGGACTTACCCCGACTGGGCTTCCGCTCCCTGCAGGGAAATGCTCGCTCTATGGCGCAAGGACTTGATGGCCAGACTGAAATCCGCGGAAAAACCGTACTGTTGAACTCTTTTTGAAAGGCTCCGATTTTTGAGCCAATTTCAAAAGTCGGTTACTTTTGAAAAAGCCTCTTTTGAAAATACTTTTATTGGCGCTTATTGACGTCAATAGGCGTCAATAAGCGCCAATAAATGCCGGGAAATTCAATCGATTCATGGCCGCACGCGCGTTATATGGGTGGAAGTTCAATGGATGCGGCAAAATCATGCAGCTTTACGGGTTGCGGGCGCCCGCTACGAGTCCGCGTTTTTCATCCTCACGATATCCGCGGCGCTGGCGGTCGTTATAGCGCTGTGCGGGTGCTCGGGCGGGGGCCTTCCCATCGCCCAGAGGCTGATACTGACGTTTCCCGCCCTTCCGGAATCCTGGGCCGCTGCGGGTGACATCAGCTATGTCGTGGAATGGATCGACAGGCGGGGCGAGCCGGTTTCCGCGGTTTCCGGGCCCGGCGGAGAACTCGAAATTGAAGTGCCGCTCGGATTCAGTCAGCCGATTCTCGCCTATCCCTTTATCGGGCGAAACAGGATGCATCCGGCGGGCGGCCTTTATCCGCTCCAGGTTCGAGCCGCCGCACAGGCGCCGTTTTCAATGCCTTTTCCAGGAGAAAGGGTAGAGCTCGCTCTCGGTTTCGAATCGGGATATGCCGCGGAAGTTGCGCGAATCATGGAAAATTCGGGTTTCAATCCGTGGAAATATCCGCTTGAAAGGCTGGAGGAGAGCTGGAAAGGGCGTGTTGCCGATCCCTGGTCGCTCCAGGCGGAATCGGTGGCCGAAAAACTCGCCGTGGGTACATTCAGGGCCGATCTGTTCAGGGAAGCGGAGCGTTTTCCGGTGACACTCCCGGGGCCCGGGCCATGGCTCCACGAAAGCCCTTTCGCCGCGCGGGTGGGAAGCGATTCCGGGTCGGGCTGTCCGGTTGAATTGCCGGCTGGCCTGCACCGGTTTGCGGGATCATCATGCGGGCTTTCCGTGCTGGTAGACGATGATGGCACAGCCTGCTGGGTCAGGACAGTATGTCTCCGGATGCCGGCTCCACAGTTGCCGCAGGAGGTCCCGCGAGAGGGAGACGCAAAGTGAACACCGAACCTTCGCCCGCCCAGCTTTCGGCCTGGACGGTACCGCCATGGGCAAGGGCAATGTGACGTACGATGGCGAGGCCAAGTCCGGTTCCGCCGGACTTTCTGTCTCTCGATTTGTCGGCACGATAGAAGCGCTCGAAAATGCGTTCGAGATCGGGTGCAGGTATGCCTGAACCCCGGTCGCGCACCGAAAGCTCAAGCGAATCACCCGATACCCGGCCTTCGATCATGACGATGGATTCGGGAGGAGAGTAGCGAACCGCATTTTCCACGAGATTGATCAGTGCCTGCTCGACCAAGCCGGAATTGGCCGTAAACTTCAGGTCTTCCGGATATCGGAATTCCAGGCCGATCGATCTTGCCGCGGCCTGGGGCGCCATCGATTCGAGCACAGTGTCCGCTATCGCTTTGAGACTGCAGGGCCCGACCGTCATCCATCCCGAAGAATCCCTTTCGAGTCGGGCCAGAGAGAGTAGGTCGGCGATGATCCGCTCCATCCGGATCGCGTTTTTTTCGATTATCTCGATATAGTGTTGCGCCTGTTCGGGGGTTTCCTCTCCGGCCCGGAGCGTTTCCGCGAAGCCGCGGATGAGTTGAATGGGGGTCCTGAGTTCATGGGACAGGTTGGCAATGAAATCGCGGCGCACCGTTTCCAGGCGCCTCAATGCACTCGTATCGGTGGCGGTCAGGACCAGGCCCTCCGATCCGTCGTCTCCGAGCGGAGAAACATTGACGAGCAGTGTCCGTTCGGACTTGGAGTACAGGGAAATTTCTTTTTTTTCCGCACGTAAGGTAGAAAGGCAACCTGCCGCCATGGAGGACAATGCGGTTGAACCCGCAGCTTCGGCGAGCGTTTGCCCCGGAAGAGAACCCGGTGCGGCCTCGAAGAGTTCGTGCGCCGCGGGATTCGCTTCGACGATTCGAAGCGAGGTATCGAGCGCGATGATGGCTTCACCGGCGGAGTCCAGAATGGCAGAATACCGTTTGCCGAGCGCTTCGGCTTCGGACGCTTTTTGCATCAGCCCCGCCGCCATCGAGTCGAGAGCGTCGGAGAGGATGAGGAATTCGCGCGGTATGTCGGCGGGGCCATCCTCCGGAAATTTGCGTGGTTCGAGGTCTCCGGAAAGATAACGGCCGGCGCGCTCGGACAGGCGGCTCAGAGGGCGGGAGAGCAGGCGGGTAAAGGCTCCGCTGGCGACGAGCGCCGCGCATGCTGCCGCAAGGGCCGCCGCGGCCAGGCTCCATCGGACACCGGCCAGATCGTCCATGAGCCCGGGCAGGGGGAGGGCGAGCCTGAGTACGGCATCGGCGGGAAGCCCTGCGGACGGTCCTGTATCCGGTCCATATAGAGGCACGGCCGCGTAAAGCATCCATTCGCCCAGCGTGTCGGAGCGGCGGCGGGACCAGGACTCTTTTCCCGCCAGGGCAGCGGAAATTTCCGGTCTGTCGCCATGGTTTGCCATCGCGGACGCTTCGGCGCCGGAATCGGCCAGGACTTGTCCGGTCGAGTCGATCAAAGTGACGCGGAAACCGGCGGCTTCGGCGAGGCGTGTACAGAATGCGGCAGCCTCCTGCGAATCGCCTTTTTGAAGCGCTTCGGGAGGAAGGAAAGCGGCGGCGGAGAGCGCCGCGCGTTCCAGGGCGGCGGCATTGGATTCGATGTAGAGCTTTTCGGTGGCTGCGAGACCGACTGCGAGCACGATGGCCGTGACGGCTATCACGACTCCTGCGACGATGCCGAAGGTCCTCCCGAAGAGACTCGTTTTCATGGAAGATCCTTGAAACGGTACCCGATACCGCGCACCGTTTCGATGAACTCGCCCGCTTTGCCGAGCTTTCGCCTGAGCGACAGAATATGCACATCCAGGGCTCTGTCGGTCACCGGATAGTCTTCGCCTTTCACGAGGCTTATGGTTTGGGAACGCGTAAAGACGCGTCCGGGTTCGCGCATGAACAGTTCAAGTACTGCGAATTCGGTGGCGGAGAGCGCGATCGGGACGCCTGCGAATTCGACTTTGTGCTTGCGCGGGTCGAGGAGAACGCCCGACACTTCCAGGGGCTCATCCGCGGATTCCTGACCAGCCTCCCCGCCGGCTTCCTGATCGGAGTCGGCCTGGAGCGATCGCCGCAGGATGGCGCGCAGTCTGGCGGCGAGTACTTTCGGGCTGAAGGGTTTTGCCAGATAATCGTCGGCGCCGAGATCGAGGCCCGAGACGATGTCGCTATCCTCGCCGCGAGCCGACGCGATGATGACCGGAAGCTCCCGGCCCTGTACCGATCCGCGCAACGAGCGCAGTACGGCAAGCCCGTCCATGCCCGGAAGCATGAGATCGAGGACGCAGGCGGAAAAATTCCGGGAAGCGAGCAGGGCAAGCGCCGCTTCGCCGTCGGCCGCGCGCGAACTGTGCCAGCCTTCCTTGGCGAATGTCACTTCGAGCAGTTCGGCGATGTCGGGATCGTCTTCGACGATCAGAATCTCCGTCGGCGTTTCCATCGATTCCTCCCGCGCTTCACTCGTTCAGATCGACTCTCGTTCCCCGTACCATGAATACGACCGACTCGCAGGCATTGGTCATGTGATCGCCCAGGCGTTCGAGGTAGCCCGATGTAGTGAGCAGTTTTGCGGCCCTTTCGGCTTCGTCGGGTCTCTCGCGCATCATGTCGAGCACTTCGTCGATCATGGCCTTGTGCTCTGCGTCGACCATATCGTCCATCGCCGCCACCGAAGCCGCAAGTTCGGGCGATCTCGTCCTGAAGGCTTCGGCTGTTCCCTTCATCATTTTTCCGTCGAGTTCCGCCATTCTGGCGAGCCGTTCCACCAATCGCGACCTGGGCTCGCCTGCGAATTTCTTCGCCGCTTTCGCCAGATGCACCGCGTAGTCGGCGGCGCGCTCGTAATCGGCAGCCACCTTGAAGGCCGCGACCATGATCCTGAGATCGGAAGCCACGGGTTGTTGCGTCGCAAGCGTGATGGAGGCGATATCTTCGACTTCGACCTGCAGGGCATCGATTTCGGCGTCGCCCGTTTTTACGCGTTTGGCCAGTTCGAGATCCTGTGTCTTCATCGCAAGGAGTGCCATGCGGAGCGCTTCGCCCGCTTTGGCCGCCATTTCACCGATGAGGTCGTCGATTCTGGACAGTTCGCCAGAGAGCCTCGTCCTATCCGTCATGGGATATTCCTCCGTCCCTTTCAGGCGCTCAGGCGTTCAACCGAAGCGCCCGGAAATGTACCGCTCGGTGCGTTCGTCGCGCGGCGTTACGAAGAGCTGCCTGGTCGGCGCGAACTCGATCAGGTCTCCGGTGAAAAGGAAGGCGGTCATGTCGGAAATCCGCCCGGCCTGCTGCATGTTGTGCGTCACTATGATGATTGTATACAGCGTCTTCAGCTCGTCGAGAAGACCTTCGATCTTGGAGGTCGAGAGGGGGTCGAGGGCGCTGGTGGGTTCATCCATGAGCAGAATCTCAGGCTTGAGGGCGCAGGCGCGGGCGATGCAGAGCCGCTGCTGCTGGCCTCCGGACAGAGCAAGGGCACTCCTTTTGAGCTTGTCCTTGACCTCATCCCAGAGCGAAGCCTGCCTCAGGGACGATTCGACAAGTTCGTCCATGTCACCGGTCCAGCCGTTGATGCGCGCCCCCCAGGCTATGTTTTCGTAGATGCTTTTGGGAAACGGGTTCGGCTTCTGGAATACCATGCCGATCCGTCTCCGGACCTGGACGGGATCTACCGCGGACCCGTATACGTCTATGCCGTGGAACAGCACCTGTCCCGTCGTTTTGGTGCCCGGAATGAGTTCATTCATGCGGTTGAATGCCCTGAGGGCGGTACTCTTGCCGCAGCCTGAAGGTCCGATGATGGCTGTCACCGAGCGCTTCGGAAACGCAAGCGTCAGATTCCTGACGGCGACGTGGCCGTCGGAGTATTCGATGCTCATGTTCCGGACATCCAGAGCAGGACCCTGGTCGTCCCTGTCGGAAGCGGTCGCGGAAAGCGCAGGCATCACAGGTACCGCAGCAGGTACCGCAGGCGCCACAAACGCCCTGTGTGAAACAGTCGGATCGATCATGTTCCGGTTCTCCGGCGCGACCTGTAGCGGTTGCGCATGATTATGGCCGTCGCGTTGAGCGCCAGCAGAAGGATCAGCAGCACGAGGATCGCGGCGGCCGCGAGGCTTCTGAATTCGCCCTGCGGACGCGCGGTCCATTGATAAATCTGGATGGGCAGGGTGGTGAAGCGCGAAAAGGGTCCCGTCGGGTCCTGCGAGAGGAAAGTGGAAGCCCCCACCACAACAAGGGGCGCCGTCTCTCCCAGGGCGCGCGACATGGCAAGCACCGTGCCGGTCAGGATGCGGTCCGCGCTCGCCGGCAGCACATGGTGCCAGATGGTCTGCCATTTCGTGGCGCCCAGGGCGAGTCCAGCCTGCCTCAAGGATTGGGGGACCGCGCGGATGGCTTCCTGCGCGTTGATGATTATAACGGGCAACACCAGGAGCGCCAGGGTGAGCGAGGCCGAAAGTATGGTTCGCCCGCTCGCATTCCCGTCTCCCGCCACGCCGAACACAGCTCCGGAACTGAGCGGTTCCAGGGCCCGTACAAACAGGGCAAGCCCCAGCATTCCGTAGATGATGGAGGGCACGCCCGCAAGATTGTAGATGTTGAGGCTTATGAAACGGTTGATCCTGTTGTCCCGGGCGTATTCTTCAAGCCAGATGGCGGCCGCGACGCCCAACGGAAAAGCCAGCGCGATGGTAAGGAGAATCGTGGCGAGCGATCCCAGAGCGGCACCCCGCAGCCCGGAATCGAGAGCGGAGCTTGATTGCGGATTCTTGAGCAGATCGATGCTGAGCCAGGAACGGAAGTAAATCCTGCCTTCTGGAAACTCCGCGTCGCGAAAAGCGAAAATTTCGCCTTTATGCAGAACGCTGTCCGAAAGTAGCCATGTTTTCTGCACTTCCTCCCGTATGATTTCCCGCTGGATCAGACCCAGGAGTTCTTCACGCGGACGGGAAACGAGCGGAGCTTCGGCGTCGAGGGCGGCAAAATGTTTTCGCGTCAGGCCTTCCCGAAGCGTTTCCACCAATCCTGCGGCATCGAGATCCTCCAGCGCCACACCGTTGCGCGCAAGGCTTGCAGGATCGGTATCGGCTTCGACCAGGACATACCCGAAGCTCTGGTTTACGATGCTCGCGATCAGAAGCACCAAAAAGAGCACGGAGAAAATTGTCGCGATCAGAAAAGCGACGCTGCGGTATTTTGCCTTGTTTTTGCGTACTTCGAGCCTGTCATTGAAGGTGCCGTTCATTCGTACACCTCGCGGTGGTTCCGGACGATTCGGCGGGAAAGCATATTGAGGACGAGCGTCACGAGGAAAAGGGTCATGGCGATCGCGAAAAGACTGGTGTAATCGATGCTGTCGTAGGAAAGATCGCCGCCGGAGATGCGGACGATGTGGCCGGTCATGGTTTCGGCCGACTCGAAAGGATTCAGTGTCAACTTGGGCCCGGCGCCGGCCGCCAGAGCGACGATCATGGTTTCTCCCACCGCACGCGAAAGGCCGAGGATAAAAGCGGATGCCAGACCGGAAAAAGCGGCGGGCACGACCACTTGAATCGTGACTTCGAACTTGGTGGCGCCCATCGCATAGGCCGCCTCCCTCAAAGTCCCGGGCACCGCCGACAGCGCGTCTTCGCACATGGATGCGATCAGGGGAAGAATGAGGATACCCATGACCAGGCCTGCCGAAAGCGTGTTGTAGACTTCGACCCTGTCCTGTCCGAAGACGTTCCGAAGGATGGGAGTGACGGTGGTAAGGGCGAAGTAGCCGTATACTACAGTGGGTATGCCCGCCAGTACTTCCAGCGCCGGTTTCAATATTTCCCTGACCTTCCAGGAAGCGTATTCGGAAAGATAGATCGCGACCATCAGGCCCAGGGGGAGCGCTACGGCCATGGCTATGAGGCTTGTGGTAAAGGTGGCCGAGGCGAGCGGCAGGATGCCGAATTCACCTATGGCGGGCTGCCATACGGTGCCCGTCAGGAACTCGACCAGAGAGACTTCGCGGAAGAAAGCCCAGGATTCCTTTCCGAGGGTCGCGACGATTCCCAGCGTAGTGAGCACGGAAAAAGAGGCGCATGAAAAAAGGAAGGCCTTGATGGCGGCCTCGCCCGGCCTTGGACGCCGGGCGAGGTTCGTGGCTACTGCCACGTACGTTTCCGCGGCTCCCGCCGCGCCCGTTTCCGTGGCTACCGCCGCGCCCGTTTCCGTGGCTACTGCCACGTCCGCTTCCGCGGCGGTAGCCGCGGAAGCGAATACCCCGCGGCCGGAGCCCCCTTTTCGGAGGCGGGCCGCCGGTAAGGGTTTTGGCATCAATACCTACCCTTCATTGCGGCGGCCAGTGTGGCTTTGGAGGCACGCATGGCTTCGGCGGGGGCGGGGAAGTAGCCGACTTTGCCGATCACGTCGTTCACATAGGTGAGGTAGTACGTGAGGAATGCGGCCACCTGGGGTTTTTCGTTGATGATCCTTGCGTCGGAGTAGAGAAACAGGGGACGGGATAGAGGATAGCTTCCGTTGTCTACCGTCGCCTTGGATGGCGCGACGCCGTTTACGGAAAGAGCTTTGAGTTTGCCGCGATTTTCGCCGTAGTAGGCGTAGCCGAAGTAGCCGACCGCATATTCATCGCCTGCGACGCCCTGTACGAGGACGTTGTCGTCTTCGGAAAGCTGCAGGTTTTTCGCGCTCAGGAGCGGCTGTTTGTTTTTCTTGAACACATGTTCCACGAAGTAGTCGAAGGTTCCGGAATCGGTGCCCGGTGAGAAGCGCCTGATTTCCTTTTTCGGCCAGGTCGGCCTGACGTCTGACCAATAAGTGGCGGTCGAGAAGAGTTTGGCCAGTTCGTCGAGGGTTATATCGGTGGCGAATGTGTTTTTCGCGCCGATCACGACCGCGAGAGCGTCGGTTCCGATGCGGAATTCGATCGGAGTCCTTGGCTTGGCCAGCTTGGCAGCCGCCTCGATTTCGCTCGCGTTGATGGCGCGGGAAGCGTTGGCGATGTCGGTCTCGCCCGCTTTTGCGAAGCGTTCGAAGCCCGCGCCCGAGCCGATGGAGTCGATAGTGATCTGTCCCGAGTAGCCTTCTTTGGCGAAGCGTTCGGCGAGTGCTTCGGAGAGCGGGAATACGGTGGACGATCCTGCGGTGATGATGGTTCCCTGGACCTTTGCCGGATTCACGCCCGGCAAAATACCATCCTTGTCGTCCGAAAGCGGATCGACCCAGCCGAATTTCCCCTGGGCGAAGCTCGAAGCGGCGGCCAGCGCAATGAGCGCGGCCAACATGATTTTCTTCATCGGGTTCCTCCACAGAATAGTGATGCGACCGGAGAATCGCGGCCGGCCTTGATCTCCGGTATGCGGAAAAATGGAGGAACGATATGAAGTGTTCGGTAGGGTTTCGTTAAGATTCGGTTAAATGAGTCTTTTCCAAGAGCTGGAAGACTTTTGAAAAAGCTACCCAAACTTGCGGCATTTGCACACGGTTTTGTAGAAACCGGAGCAAACGCGAGCCAATTTCAAAAGTAACCGACTTTTTACTTACCCGACAATTGAAAAGAAACCGCTTCGCCTGGAATGGGCTTAGCCGTAGCGGCCCATTCCAGATGCTCCGATAATTTTTCAATTGCCGGGTCAGTAAATTGGCTCGAATACCGGAATTTTTGCGCGGAATTCAGGCGTCGAGCAGGTTTTTGATGTCCGAAACTCTCGTGACGCCGAATTCGAGCATCCAGCCTTCGATGCCGGCGAGCACTCTGCCCGGAATGCCCGGATCGATAAAGGTGCCCGTCCCCACCTGGATCGCGGAAGCTCCTGCGAGCAGGTATTGCAGGGCGTCGGATGCACACATGATACCCCCCAGCCCGATCACCGGAATCCTGACCGCTCTCGAAACCTTGTAGGTACAGGCGACGCCGACCGGTCTGATCGCGGGGCCGGACAGGCCTCCGGTACCCATGGCGATGGCGGGCTTTCGGCGTTTTACGTCGATGACCATGCCGACAAGCGTATTGATACAAGACACCGCGTCCGCTCCGCCCGATTCGGCCGCCCGGGCGATAGATGCGATGTCGGTGACATTGGGACTCAGTTTGACGATGAGCGGACGGCTGCTCACCCGCCTGAGCGCATGGGTCAGGCGTTCGACCTGGACCGGGTCCGTGCCGAAGGCCATGCCGCCATGCTTTACGTTGGGACAGGATATGTTGATTTCGTAGGCGTCGACGCCGGATTTCAGGCCGGGTTCGGGACGCCCCGCTGCGGCTTCGATCGCTTCCACGACGCGGAGATAGTCGTCTTCGGTCGATCCTGCGACATTCACGACAACAGGGCAGCGCCTGGCACGCAGGGCGGGCAGTTTGTCGCGCAGGAATGCTTCGAGGCCCGGATTTGCGAGCCCGATCGAGTTGATCATGCCTGACGGCGTTTCGACGAGACGGGGAGGGGGATTGCCTGTCCTCGGTTCGGGCGTGACCGCCTTGGTGTAGAGGGCGCCCAGGGAATCAGTTTCGACCAGGCTTTCGTATTCGAGGCCGTATCCAAAGGTTCCTGACGCAAGTCCCACCGGATTCGGCATTAGAAGATCGCCGATCCGGACGCGCAAGTCGGGACTCATGGGCAGGCCTCCCAGAGGATATCACGCGAGTCGAATACGGGCCCGTCCGTGCAGGCGCGCAGATAGCCGCCGGCCGAGGCGGGCAGGGCACAGCCGTAACAGGCGCCGACGCCACAGGCCATCCACTGCTCGGCCGACAGTCGCGCTTCCATGCCTTCGGATCGAGCCCATCCCGCCAGCGCGGCGAGCATCGGTCCAGGTCCGCAGGCGCAAAGGAGGATGCCGCCGGCATCGCCGGCGCCAGCTTTCGTAACACCGCCAGATATGGTAACGCCGCCATCTCCGGTAGCACCGATTTTCGCCCTTCCAAGGCGGCTGGCGGCCTCTTTCAGACCGTCGAGCGCCGTGCCGCGAAAGCCTGCGCTACCGTCGTCGGTACGGATTTCCGCCGAAGCGACAAGCTGCGCCAGAATACCGGCCCCCCGCTTCGACTGAGCGTCAAGTTTTGATTGACCGTCGGCCGGTGCGTGATCGCGGCCCGTATCTGAAAGACCGAATTCCGGAATCGCGGCAGCGTCCCTGAAGCCGAGGATCAGCTCGTAGTCGGCGCCCGGGATGAAGCCGGAACGCTCGAGTTCCGAAGCAAGGTAGAGTACGGGGCCAATGCCGATGCCGCCGCCCGCGAGGAGGACTCCTGTTCCGCGCTCTGGCAGGGGGAAGCCCTTGCCGAGCGGAGCGATGACATCGAGGAAAGTGCCGGGCAGACTTGCTGCCAGAGTTTTCGTGGCGGGGCCACGAAGCTGGTACACCGCATGCGCGATGCCGTCGGCGAAGGCGGCGACGGCGAGGGGCCTGCGCAAGAGCCCTCTTCCTTCAGCATCGAGCGCTCGTGGTCTGAATGTGAAGAATTGGCCGGGTACCGGCGCGGGGAGCGTTTCCGGCCATTCGAAGGAAAGGCGCCGCCAATCCGGCGCGATGGGCACATTGTCGATGATCATCGCCTGGAACTGTCTCATCGGCTGGCCCCTCCGGTGCCGAATCTTCGCCGTCATACCCCGGCGCTGTCAAGGCTTCCGGGCGGCTTGGCGTCGATATGATGCCCGTATATGCTGGCGACTATGGATGGACTTCTTCAGATACTCACCCTCATCGCATTTCTCGCCGGTGGAGCGGTCCTTGTCGTTCTCAAACTGGCTCCGCCGTCGAGAGTGGTCGATCACCTGATCAGATTCGTCCTGTGGGGACTCCTGTTCGCGATGGGATTCCGCATCGGCAATGATTCGGGCGTAGCCGCGCAATTGTCCAGCATCGGCCTGCTTGCGGGCGCAACCGCGGTCCTGTCCGTCGCGGGGACTATCGTTGCGATCATGATCGCCGCACTGTTCATACCGGATTTCCGCGCTCCTTCCAAAGCGGCACATGGGGGAAATGGAAAGCATGGAGGCGCAGGGCGCGAAGGGGCAAAGCACGACAAGGCCAGCGGCCTGGATTTGGCCCATCTGAAGGCTCCCGCCATTCTTTTGTCTATCGTGGCGGCGGGCTTCGCGCTCGGTGTGATCCTGCCTGAAACAGCGCTCAACCTTTCGGGAATCACCGGCTGGATTCTGAATATCCTGTTGTTCTTCATCGGGATGCAGTTCGCGCAGGCCGGCATCTCCCTGAAAGAGGCTTTTCTGAAGCCGGCCACGCTTGTCGTTCCGATCGCCACGGCGGCGGGAACCTTGGTGGCCAGCCTTCTCCTCATACCACTGTTCAACCTGTCCGCGGGCAAAGCCCTTGCCCTGTCGGGAGGTTTCGGATGGTACAGCCTCTCGGGAGTCCTCATTACCGACATGGGAGACCCCGCTCTCGGGTCGACGGCCTTTCTGGCCAACATGTTCAGGGAGACGATCGCCCTCCTGACCATTCCCTTCCTGGCCAGAACCCGGATTCCCTACCTGGCGGTAGGCGTAGGCGGTGCGACATCGATGGACGTAACCCTGCCATTGATAGAACAGTCGGCCGGGCCATGGATCGTTCCGGCGAGTTTCGTGTCGGGCGCCCTTCTGTCCATTTCCGTGCCTTTTCTCGTGCCTTTCTTTTTCGGGCTGGGTTGAGGCAGCTTCCGGAACCCACCGGAAACTCCCGGAACCCACCTTGGGCACGGCCTTGATCAGGCGAGTTCGGAAAGCTTGCGATCGATTTCTTCGAGCCTTGCCGTCATGGACCGTATGGAACGCTCGAGCTTTTCCTTTTCGCGGAACAATCGGTCCGCGGGATCTTCGTCGGATAGAGGCGCGGCGAACATGCCCTTTACCGCGGCGGGACTCGTGCCTGATTTGAGAGCCTCGACAGCCTGAGCCCTCTCTTCGGGATCGCGGAAGGAAACCGCGAATTTCATGCCATCCCAGCCGATGGAAGGGTCGATGCCCGCAGCCTGCGCGGCGACTGCGGCCCCCGCGGTCTGGCGCGGCACGCCCAGCACTCTGTCGACATAATCCTCGAATCTTGTTTTATGGATTCGGCAAAGCTCCGACGCCTGGGCAAGGAGGCGCCCGAATTCCAGCATGACTTCGCCGTTGACCCTGATGCATTGCGCCTTTATCTGTGCCGTGAGTTCGACGAAGGCGGGTTCGGCTTCGTACACGTTGCGGTAATGGCCTTTTTCCTCGGCCTTGACGAGGAGGTCATGGAAAATCGCCCAAAATTCGTTGGTATGCGATCGCGCCTGGCTCAAACCTCCGCGCCTGCAGTGGTGGAGATGGTGCGCGTATTCATGCAGCGCGGTGTACATGAGCTGGTCATCGGAGTCGAAGTTGCGGTTATGGATGACGATCTCCGCCTTGTCGGGCTTGTAGAGGCCGTTCACTTTTTCGTTCGTTTTGCCGGAAAACACCAGTGTGAAGGGCGACGGACTCGGCTCGGTATCGAGAAGCAGTTCCAGTACGCGGTCTTGGTTCACGTGAGCTCCATTCCACTGCGCTTCTTGCGCGAGCGGCCGGCCAATCCTAATCCGGATTGCCGGCCGCAACAAGCTTCGCGATACCGGTCAGCGGTTGAGGGCGCGCTCGATTTCGGCCTGATTGAACCCCACGATGATCCGTCCGTTTACATCGATGACGGGTACTCCCATCTGTCCCGACTTGCGCAGCATTTCCTCGGCTTTCCGCCTGTCGGATGCGACGTCGTATTTCGTATAGGAAACGCCCTTTTTGCGGAAATAATCCTCGGCCAGCCTGCAATAAGAGCAACTCGGCGTCGAGTACAGCGTCACCGACATGGTTTTCCTCCTGTCTGATATATATTAAAAATACTATGTAATACTGTTTCCGTCAATTGTGCCCGCCGATTGAAGCAAAAAGCCTTCCCGTGCGCGTTCTATGTCGTGGACTCAAGAAGGAAGCATCTGCCTCCGGCGATATTCGCAGTGTGCGGATTCTGTGCCGCTTTCTCGGTGTTGGTGCAGGGAGTGGCGGCGCAGGGGCCGGGGGGTTCGCTTGAAATTTCCTGTGAAGGCAAAAAACCGATTCTGGCCGCGTCCGTCGGTTTTCCCCTGCTCGATGTCGCCCGTCTGCGCGTGGATGCGACGTGGCTGGACGGGGCGATCCTTCCGTCGCTTGTCGCGGAAACGAAAAAGGATGGGCTTTGGCTTCTTGCGGGTAAGGGAACGGCCGGCGCGGGCAAAGCCTACAGGAAAAACGCGTTCACGGACCTGGATGTCGGTTCGGGAGGAAAACCCGCCAGCCTCGAGCGTGACAGTGTTTCCAGGCCCTGGATCGTCGCGGTGGGCGCGAAACATTGTTCGCTTTTCTGTGCGGCTTCCTCGTTTTCCGGACCGGAACCGGTAGAAATCGGCACCGAAACGGTTTTTACCCGCGGAACGGTGACACTTTCAGGGGCGCTTTCGTTCGCCCGCGTTTCCGCAGAAATCGCCGGTTCGGGCTGGATGCCCGATCGCATGGCGAGCCCGGCGGATTCGCTGTTTTGGTCCGCGCTCGCTGCGGGGTATGGGGGTGAAAACCTTCGGATCGGGTTCTGGGCGGCCGATTCCATTGCCCGCTTTCGGCCTCCCGGGCTCGCGGCAGCGGCTTCGCTCGCCTGGAGCGGCGGAACGTCGCGATTCTCATGGGCATTCGATGCGGGGATTCGCATGGCGGATGGCGCATATCTGAATCCTGGAGGCGCCAGGCCCGAACTTTTTTCGGCAGCGACGGCGGGGATTTCTTTTGAGGCCGGTTCATTCGGTCTTGCTTTGGGAGCTAAAACCGAAAAAGATGCTTCGCCGGAGCCGATCCCGGCATCCTGCCTGCGGAATTCGAGTCCCCGGATTCCATTTTCGGTGCCATGCCTGGTCGACCCGCTGTCGATCGACCGTGTCATTTGCAATGTTGGGTTACGCTATGGATTCGCATCGGGGAC
>Ga0209749_1001062_pt1 | contig 27843 bp, 24 predicted proteins | sample EPASupsiteSAE347_FD_187267 | JGI IMG/M metagenome (GOLD analysis project Ga0209749, IMG submission 187267) | Bioremediated contaminated groundwater from EPA Superfund site, New Mexico - Sample SAE3-47 (SPAdes) (version 2) | ecosystem: Environmental > Aquatic > Deep subsurface > Groundwater >...
AAGAATGTCATTCAGGTAAGGGACAAGTTCTTTCTGCAATATTCTATCCAGCTCGTCCGGAGATGCTTTATTTATTTTCCGCAATATCGCGCCGCGCATGTTGAGAGCGGACGTTTTGCGCCTCAGGGCCGGGTCATTGCGGAGCCGGGCCCGTCGCCTGAAGGCAATTTCGTTTACGCCCCACGCGAGAGGCGCCATTACAAGCAGGAAAATGAAAACTGTGATATGATTTTTCCACAGCGGCAACAAGACATCGCCGGAAAGTGTTTTCCTCAGATACAATATAACGGAAGGGCGTCTTTCCGCCTTTTCCCTGTTCACTTTTTCCCGCGCGTCTTTTTCCCTGAATGCCTCATTTGAAGAGGGATTCTCAGGTACAATAAGAGAATCTTTGGCAATGGGCGTTCCCGTGATTGCATCAGATATTTCCTCAAATGTCGAACTGGCTCTGAGTGTTCCTTTGTTGTTTTTTGAAGCGGGCTCTTCGCGAAGCTTGGCTGATAAAATCATTGAAATGCGTGATGGAAGCGTAACAAATATTGAACGCGGCGCATTGCGGGAAAAAACCGTTCGGGCTTTTTCGGTGGATACGATGGTTAAAAAGACGCTTGCGGCTTATCAAAGCTTTCGCATTGCCGGGACATGACTTTTTCAGTCCCGGTTTTATATTACCACCGGATCGGTGCGCCTGATCCGATTCATTTGAGCATTCCGACCGCCGAGTTCGAAGCCCAGATGAACTTCTTGAGTCGGCGAGGTTTCGAAACAATCACGATGGCGCGGCTGATCGCGCACATTTCCGGCAAAACAAAGATCGCAAGGCGTTCGGTTGCGATAACTTTCGACGACGGTTTCCGAGACAATTACGGCAACGCCTTTCCGATTTTAAAAAAACTGGGGTTGAAAGCGGCGATTTTTCCGGCGACGGCTTTGATTCGTCCGGACGATCACCCCGGTCGAGATGTTTCTGGAGCATTTAATGAAGCACATACCCGCGCGCGACGCGGAGATTTGGGTGACTTTCTTTCTTTTTCCGAGATTACGAAAATGGTGTCCTCGGGTGTCTGCGAGTTCCATTCACACAGTCATTCGCACAATCAGGTGTTCGTAGGAAATGAAATCCGCGGTATTTACCCCGACACCGACAACCATTGGGGAATTTTATCGGCTTACGGCGATTGCTTGGAAAACGCTGATTGGCCGATTTTCGCCCGGGGTCCCGGCTTGATCAATAAAGCATGGTGTCCTAATCTTCAGGCGATTAAAAAGGAATTCAGTCGCGGAAATACCGACCGCGTTAAAATGTCGATGTCCTGCTTTTCGATCGAAGATGACGAACGATTCATTACAAGAATCAGGAAAGAGCTGACGATATCAAGGGACTTACTCAAACCTTTTCATTCGGAAGGTTGTGACGTAATCTGCTGGCCATGGGGAGCTTCCGATTCTTGTTTGGTTGCCGAAGCGAAAAGAGCCGGATATCACGGAGCGCTGAAAACATGCACCGGATCAAATTCCCCCGGATCAGACCCGTATGCCGTTTTCAGGTTTCCCATAAAGAAAAAGGGATTATTCAGATTCGCCCTAGGAATCTTTTTGCGATCAAATCCGGCTTTGGCGAAAATTTACGGATCTTTTTGGGGTCGAATATAATTCCGCTAATCTGATGTTCTTGTAAGCGTTAGGTTATGGAGTTTTCGAAAGGCAGGACTCAATAAATCATTGCTTTTTCGGCTTCTCATAGATGGAAATATGGACGGTCGATTTTTGAGTGAAAGGGGTTCTAGTCCAACTGCCGAATCGTTCGATGAGTGGTAACCCGGCCGAATTCGCCATAAGATCCAATTCAGACGGCCAAACCCATCTGAATTCAGTCGGAAGGAGTTTTATCCCTCCTTCGGAAATATGAATTCGTTGACCCATTAGAGTCTGAGCAGTCGGATCAATTTGGGATGCGTTGAGAACGACCTCCGTAGGCGTGATCGAAACAACGCTGAATGCTTGGTTCTTGTCGAAAGAGGATAGATCGGGGATAATCGCTTCAATGATGAACCGACCACCGGGAAGCAAGGCATCGGATATACTCTGAAAACCTTTTATCTGGTCTTCCCGCGATTGGAGACCGAAAAACGAATTGAAGACCGCATAAATCATTGAATAGTAAGGCGGCGCTTGGATTTCGATAAAGTTCCCTATTTTTACGGGAATGTCCTTTCCACCCTCTTTTTCTTTGAGCTTGTCCATCATCTTTGATGAGGCATCGATCCCATGGATGTCAATGCCTTTTTTCTTAAGAAGCAGTGCGACACGGCCTGTTCCGATACCGAGTTCAAGAACCGGACCCGGACCTGCCTCCGCAACGAGAAAATCAATAAGACTGGTACTTGCGGGTGGATAAAGGTCATCATATATATCCGCCCATTTGTCTCCATATTCCGCTTCTTTCATTGCATTTCTCCTTTAGTGAGTAGTCATCCCTGGAATGAAGAAAAAACCCACATGGAAATTATCCAAGTCCCGGATGGTCAACAAGTTATTGACGTTATCCCTGGTTTCTATCAGCATCAATCCAATAGTCCGGTCTTCGATGTTTATGAGCAACCGCAATCACAAGAATATGATCATCCTCCACGGAATACAGTAATTTCAGACATCCTGATCTCTATGTGTACGAGCGTACAAAGTTCCAATTACCCAACGGTTGGCGTAATTCAGCTTTCATAAAAACATTGGGTTTCATTTTTTGGGAAGCATTGAGAATAGCTTGAAATGCTCATTTTGCGATTTCGGACAAGATGATTGTTTGAATTCCGGATGTCTTACCAAAACGTTTATCGTTGGTAAGGAAAAAATTACATTTCTCCGCCAAGGCGGTTGCCATGTGGATGGCATCGGGAAGTTTGTATCCTTTCCTGGCGCGGAGTTTTGCCGAATCAATCAAAATATTTTTGGAAACCGGAACTAACGAAAAAGAGCGTCGGTTCTGCAAGGCTCCTGAATAAATTGTCAAAGAATCCTCGAAAGCGCTTGATATTTTTGGCTTTGAAAGACACTCCGCAAGCGTAAGTTCACTGGAAACACCAAAAAAAACATGGTTATCAAGTTTTTCCAAAATTGCCTTGGAAATTTCTCCAAAATCAGCAACATTTTCGAGTCCGTAGATGAAAATGTTTGAATCCAAATAAACCCGCTGACCCAAAAGAATATCTATTTTTCCCATGCGTCACGCTCTGCACGAATGAATTCATCTACTTCCTTAGATGATTTAAAAGCCCCTTTGCCCTTCTTTACTTTAAAATAACTGGAAATAGGAGGCGGTTCCATGGTTGGTTGGTCAACCATCACAATGACATCCGCCATCGTTCCCTCAACAAGCTCTGGGGATTGAATAACTATCTTCCCCCCCGCTTTCACGGTTACTTTTTCTCTAATGGCATTTAACATATTCAGTTACCTCCATTTCCCGACAAGAACAATTTATTTTTCATGACCACTTAGGCTGAAAAAATCCGCATCTTCCCGTGGTTTCCTGGTAATGAACGTCCTTCCGAAAAGATCCGTTGCGTTGGTATAGTCGTAGATCCGAAACATTAATTTTCCCGTTGGCGGATCAAGGCGGGTTCCACGTCCAATCATCTGGTAAAAACCGATCGGAGAACGAACGTATTTGAAAAACACGATATTTTGAAGGCATGGAACGTCAACGCCGGTGGTCAACAAATCAACCGTTGTTGCAATGAAATGGCTTCGGGAAGCTCCACGAAGTTCGGCAAGGTAATCCTTCCCACCAGCCGCGGTACATTTGAATGCAAAGGTTTCCAGGGGTTGCTTGCCCTGCTTCTTGCACCAATCAACGTAGAGGTTATTCATGGTTGCGGCAACATCATCGGCGTGACGATCGCGCGCGCAAAAAATAATCGTCTTCTGTTCCGGGGTCCCATTATCAACAAAATACTGAAACAGATCCTGGCACATTGCCGCTACTCTGTCAGGTAATAAAATCCCGTTCTCAAAAGCATTCTTTTCGTATGTTTCCTTTTGAAAAGCCGCCAAACCCTGTGTTCGCAGTTCATCTCGATCGCAAACGAACAAAGCACGTTTCAATTGTCCCGAATCGGCAATACGCTTCAAGAGATGGACGGCAATAAAGGTCTTTCCCGCACCAGTAGCAAGAGAAAGCAAAGCCCGTTTTTCCGTTCCTCTTTTCTGGCATTGAGCAATCTTTTCAAAAACCGAACGGATTGCCGCATCCTGGTAATAACGGCGGGTTGCCTCACCACCGACATACTTGGTGGAAAGCGGTTTTGCCGATGGATCACTTAGGTCAAATCCCATTCCCTGCTCATATCTTATTTGGAGGTCTTTTGGCGTTGGAAAATATGCCATGGGTTGGGGTTGGGTGGTTTTGCCGGTAAATTGGTCATACTCAACGAATTGGTGTCCATTTGAGGAAAATACGAACTGAACGTTCATTCGTTTGCATGCCGCATACGATTTCGCTTGCTCCAATCCGTGATTCGGTGCAAGGTTTTCCGCTTTGGCTTCAATTATGGCAATGGCTATTGGTTGGCTGTCCGGGGAGGCTTTTAACCGAAGAACATAATCAACTCGGCCCTTGGCTTTTTTGCGTGGTTTGCCATCTATGATTTCGACAGTCCCGGCGGTTTCCTCTCTCCGGATATGTTCTTCAGTCCAGCCTCGGGCATGTATGGCTGGATCGATGAGTTTCGCCCTCGTATCGGATTCTGTAAGTCCCATAGGGGTTTATTATCTCATGTTCACACACAACAATCCAGAGTTTCGGAAAGTGGCCATAGTCTTTTTGTCCGAATGACAGGAAATGAAAACCAGCACGACAGGCTTCGACTCGCTATTGCTTTTTTAAATTGTCCAAGTCTTTGTCTTCCAAATTGCCCGATTTCATCGTCCTGCTTGTCTGGGTTTGAATTACCGATTGTCTTATCCTCTTGTCCGGTTTGTTGTCCGGCATGTCCAAAGTTGCCGCTACGAAAAACCATCATCCGCTTGCCGAAGCCGCTAACCATCTTTTCAACAAATTTCAAAAAGAGCCCCGCTATTTTGTATCCGCTACGAATTACCATTATCCATTGACGAAGGAACTAACCATATTTTAGAACAAAACAAAAAATAACATCGTGCGATTTCTGATCCATTAAACGCGGAACCTGGTATCCGCTGAAGAATTTCCCATCCTGTGACGCGCTCCGGTGCTGTAAACCTGCGAGTGACGCTTAATCCATTGAGCGCGGAGATTATCCATTGAGCGGCACACAATCCAATGTCGCGTCCCGGGAATATAAACCCATTTCGATCTCGCCATCCGACTTTGCCCGTGACAGACAACAATGCCTTATTCTGAAAAAGCGGTTCGGATCAAATTGTTCCAATATTCTTCCTTGCGCGCACCGACGATCTTTTTTCGAATCTGCCCTTTTCGGTCGATCAAGTACGTTTGAGGAAAATTTTCGAGCTTACCGCCGAAAGCTTTTACCGTCGAATCATCACCGAGAACAATTGTGCAAGAAACCCCCAGCTCTTCAACTTTCTTCTTTACTTTTTGAAGCCGCTTCTCAAGATTTCGATCAAACTCGACAGCTATGGCGACCAATTCAAAACCCTTTTCTTTGAAGCTTCGATATACTTTGTCCATGTCCGGCATTTCTTCGCAACATGATTTGCACCAGGTGCCCCAAAAGTCTACAAGAATGATTTTTCCCTTTAGTTTCGAAAGGGAAACGGTATTGCTTGCAAGATCGAGAAGCTCGAATTCAGGGGCGGGACCGAGGTTTTCAAGTTGCTCACCTTGCACTTGCTTTTTTTCAATCGAAGGTGAGATATGGGATCCATGAAAAGTGATGTAATATCCCCAAAGCAGAAGATCGTGAAGTGCCAAGACTACGACGATAAGGAAGAATAGCTGGGTTTTCGTTATTTCATGTTGTTTCATCGTCGTATAAAACCGGCTTTGATCAGTTTGGACGGGCAGGCCGAAACGCATTGCAGACAGCGGATGCAATCGGAATGTTGAGAAAACTCGTGTACCTTGAGATCGAAGGGACAAACCTCTTCGCAACGTCCGCACTTTGTACATGCGGAGGCATTAACGGTCAACTGAAACAAGCTGTAACGGTTGAACAAGCCGTAAATGGCACCGATTGGGCACCCTGTTCGGCAGAATGCGCGCGGCGCCACAACGATGAGGAAAAGGAAAATCACCATTATCGTCCATTTTAATCGAAACCAAAAACTCAATGATTCGCGAATTTCAGGCTCGGAAAGGACTTTGGGAATTCCCGCTTCGAATGTTCCTGCCGGGCAAATCAACTTGCAGAACCATGGATAAGTCGCCCCGGTTTTATTGATTGAAATCGTCGGCAACAACTGAAAATCGCCGTGCTCATCGGAAAAAGATACTTGATAAAATGAAGAAAAAATCGGAAGAAATAAAACCAATACAAATAGAAATAGGAATTTTCCGTAACCTGTCCATTTTGGAAGCTTGATTTTAGGTGTTGGAATAGCGAACAGCAAATCCTGAAAAAAACCAAACGGACACAAAAAACCGCAAATCAAGCGTCCTAAAAGCATTCCGCATGTTCCGAAAAAACCGATCATGAAAAAACCGAAACTGAAATTCCCCGCCATCAGAGTCTCGCGAAAATTCGCCAGTGAATTCTGAAGAGCTCCAAGCGGACAGGCCGTGATCGAACTTGGGCAGGAATAACATTGCATTCCCGGATGACAAAGTCTTTTAAAAGATCCTTTGTAAATTGTCGCTTGGACAAACCCCTGCCAATAGGGGTTCGTAAAAAGGGTGGCGAGGAGTTGAATGATTCGACGCTTCATCCGATACCGATACATTCTAGGCAGATTTTGATCGCCTTGTCGTATATATGCTCAATCTCGCCTGCATAGTAACCAAGAATCATCATGCTCAAGAAAAACAAGAAGCCGAAAAACCAAGACTTGGTCATGGGTTTTTAATCTTTGGGAATTTCCGAACATTCCGATGAACAACAGGTTCCAAGGATTTTTCCCTTTCCATCGTATGCGATCATAATCAATTTAATATATTTGGGGTCGGTATCTTGGGGAATAGGCCAATAGAATGTTTTAGGGGCGTGACAGCTTGCCGATTCGATGTTGTATTCTCGATTGTCGACGATCAAGGTTTTGAAAATCGATGAAACGCAACCGTCTTTTTGGGGTGTTTCATCGACTGCGTAGACCATTAATCTGCCGTTTTCGACGGATTGCCCCTCGATAAAACAACAAATATAGCACGTGGCAATCAGATTCTTCTTCTCATCGACATCTTTTTCAAGATGGGGAGTGAGGATTACTCTATCGATTTTGGATGCCTCTTCGACGGTCTTACCAAGATCGGTAGTTTTGTCCAGTATTTTTTCATCTATAATCAAAGCCGGAAAAGTCGCGACGTTGTACATTTTGATCTCGTCTTGTACACCCTTGTCGTTTTGAATGGCCGCAGGGAAAATAATGGTGTGAATTGAATGCTTTTTGGCTTCCGTAATCCGTTTAACTTCTCCAAGAATTTCGGTGTTGGCTTTTTCATCCGTCCCGAGGAACACTTTGCATAGGACACTGAATTCTTTTTTTCCTTCCTGCTTTTTTTCCGCGAACGTTGCGGAAGATAGAATTAAGATGATCGCGAAAATGCTTGCTGAGAATTTCATTTTTCCTCCATATTTTAGTTGTGAATAATAATTCCGTGTTTATTTCTCGTGGAAAAAAAGGTAGATTTTGCACCGCGCGTCGTCTACCACGAATACTTTTCCGTTACAATCTACAGCGACATCCCATGATTTCAAACACATTGCCGGGTTGCTTCAAATTAAGGCCAAAAATGGCGGGCATTACATCAAATTCGCCTGACCAAAAAAAAACGCCGACTCATCGGCGCTTTTTTAAGTCTTGCTGTTTTTAGCAGCCTGTTAGAAAATAACCATCACAAATAATTGCTCTCTTACAGTCTCTTATGGCTGGTCGATGAACGAAATTTGTTACAGTTATTTATTAACAAGGCCTTAATGTTTTTCTTCAGATACCGGGATGATATCAACCCAGTGACGATTTTTTCGCCAACCGAATTTGACTTTTCCTTCGGCGAGCGCGAAAAGAGTATCATCTTTTCCGATTCCGACATTTTTCCCCGGATTAATGGGAGTTCCCCGCTGTCGAACCAAAATATTGCCGGCTTTCACCACTTCGCCGTCAAATTTCTTCGTTCCCAATCTTTGGGGATTACTATCCCGACCATTGGTTGCTGAGCTCTGAGCTTTCTTATGCGCCATATAAAATCCCCTTTCGGTTGATCAGTTCATAATCACATATTCCGGGTAGGTTTCCGATAATCTTTTGAAACCGTACCTGAACACTTTCAAAATCGAATAAAAATTCACTTTTCTGTCGTTCGGAACTTCGATCTCAACATCACAAAACCCGTCTTTCAGGGATCCGCAAATTACCGCTTGAGCTTCGATTTCCAATCCGCCAACCATCGTCAACAACAACGAAGAAACCGCGGCACAAACGACATCATTTCCCTTGCGATCCTCCCCGGAGTGGCCGGTTATCTTAATCCGTTGCCTGCCGCCTTCCGGGGTAGGGAAATGAATCTCGATCATTTATCCCGTGATTTCTTCGATGACGACGGACGTGTAATTCTGTCGATGACCGTAATGCCTTCTGTAATTGGTCTTATTCTTGTATTTGAGACCTATGATTTTTTTACCCTTCACATGACCGACTACTTTGGCTTTTACTTCAACTCCGTTCAGATACGGCTTCCCGATCTGAACTTTTTCACCGTCTCTAACCAAAAGGACCTTTTCGACGGCGAAAGTGGCATTCGGTTCTTTCTCGATTTTTTCGCATCGAATCCGGCTGCCTTTTTCAACTGAAAATTGCTTCCCACCAAGTTCTATTACCGCAAACATGAATTAAACCCCCTGAAAAAATGAACCAAAGGAACTTTAAAATTATCACAGATTAAAGACTAAGTCAAGGCAAACGGCTCAGGAAATAAAATTATTGATTTTACGGAAGGTGGCGAGAAAGAAGAATTTCCCTGACGCCAATGTGTCGACTCTTTGCTTTATCGGCATTAGACCATGCTTGATGGCGATATTCAAGATCATATCGGGCGGAATCAATTTCATCACCGGTTCCAGATTTCGCAAACTGGAGAATTTCGTCGGAGTCACCTTGTCGGCGGATGACTTCATCTGCAGCAATATCGTAAAAACACCGTTTGTATTTATCCATTTACTTGCCAAGTTGATGAATTTATCCGGATCCAGATATTCCAATACCAACGCGCAATGTATCAATTCAATTGAATTATCGGGAAATTCGCAATTGCAAACATCGCCTTCGATAAGTTCAAGCTTATCGGCATGATTCGCGAATCTGGATTTCAGGATTTCAAGATAGTCGGGATTGACATCGATTCCTGTAAGTTTATCGACATAATCAAAATCCACATGTTCAAAACCGTTTCCTGTTGTGCATCCCACAACAGCCAACTTCTTTGGTTTATACTCCGCCAGTGTCTCGCGAAAGACTTCACTGAGATATTGAAGTTGCTGAACCTCTGGACATCTCATGTGCTCTTCGTAGTCAGTCGCCGGAATAAGCAGCCATGGATTATTTTTAACGTGAGATGTATTCAAGGGAAAACTTCCGCCTGATGTCAGGGACGAGAACTCTTCAAGGTTTCGACGAGACCGGAAAGTTCTTGACTCCAATCTGTGGACGGAATTTGTTCGCAGTATGCTTGGAACTGCAGATTGGAAATCAGATATCGGTCGATTTCCGGTGTGCGGAGCGCCGGAGTTGCGATGTATTTTTTCAACGATGATGAATTCCCTGATGTTGTTTGGGCAAGGATTTCCTCCGCCGCGAGCTTCTTGTAATAATCTTTTAGGAACTGAACCCAGATGCTTTTTTTTGCAAACGCAAGCTCGTCGTATGAAGCGTCAAAGACCGTCATGTCTCTGGGAAAATAGATCGCCATGCCTTTCGAATTTGCCATGTCCGGACCTCCGACGGTATTGGCGATTATGGCTTCTCCGAGAGCGGCGTCCAATTTCTCGATGGCTGTAATTGCTGAACCGTCGGGATTTTGTTCTTTTAGGTTTGTGATGAAATCTCTAAGATCTACATTCGCGGATAGGGAAAATTTCTGAGTTTTTAAAAGGCTTTTTGTGATTGCTTCAGTGGATGTCTGGGAGATAAGTGCTTTGGACAAGCCGTCAATGCCGTCCATTACGGCACTGAATTTCGAACAATCGATGGCGGAGTGTGTGGCATCGTTGTAACCAGGCATTCCGGGAGGAAAGGATGCCCCATAACAAGCGACGATTTTTTCCGCTAACTCACGCGGGGAAGTCGATGGAAGCAGGTCCGTAAGAATGGGAGTGTAAGGATAACCTGTCTTCCATTCTTTATTTTCGGAAGCCACTAGGAAATCGCAGTGATCCTTCGCTATGTAAATGATTTCCGCCATTTGCATAAGGCAGGCATCCATCGCGAAAACATCGATTTTCTTTCCCAAAATCGACTCGATTTCGGTCAGCGCAAGCCCTAATTCCTCAGTCGTGATTCGATGGTTGGAATCGAAATCGTGCGATATCCATTTATAGCCGGTCTCTATTCCCTTTTTCCAACCTCCGCCATGATTCCAGATGACGAAAGCATAATGGCGCGCGGGGTAATCTTTAATCACATCTCGAAAAAACGAAACCAAGAATTTATAATCACCCATATCGGTTTCACCGAGAGTACGGATAGTATTGATTTTTCCTTTCTCAAGGTAATTATAGGCTGTAGGAACATCTTCATAACGGTCGATTATCGTCACAACGTTGATGTCCCGGCTCGATCCGACTTTGGCCATTTCATTTTGATCTTCGACCCCGCTCTCATCAAGATCGTTGTCGGCATTGATGTAGACGGCGAATGTCCATTCCTTGATTTGGGGCGCTGAATCGGCGCCAAAAGCCGTGCAACAGATGAGAATCGCGATGAAAAAACCAGCCCAAACTTGTTTGCTGAAAGACTTATTTGCTTGTGACATCGATTCCTCCATTCCGAATAAATATTATAGATGGACAAAAATCGCACTACGGTTTTTCGGCTGTTTTATATATAAACGTGAAATATGAATTTGTCGTTGAAATAATTCCGGCCCGCCTGATTTCTCAGCCTAATTCCAAAAATCGCGATTTTTTAGAAATATTGTTTATGGATTATTAATCTGATAGGATGGGTTTGTAAGTTGATTGTTAACTCCAAGCGTGGATTATCATTAGATTACATGAATATTACGTTATAATTCGTATTACACGGTTTCTAAACAGCGATTACTGCATGGGTGGGTCATTGAAAATTGAGAATTTCAAGACCTCAACCTAAACAATGAGAAAGTTGGTTTTCGTCTATAATACGCTTAAGAGTTAACTTGTTTACTTTGCCTTGGCGGGCTTATCCGTAAGGAATTCCTCATGAATATGGATGTAATCTTTTTATGAAAAGGAATTTTCTCAATGAGTCAAGATTACAAAGCCTTCTAAAAATTACTCAGTACAAGGCTGAAAATATTCAGCAACTTCTGGATTACTCGCTTGATGAAGCCATCATGCTTACTTCCAGTAAAATTGGTTATATCTATCATTACGATGAACAAAAACGGATTTTTACGCTGAATTCGTGGTCAAAAGATGTAATGAAGGATTGCAGGATCACCGAGCCGCAAACCGTTTACGAACTCGACAAGACAGGAATTTGGGGCGAGGCGGTTCGAAAACGTGAGCCGATAATCGTCAATGATTTCAAATCGAACAACCCTCTTAAAAAGGAATATCCCGAGGGTCATGTAGAACTTCGGAGTTTCCTGACTATTCCGATATTCAGAGGGGATGTCATTGTGGGAGTAATCGGGGTAGCCAATAAGGAGACCCAATATAATCAGGTCGATGTATTGCAGCTTTCTTTACTAATGGATTCGGTTTGGAAGGTTGTCGATCGAAAACAGTCGGAGGAAGCGCTGAAGCAAAGCGAGCTTCGATATCGGGCTCTGATCGAAGCTTCTCCTATTGCCGTAGTGCTTATTCGTGACTGGCGTTTAATTTTCGCCAATAGCGCCCATTTGAAAATGTTCGGTTATGATTCCCTCGAAGAAGTCATCGGACACAATATGTTGGAATATATTTCACCCAAAATGAGGGATTTCATTCGTAATATACATATGGCCCGATTGAATAACGGTGTTGTACCTAATAAATACGAAGCCTTGGGTGTCCGCAAATCCGGCGCGGAATTTTTTTTCGAAATCAGCGCGACCATGGTGGAACTTCAAGATGGTCCGGCGACTCTTATATTTATGACGGATGTTACGGAACGTAGGCATAACGAAAAAATGCTTCAGGAAAGCGAAGAGCGTTTTCGAATCAGTTTCGAACGTTCGACCGTAGGGAAATCGCTGACCGCGCCTGACGGTAGAATTATTAAAGCCAATCAGGCATTTGCCGAAATAGTAGGGTATTCCAAAGAAGAGCTGCAAAATCTTACTTTTGCGAGCGTAACCCATCCGGATGATTTGAGTGAAAGCATTGAATGCGTTCGCAAGCTGACGGCTAATGAAAAGCAAACTTATCGTTTGGAGAAAAGATATCTTCATAAAAATGGAAGTATTGTCTGGGCCGATGTCGGTACTACATTAATACGCGACAACAATGATCAACCGCTGTATTTGATAACCAGTATTTCAAACATCACCGATCGCAAGTCCGCGGAGGAACAAATTTTGCATCTTAACCGGATTCTTCGCGCAATCCGTGATGTTAATCAGTTGATCGTTCGAGAAAAAGATCCGATGAAGGTCATTAAGGAAACCTGTAAGCTTCTCGTCGATTATCGCGGATATAGCGGGGCATTCATCATTCTTATCGATAAATCTGGAAAGCCTTGCGGCTATGCGCAAGCAGGCATGGAAGAAGTCTTTCGATCGATTGAAGAAGAGCTTAAGCGTGGTGTTTTGCCCCCATGTTGCGCCGATACGAGCCTGGAAAAGCGGATATGTCGCATAATGAATCGCAGTAAGGCGTGTGTTTCTTGCCCTGTTGCCGACTTTTGGCCGGAGCATGAAATCATGAGTATTCCTTTAAAGCATGATGGGATGATCTACGGAGTTTTAACCGTAATTATCGGGCAACATACCGGTATAGATGATGAAGAACAAGCTTTGTTCATCGAAGTTGCAGGTGATATCTCTTTCGCTTTGCATTCGATTGCACAAGAGAAAACCATACTGATGGCTGAAAAAAATAGGGAGCACGTCGAGGCTCAACTTCGTCAAGCTCAGAAAATGGAAGCCGTCGGCCGATTGGCCGGTGGTGTAGCGCATGACTTCAACAACATGTTGAATGTCATACTCGGCTACTCCACCATGGCGCTCGAAAGATTGGATACGAAAGACCCTCTCTATCAAGATATGAAAGAAATAGAGCTTGCAGCCAGGCGTTCCGCCGACTTAACCCAACAACTCTTGACCTTTTCTCGCAAGCAAATAGTTAAGCCGCAAATCATCAATCTGAACACTGCCGTAGCCGGACAAAAAAAGATGCTGGATCGCCTGATCGGTGAAGATGTCGAAATCAATTTTACGCCGAATAAGAATTTGTGGAATATCCTGATAGATCCGTCGCAAATTGATCAGGTTCTTGCGAATTTGGCGACGAATTCGCGTGATGCAATTTCCGGAGTGGGTTTCATCACCATAGAAACCGATAATGTATCAATGACCGATATTCTCCCTCAAAAAGGCATTAATATCACGACAGGTGATTATGTCATGCTGTCATTCAGCGACAACGGTATCGGGATGAGCGAGGAAACGCAAGAACGTCTATTCGAACCGTTTTTTACTACGAAGGAAAGCGGAAAGGGAACGGGCCTTGGATTGGCGACCATATACGGAATCGTCAAACAAAACAACGGATTCATAGCCGTTTACAGCAATCCCGGCGTGGGGACGACGATTAAAATCTATCTTCCACGGTTTCAAGGCCAAACCGAATCGATCGCGCAAAAACCTGAAATAACATCAATTACGGGAACAGAAACGATACTGATCGTTGAGGACGAGATACAAATGCTGAATCTGGCGAAAGCGATGCTGGAAAATTTCGGATATAAGGCTTTGGCGACAAGCTCTCCTGATGATGCCTGGTCCATATGTGAATCGTATGCGGGTGAAATTCATCTCTTGTTAACCGATGTGATAATGCCGGGGATGAATGGGAGAGAACTGAAAGAGCGCATCGACAAGATCAAGCCCGGCATTAAAACTTTGTATATGTCGGGTTACACCGCGAACATCATCACGCATCGCGGATTTCTCGAAAATGGTGTCGAGCTGATTCAAAAACCGTTTTCGAGCGATGTATTGGCGCGGAAAGTTCGCGAAATACTGGATAAGTCTTGACTGAAAGGTATAGTCCGATTGAAATGAGCTTTAACAATTCGGCGAATCGAAAACAGATATTGAAATTTAAGTTGGACAATCAACATTGTGCTTTATATGTATCGATCGTTGAGCGGGTTGAACGGGCCGTGGAAATAACGCCCTTGCCGAAAGCGCCTGAAATCGTTCTTGGGATTATAAATGCTCATGGAAAAATCATACCCGTAATTGATCTGCGGAAAAGATTTCGAATGCCGACGCGCGAGATCCGGATCGACGATCGTTTTGTAATCGCGGCAACGTCTCGTCGAACAGTGGGGTTGATGGTTGACGTCGTCACGGGGGTTTGTGAACTTGCCGATCATGAAATCGTAAGCACCCGACAGGCTCTTCCCTTTGCTGAACATTTGCAGGGAGTCGCAAAGCTTGATGGCGATATCGTATTGATTTATGATCTTGGCGGATTTCTTTCCATTGATGAAGAAAACCGTCTGGATGAGGCTTTAAGTAGTTCAAAACGATGAATACTTCGCTTTCAGAAAATGAATTGTCTCAACTGAGTGAATTTGTCACCGCAAACATTGGGTTGTATTTTCCCGCGGAAAAGTGGGATGAACTTGAGCGAAATACCCGAAAGGCGGCTGAAGAGTTCGGGTATGAAGATTTGCGTGCGTACATGAAGTCGCTCATATCCGGTCCTTCATCGAGAGAGCAGTTGGAAGTATTAGCGAGCCATCTGACCGTGTCCGAAACCTATTTCTGGCGTGAACCGGAGGTCTTTGAGGCGCTTGAAGAAAAAATTCTGCCCGAGCTGATTCGCTCTCAGGAAAAAAGAGAGAGGCGTTTACGAATCTGGAGTGCCGGCTGCGCGACGGGGGAAGAGCCTTATTCGCTTGCCATCGCTCTCAGAAAAATCGTTCCGGAATTGGCGGACTGGAACATCATGATCTTGGCTACGGACATCAACCCGCAGATTTTACGGAAAGCCGCCTTGGGGGTATTCGGGGAATGGTCGTTTCGGAACTCGCCTCAATGGCTGAAAGAAAGATATTTTCGCCCGCAAGGGAATGGAAAATTTGAAATTTCTCTCGAAATCCGCAACATGGTTACATTTGCTTATTTGAATCTGGCTGAAGACAATTATCCCTCAATCGTAAACAAGACGAATGCGATGGATATCATTTTCTGCAGGAATGTGCTGATGTATTTTTCCCCATCTCGGACCGAAAATGTTGTTGAAAGGCTTTTTCACTCCTTGGTAAGCGATGGTTGGTTAATGGTTGGTGCTTCGGAACTTTCCTTAAGTACATTTTCGAAATTCGCTTCCGTTCATTTTTCCGGAGCGATCGTTTATAGAAAAAGTGACCGGGACAATGCCTGTGAAAAGGTATTTCAGCCTACCGAATTTTCTTTCCAATCACCGGGTATCCAGAATGAGGCGGAAGCACTTTCGTTACAATGTGGTCCCAATAATGAGGAAAAGCAAATCTTTTCACCAATGCCGTCGGAAATCTTACCAGTTGTGCCCATACCTCTGGAGGAACCAACGAAAGAGGTTGTCGCGGAAGGTATCTCGGGGTTATCGCAAACCTGCGCGGAATCGGTCATGAGTTTAGCGAACCAGGGAAAACTGACGGAAGCGCTGACAACTTGCGAGAAAGCTTTGCTTGCCGACAAACTCGACCCGCAGTTGTATTTTCTCCAGGCGACCGTACTTCAGGAGCAAAATCGCGTTATGGAAGCGATTGTTTCGCTAAAACGAGCCCTCTATATTGATCCCAATTTTATCATGGGTCATTTTGTTCTTGGGAACCTGCTGCTTAAGCTGGGAAAAAAGCAAAACGCCAAAAAACACTTCGAAAATGTAATTGTACTTCTCGCTGGATTTCGTCAGAATGAAATTTTATTGGAATCCGAAGGGCTTACGGCGGGGCGACTGCTGGAAATTGTTTATGCCACGATGCAGATGGAGGAAATAGCATGAAAAAATCCCAAGATGTTATTCCATCCGGAGAAAAAGAAAATCCTGACTGGGAAGATGGTCGGCGATGCATGACTGCCGCGGATGATATCATGGCAAGAGGGGCAAACATGTTGTTGGAGGAAAAGCAACTTGTCTTGAAGGCTCGGGCTCGGCTCTTGGCGAAGGAAGCTGAAGAGATTGTTCCCGCGAATGAAACTCTGAAAATCATTGCCTTTTCCCTAGGTGGTGAAATCTATGGTATCGAATCTTCATTTGTCCGTGAAGTCTATCCGTTGAAGGATTTTACTCCATTGCCGGGGGTTCCGCCATTTGTGCTCGGCATCATCAATGTACGGGGTCAGATCCTTTCGATCGTCGATTTGAAAAAAATATTTGGTCTTCCCGAAAAGGGGCTGGGCGAGCTCAACAAGGTCATTATCCTCCGCAACGATTTCATGGAATTCGGAGTTCTTGCGGATGTCATTCTAGGCTCAAAGACCGTTTTAGCAGCCGCGATTCAGTCTTCGCTCCCCGACATTCCCGGAATCGGAGCGGCGTATTTGAAGGGGATTACGCCTGAGCATGTGATTATCCTTGATGGAGAAAAGATTCTTAACGACAAGAGGATGATTGTGCATGAAGAAGCTGCAAAAAATAAAAATGAATAAATGGTGAATTTCATGGATTTTTTGAAAAATATATTGCTTTAGACAACGTAGAACTCACGATATTTGAGGAGAATTAATTATGAAAGAGTCTCGATTGGCCATATTATGGAGCTTTCTCTTGGGCGGCGTTCTTCCACTCATTCTTTTTTTTATTTTCAAATCCTCTATTCCTGATTGGACATGGATTTATGAACCGCTTCATTCGAGTCTTGAAGCAATTGGGCTGTTTGCAGGTGTTTTGCTTGCGGTCCTTCTTCTTTTACAACAAAATGATAAAGAGGATTGTTCTCACTACGTTTGGATTTCCTCAGGTCTTCTTGCCATGGGAATATTGGATGGTTTTCATGCTTCCGTTTCCTCGGGAAATCTTTTTGTTTGGCTGCATACAACGGCAGTGTTGTTTGGAAGCATATTGTTCAGTTTTATTTGGGTTCCGCAAGAGATTTCAAAATCAGCGATAGTGAAATTGTTTCCTGCTGCAACTACCATATTTGCCGTTTCTTTTGGTGTAATCTCGATGGCTTTTCCTGCCGCTATGCCTCTCATGGTCGTGGCTGGTGAGTTTACGTTGCTCAGTTCGATCTTAAATGTTTTAGGTGGAATTATATTCGCCGTCTCCGGAATAATATTTATTAGGCGCTATTGGGCAAATGGAGAAGCGGAGGAAGTTTTATTGGCCTTTTTTTGCTTCTTGAATTCTTCGGTGGGAGTATTATTCCCTTTTGAGCATCCATGGGAAGCCGGGTGGTGGTTTTGGCATCTTTTGCGTCTTGTTGCCTATATAATTGTTTTCGGGTACATCTTCTCTATTTTCAGAAGCATTACGGAGCGCTCAAGAAAAATGGCTGAAGAAATTCGCGTATCGGCCATCTATACTCGAACCCTTATTGAGGCGGCGCTTGACCCTATGATGACCATTAGCCCCGACGGCAAAGTCACCGATGTGAATAAAACCGCTGAAGAGGTTACGGGGGTTTCCCGCGAAAGATTAATCGGAAGTGATTTTTCTGAATATTTTACGGAATCGGAAAAAGCAAGAGAGGTCCATAAACTTGTTTATTCGCAAGGAATCGTAAAAGATTATCCTCTTACTATGCGCCATGTTTCAGGCCGGACTATTCATGTCATCTATAATCTCAATATATTCAAAAATGAAGCGGGGATAATACAAGGCGCCCTCGCCACCGCTCGCGACGTTACCGTAAGCAGGAAAAAAGATGAAGAGTTGCGGGCTTATCGCGACCATTTGGAGGAAATGGTCAAGCAGCGTACAAGCGAGCTGACCGAGGTGCTGAAGGAAGTAAAAGAAACGGCGAATGTTCTTGCCGCCTCTTCCAGCGAAATATTGGCGGCGACTACTCAAGTCGCTTCAGCTGCTACGGAAAGCGCCGCGGCGATAAGTCAGACATCGACTACCGTTGAAGAAGTTCGTCAAGCCGCCCTGCTTTCATCTCAAAAAGCAAAAAATGTCTCCGACAGCTCTCATCAGGTTGCCAAAGTTTCCCACACAGGCCAGAAAGCTGTTGCCGAAACGACTGAAGGAATGACCTTCATTCGCGATCAAATGGTATCCATTGCCGACACGATCATTCGATTAAGCGAACAAAGTCAGTCTATCGGCGGTATTATCGCTTCGGTTACCGATCTGGCTGATCAATCAAACCTTCTCGCCGTAAATGCCGCAATCGAAGCCGCAAAGGCCGGAGAACAAGGACGAGGTTTCACCGTCGTAGCACAGGAAATCAAAAGCTTGGCGGAGCAGTCCAAGCAAGCGACTTCACAGGTGCGGAATATTTTGAGCGATGTCCAGAAAGCTACCAGCGCGGCTGTAATGGCAACGGAACGAGGAAGCAAGGCCGTAGAAAAAGGCGTTAAGCTGTCAATCGACGCGGGTGAGGCCATTCGATCCTTGGCGGAAACAAGTTCAGAAGCAGCCCAGGCGGCGACACAAATTGTAGCCTCCAGTCAACAGCAAGTTGTTGGAATGGATCAGATTGGGGTGGCAATGGTGAATATCAATAAGGCGAGTAGCCAGAATGCGGCAAGCATGAAACAAGCCGAAATCGCCGTGAAAAACCTCAATGAACTCGGTCAGAAGCTGAAGCAAGTTGTTGATCAATGCCACATGTAGAGGATTTCAATAATGGATGCAAAGGATTCTGAATTTCATAATCGTCTTCTTGCCACGTTCCGGGTCGAAGCCGAAGAGCATATTCGTGCCGTTTCAGCCGGCCTTATCGAGCTTGAGAAGACCCGGGAGCCTGAAGAGCGTCAGAATGTCATTGAAAATGTGTTTCGTGAGGTACATAGTCTAAAAGGAGCGGCACGTTCGGTAAGCTGTCGTGAAATCGAATCCGTATGCCAACCTTTGGAAAGTGTGTTTTCCGCCTTGAAGCGCCGGGAGATTTCCATATCACCGGAATTGTGCGATTTGTTTCACGGGACTGTCGATTACATAAAGCGCATTGCTTCCGCTGTTGACTCTAAGAATCAAGCAAAAGACAGAACATTTGCGAGAGAATTGATCCGCAAATTGGGAGCTGCTTCCACGAAAGCTTCAGCACCGGAAAAAGGGGGAGAGCTTAGCCAAGACAATAAACTGTCGACAGACGCCGTCGAAAGCACCGATAAATCCGAAACGAATTTGAGGGAGTTTAGGAAACAAACGCAAGATGAGAAATCGATATTTTCCGAGACCGTCAGGATTTCTATCGCCAAACTGGATCCATTGCTTCTTCAAGCAGAGGAAATGATATTGGCGAAAATGTCTACCGACCAACAACTCAGCGAATTGAAGGAGATTAATAATGCTTTGTTGACTTGGCAAGCGGAATCATCACGATGGAAGGGAAAAGAAGCGACGAAGGATTCGTCTCAACGAGATGAGTTATTGGAGTGGACGAAAAACCATTTGACGGAAATACAGAACCGTGTAATAACCGTGACGCAAGCATTGGAACGCGATCAACGCGTATATAAACGAATAGCCGAAGACCACCTTGAGGCTATGAAAAAAGTATTGATGTTGCCCGTAGCTTCCATGACGGAAGCCTTTCCGAAATTGGTTAGGGATCTATCGCGCGATCAAGGAAAAGAAACGGATTTGGTAGTTAAAGGCGCGGAAATCGAAATTGACAAGCGAGTATTGGATGAGCTGAAGGACCCTTTGATTCACCTTTTACGAAATTGTATAGATCACGGAATCAAAAAACCTGATGAAAGAATACGCCGGAACAAACCGCCGCGTGGAACCATTACGCTTGTTTTTACCGCTAAAGACAGCAGACAATTTGAGATCCTTGTTTCCGATGACGGCTCAGGTATTGAGAGTGAAGCGGTTCTTTCCGCCGCCGTAAAATCAGGTGTAATTTCGCGAGAGGCTGCTGAGAAAATTAATTCACGCGATCTGATTTCCCTTGTATTCAAGTCTGGAATAACCACAAGCCCCATTATTACGGATATATCCGGCCGCGGTCTCGGATTGGCGATCGTTAGTGAAAAAGTGGAAAAACTCGGCGGCACGGTGTCGGTGGACACCAAACCCGGTATTGGTACCATCTTCAAGCTTCTGTTGCCCATGACGCTGGCAACGTATAGGGGTGTTTTGATTCGGGTCGAGGAAAATGATTTCATACTGCCCACCATCAACGTAGAACGTGCATTGAGATTGGATCGAGAGAAAATCAAAACGGTTGAAAACCGCGAAACGATACAGTTGAACGGACAAATTATCCCAACTGTCAGGCTAAGTGACGCTATGGGAATATCTTCTCGTCATAATGGAAGGATTGACGTAAAATCAGCGATAACGGATGCCGAAAGAAGTGTTACGATTGTTGTAATATCATCAACCGATCGGCGCGTAGCTTTTCAGGTAGATGGAGTCCTTGGCGAACAGCAGATTCTGGTAAAAAGTTTTGGAAGACAGTTGAGTCGTGTACGCAATATCGCCGGTGCCACTATTCTCGGAAACGGAAAGGTTGTTCCCGTCTTAAACGTCTCTGATCTGATGAAATCGGCGTTGCATGTTGCCGCCTCAACTGGAATGGCCAGGAAAGATGAAACGATCGCGAAACCGGGAAAAATTCTCGTGACGGATGACTCGATCACGGCGCGAACGCTGATTAAAAATATTCTCGAAACTTCCGGATACCAGGTAACGACAGCCGTGGACGGTATTGATGCATTTACTCAACTTCGCACCGGTGAATTTGACTTGCTTGTTTCAGATGTTGATATGCCTCGAATGAACGGTTTCGAACTTACTGCGAAGATTCGTAACGATAAAAAACTTGAAGAACTCCCCGTTGTCTTGGTTACGGCGCTGGATTCCCGTGATGACCGCGAACGCGGTATCGAGGTCGGTGCCGACGCCTACATAGTGAAAAGCAGTTTTGATCAGAGCAATCTCCTTGAAGTCATAAACAAACTGATTTGATGAAGAAAAGTTAAAATTGCCGCAAAAAAGCACAAAAGGCGCGAAAAGGATAATGAGCAACCGGAAAAGAGACGTTCTTTGGACTATGCGACACTATTAGAAACTAAAAATATGATCAAAGTTCTTATCGTTGAAGATTCTCGGGTTGTACAGGAATTCTTGGCGTACACGTTCATGTCCGACCCTGAAATACAAGTGTTAGGTGTCGTCGGCGACGGGCGGGAAGCATTGGAGTTCTTGAAAACAAAGCGTCCGGATGTCATTACGATGGACATTCATATGCCGAACATGGACGGCCTGGAAGCGACCAAGCGCATCATGGAAACGTATCCGACACCGATTGTGATCGTGAGCGCCAGCGACGGAGCTAAAAGCGGATCGCACACTTTCAATCTCATTGATGCCGGCGCTTTGGCGGTGGTCCATCGGCCTCTGGGCATTGATAGCGTTGATCATAAAGAGAGTTGTGCGAAATTGATTCAGACGGTTAAGCTGATGTCCGAGATTAAAGTTGTAAGGAGATTTCGACGAGTCTCGACACCGAAAAAAGATGTGAATCAATCTTTGAATTCTCTTCGAAATGGGGCTAGCGATATACGATTGATTGCGATCGGCGCCTCTACCGGTGGACCGCCAGCGTTAAGGGAATTATTGTCGGATTTACCAAAAAACCTTACGGTTCCCATTTTAATCGTACAACACATCGCTCTCGGATTTGTCGAAGAATTCATGACATGGCTTGGAACCGCCTCCGGATTTCCGCTGAAAATGGCAAAGGATGGGGAAACACTCATTCCCGGGCAAGGATATATTGCGCCGGACGATTTTCAAATGGGAATCGATGCCGGTTTGCGAATAGTGCTTGGTTCCGAAGGGCCTGAAAACGGTTTAAAACCATCTGTAGCATATCTTTTTCGATCCGTGAATCATAGCTTGGGACCGAATGCCGCGGGGATACTATTGTCGGGTATGGGTAGGGACGGCGCTGAAGAACTGAAATCCATGAGGGATTCAGGCGCATTGACCATTGTTCAGGATGAAGAAAGTTCCGTCGTTTACGGTATGCCGGGAGAAGCGGTCAAATTGAATGCAGCATCGCTCATATTGCCTCCGAAGGAAATTGCTGCAGCTTTGATGAATTATATTCAAGCCGTCCAAAGGAGACAGAGATGAAAAAATACGAAGTCAAGGGTGAAAGTCTTGTAAACATCCTTATCGTAGAAGACAGCCAGACTCAAGCCGAGCAGTTGAAACATCTGCTTGAGAAAAACAATTATCAGGTCTCTGTGGCCGGCGATGGCATGCAGGCCCTCGATATTTTGCGGGAAAGCAAACCGTCACTTATTATTAGCGATATTGTGATGCCGAATATAAGCGGTTATGAATTATGTGCCCGTATCAAATCCGACGAAGCTTTACAAGAAATTCCCGTGATACTGCTGACTTCCCTTTCGCATATGAAAGATGTGTTTGAAGGATTGGCGTGTGGAGCTGATAATTTCATCACGAAACCGTATGATGATGAATATCTCATCTCGCAAGTTGAACATATTCTTTCGAACATCAACCTCCAAAAAGATCAGCGAGTGCGTGTCGGTGTTGAAATCATTTTCGAGGGAAAGAAACGTTTTATTTCCGCGGATCAACAGCAGATGCTTACTCTGCTGCTTTCCACATACGAAGCGGCTATTCGTAGAAACAGCGAATTGATTCATGCTCAAGATGATTTGAGAAATTTAAATGAACGGCTTGAGGAAATGGTCGATGAAAGGACGGCGGATCTCATAGCTGAAATCGAAGAACGCAAGCGAGTGGAAGAAGCCTTGCGTAAAAGTGAGGAAAGATATCGATCGATTTATGCCGATTCAAGAGATGCAATCGTAATTGCATCGCCTGAAAAAGGATTTCTTGCGGGTAATCCCGCGGCAATAAAATTATTCGCTTGCAACAGCGAGCAGGAATTCATCGCTTTTTCCCCGTGGAGTTTATCGCCGGAGTTTCAACCCGATGGTCATTCTTCGATGGAAAAAGCAAGGAAAATGATGAATATTGCCCTGGAAAAAGGATCGCATTTTTTTGAATGGGTCCATAAACGAACGGACGGTAAGGAGTTTGCGGCTACTGTTTTGTTGTCGAGAACGGAAAGCAATCAAAATCGAGTAGTCCAAGCAACCGTTCGGGATATTACTCTTCAGAAGGAAGCCGAGAAAAAAATCAAGCATCTCAATCGGGTTCTTCGAGCTATTCGAAATGTAAACCAGTTGATAGTTCGCGAGAAAGATGAATCGATACTGATTAGGGATGCCTGTAATCTTCTTGTAGAAGACCGCGATTATAAAGCTGCCATGATCATTCTGACGGATAATACCGGGGCTTTTCGAGCTTATGCTCAAGCCGGAGTCGGTGCGGCAAATTCCGCTCTCGCCGATAAACTCGCTCAAGGAATGTTGCCGCCATGTTGTGAAAATGCACGACAAAGCGATGTAATTTACCATATCGCGGATGGCGCCGAAATATGCAATGATTGTGCTCTGGCGTCGGTGTTTGTTGGGAGTGATGCGATTTGTACGACTCTTAAACAAGATGGAATTGTATATGGTTATCTGATTATTGCATTAGCTCATCAGCTTCGTATCGACGCGGAGGAATTGTCGCTGTTCGAGGAAATGGCGGGTGATGTGGCCTTTGCCCTGCATTCCATCGAGCAGGGAAAAGCCCGGAAAAACTCGGAGAAAGAGCGACAAATCATTGAAGCCCAGCTGCAACAAGCTCAAAAAATGGAAGCCATAGGTCGATTAGCCGGTGGTGTGGCACATGATTTCAATAATATGCTTAACGTCATCATTGGCTATACTGAACTGGCTGTCAATAAAACAGACTCGAAGGATTCGATATATCAGGATTTAAAGGAAATCGAAACGGCTGCCCATCACTCCGCGGATTTGACAAGGCAACTTTTGGCGTTTTCCCGCAAGCAAATTATCATACCTGTTGTTGTCAATATGAATGATGCTGTTTCGAAAGAAGTTAAGATGTTGAGTCGTCTGATCGGCGAAGATATCAAAATTCATTTTCACCCGGAAAAAAATCTGTGGAATATAAAAATCGACCCGGTACAGATCGATCAAATTTTGGCGAATTTGGCGACGAATTCAAGAGATGCCATACAAGGCGTTGGAACATTGAATATATCAACTGCTAATGTTTCATTCGATCATAAATGCAGGGTAGGTGACTGTGATGTGGCTCCCGGAGAATATGCAATGCTCTCGTTCAGCGATAGCGGGAGCGGCATGAGCGCGGAAACGCGCTTGAGAATTTTCGAGCCTTTTTTCACGACAAAAGAAACCGGCAAGGGAACCGGTCTTGGACTGGCGACCGTTTATGGAATCGTAAAACAAAATCATGGATACATTGATGTCGATTCATTCCCGGAAATCGGCACCACTTTCAAGATTTATTTTCCCAACTGTCATGGCAAAATTGAAATTAAAAGTGAAAAAGCAACGACCGGACAAATCGGCGGTTCCGAAACAATATTGATTGTTGAAGATGAAAAGCAGATTCTGAATTTGACGGTAAAGATATTGAAAAAAAATGGTTATGTCGTTTTATCCGCCGAAAAGCCTGATGAAGCTATTGCAGCATGTGAAAATCACTCCGGTGATATCCATTTATTGATATCCGATATGATCATGCCGGAAATGAACGGCAGAGAACTTCAATTACGCCTCGGCAAAATCAAACCTCGTATGAAAACCCTGTTCATGTCGGGATACACGGAAAATACGATTGTTCAAAAAAACTTGATCGACGCGGGCGTAGAATTTATTCAAAAACCTTTCAGAGCGAGTTCCTTGATGCAAAAAATCCGTGAAATTTTAGATAAACCACCGATTGTGAAAAAGGAGGATTAGAATTGCTGGAATGTTCCGCGAATTGATGACGGCGATGTTCGATTTGTGGAACTTATGTAACTCCTCGGCGAGATTATCTGGAAATTTTATCTTTCGCTTTACAAAGAAATAACTGTAAGGTAGAATCGCCCAATCTCGAATGAGAAACTAAAAATCCAAGGAGTTTAACAATGGCGATAAAAGTTGACAAGAATACCTGCACAGGTTGTGGGGCCTGCATTGGAACATGCCCTGTTGAAGTACTTGAAATGAAAGACGGAAAAGCAAGCTATAAAGGCGATGGGTGCATTGAGTGCGGTGCTTGTGTTTCGGTTTGCCCTGTAGAAGCTCTGAGTTTGTAACAAGTAAACTATAAGAACCGTCCCCAAAACAATGCGGGGGCGGTTCTGTTTTTAGGAACTATTTGCCCGGTGCTTGCGGAGCGTTGGGATCGGGGGGAAAATCCGGGTTATCGGAAGGCGGTAATGCCGGGTCAGGTGGTGGTGCATTTGTCGCGGAAGCATTGTCCGGGGAAGGATTTGCGGGAGGAATATTGGGAGGAGGTTGTTGTGTCGTTATACCCATGTCGGGAGGGGGAGTCGGCTGCGATCCTTGATCGTCGGGCTGAAGGTTCGGAGTAGCCGAAGCTTGATTTTCACTGCCTTGCTCCATGGAAGTGTCGGTTCCGGTTCCGGTTGTTTGCGGCGCATTCTTTTTTCCAAGATCTTTAGCCGTTTTTTCCGAATCCTTTTCAAATTTATCCAACTCACGTGACGCTTCTTCTAATTTTTTTTGGGATTCGGACAGCGTCGTTTTTTTCTCTTCCAGTTGTTTTTCCAGGCGATCGCGTTTGCGATAATACAAATTTGAATGATCATAAGAAGAACTGTCTGTTGTACGCCATAGACGTGTGGCTTTATTAAATTCTTCTTCGAGATTTTTTATTTCCTCTTCCATTTGAGGAATTCGTGTTTCCAGATCGTCTTTGGTTTTATAAAGCTCCGCGACAAATCTTGCCTGGTTCTCATTTGCCTCGGATTCCTGGGCAAGATATTGCTGTTTTTCCATCTCGGTCCATTCTTTGAGTCGTTCTTCCCTGAATTTCGATGTCGTATCCTCTTGAATCGTTTTAGTCATTTCATACATGGCCGTTAAACGGTCGACCAAATATGCGGTTTTTTTCTTCACTTTATCATCCTTGGTTAGATCGATTACCTTTTTATAGAATTTCAAGGCATTTTCAAGATTTGAGTAGCAAACGGCATTTATGAAAGCCAAGCCTTCGAGGGTTTTGATGTCTTCCGGAGCACTTGCGAGCCGCATTTCATAAGTATCGTTCAACATTTTGACCAAACCGAGGTCGTCTTCGGCCAGGACGGAACGATTTGTTCTGATGGCCTTTTCATAGGTATCAATGGCTTGATCTGTTTTTCCGCTCTTTTTTAAATCAACGGCTTCCTTGTAAAGGGTTTTAGCTTCCTCAAGGGAATCGTCATCTTGAGAAAAAGCCAAGAAGGCGACGCAAAAGTAAATGCCCAGTAGAATTGCTGTTTTCACCGATTTGTTGCGCCTGACCATTCTTCGCCTCCTAACCATGGAATTGCCGAATAAGAATACCACAGCCGTGAGATCATCATCAAGATAACAAAATTACCCAAAAATCACGATTAAATCTTTTTTAAATTTGCGCGATGTTGATTTTTACCGCGGCTTAAGTTAACTTGTATTACGTCAATCAGCTTGTTTTTAGTGGATTGATATCTCGACGGTATTATGACTGTGTGTGTTTTTATTATTGTTTGTTTTAAGAAAAGCTGAGATAGTAAATTTATGCGCTTTGCCCACAAATTCATCAACGGGAAATGCATCTTTTGCGGTATGCAGGAAATCACCGCCAAGCTTCTTTCCTATGACGGCGGTGGAAAGGGGTACCTGGATAACGTTAAGGTCGATCTTGTAAAGGAAGATTTCAGTGAAGAATGCCCCAAAGCGCGCTTCTACATGACACGTGCCGCTTCACTTAGCGTCGGAATTCCGGTTTTTTATTTCTTCGGCCCCGAATTGTTTTTTTTGTCCATGGTTTGCTCGATAATTTATTTCTATCTGAATCAAAACTGCGAAGATCTAAGGTGGCTTGGTCTGGCCGATGTGAAAGAAGAATACGAAAAGCTGGTCGGAATTTTAAAGACGGGGAAGAAAGCGTATTATCTGAAAGCCGTCGACGAAGTTCTAAAACCGCTTTTTAGTTCCCGCGACAAAGCGCTTCGTGTCATTCCGCTTGCGGTCGAGGAATCTCCGGCGGAAATCGAAGTTAAATTGAAAGCTGTTAAGGAAAAACACGACAGCGTTCAGGACAATGACTTGAACGC
>Ga0209749_1001068_pt1 | contig 27729 bp, 21 predicted proteins | sample EPASupsiteSAE347_FD_187267 | JGI IMG/M metagenome (GOLD analysis project Ga0209749, IMG submission 187267) | Bioremediated contaminated groundwater from EPA Superfund site, New Mexico - Sample SAE3-47 (SPAdes) (version 2) | ecosystem: Environmental > Aquatic > Deep subsurface > Groundwater >...
ACACCCTCGCGCTGCTGATTGAATTGAAAGGCGAGCAAGGTCAGGATAGCCGGGGAAGGATCGGTCTTCGACGCTGTTGGGAACAGGGCCGATCGCCATGGGATAAATGAAAGGATCGTAAATGTCTATTAAATATCGTCATATGCGGCATGTGATGGGGTGCTTGTTGTTGGGTGTCGTGGTTGGGTGCGCGTTCGCGCAAAAATTGGCCGTCCCGGAACCGGAGCCGGGAAAAGAGTCCCGGATCGCGGCTGCGGTTAAGGCGCCGGACCAGGCCGAAGTGCTGCGCCTTGACCGTCCGCCTGTCCTGGACGGCAAGCTCGATGAGGTGTTCTGGCAAAAGGCGCCGGCGTATGGTTCGATGAAGACCAGCGACAAGGGCATCTCTTCGGATACGCAATTCAAGTTAGCCTGCGATGACGCCTGGCTTTACGTGGGCGTCGAATGCCGCAACGAGAACCTGGGTAAGATTCAAGACTCCGTGGGGCCGAAAGTGACCGGCCACGACCGGGGCGCAGCTGGTGACGATTCCATCGAGTTTTTTCTCGATCCCGCCGGGGACGGCAAGCTCTATCTGCACTACATGCTCAGTTGGGCCGGCGCTTTCGATGAGCGCCGGATCACGCGCTCCGGCGGCCGGGAAATCGGATGGAATGTGCCCTGGCGGCGCGCCATCAATGTCCGGCGCGACGGTTGGTCGGCCGAGCTGGCATTTCCCTTATATGAGTTTGCCGCTTATGGCGATCCCGGGGCGTTTCGGTTCAACCTGACGCGCAATAAACGTCTGCCGGATATTGACGCCTGCGGTGTCGTAGTTTCCGAAAAAAACGCATGGCGCAGCTTTGCGCCGGTCGTTAAAACGTTTCACGAGCCGGAAAATTTTGCGCGGCTGATGGGGATTCCCGGGGAAGGACTGCGCACGCCATTTCTGATGTCCTTGGAGGGCGCTAATCTTCTCCCCTATCGCGTGGAGGACGGGAAGACATATTATGACGTGGACGTAGAGGCGCGGGGTTATAGTTTCATAAGCGGTGAGGCACGCTTGGTGGTGCTGGATCGTCCGGTAACCGGCAAGGCGACGGAAGCCACGGCGGAGTTGCGTCTTAAAGGGACGGAGAAAGTCACGCAGCGGATCAGCGTTCCCGTCGCCGCCATGAGTGAACGTGCCATCACGGTGCAGGCCCGCGACCTGAAAACGGGCGAAATCATGGGGGCTCTGGAGGTGGAGGATAAGAGCGCCCTGCGAATAATGACCGCCTACCTGGATCGGAGTTATTACACCACGGAAACGCAGGCGATGGCGGTGTGTTCGTTAGGGTTGCCCGAAAAATCACTGGCGGACTTCACACTGGTTGCTATGGGTGGATCGAATACTTTTCTCGCGACGGCGGAGAAGCCGGCGCCGGAAACCTATTTGGGTCTGCCGTTGGCGCGGCTGTCGCAGGGCGTGACGCCGCTTACCATTGAGCTGCGCCGCAAATCGGATAACGCGCTGTTTTTCGAATGTCCCCTGCGCCTGATCAGGCGCGAGCCGAAGCCGGGCAAGGAATGGAAGATTGACCGGGTCAATCGTGTCGTGCTCAACAACGGCAAGCCATTTTTTCCGTTAGCCATGGTAATGAGCGGCGTGTCATACGATAACGAGAAGGATTTTCAACGCGTGGCCGAGGCTGGATTTAACACCTATTTGCAGTGGGGTGGTGGATTGGAGCCGGAAGACACCGCCAAGTTCGCGGCAATCCTGGAGAAATACGGGATGTGTTATGTGGATAGTCCCGACATGGCTTACACAAAACCCGTTCATATGGATACCATCGATAAATATTTTGACAAAAAAACCGCGGCGGAAAAGCAACGCGAGTGGCAACGTGTCAGGTGGTTAAAAGGCGCCGCCCAAAGTTTGGGATACAAGGAGTTGACGCCCCAACAACAGATGGATATTTTTCAGGAATACTACCAAAAGAACCTGCCGCGCATTCAAAAAGCGGTGGCAACCATCCGGGACAATTCCCAGCTTTCGGCGTATTTCATTCTGGATGAGCCCTGGGACGCTTTCGCGCCCATCGGCCGGGACTTATATCGCAGGATTCATGAGTTGGACGGTTATCACCCGGTCATGGTCAATTTTTCGAGCAACATCGGTAAAATTACGGATTGGTTCGATGTTATCATGACCGATCCTTACTGGTCGCCGGGGCGGGCGGGTTTTGGCATCAGGAGCAAGCCCGATTTTGTGGCCAAAATCACCTGGATGACCTATCGGCGCGGCGAACAATATCGCCAGCCGTGTTGGCAAGTACCGGTCGGGAATTATTGGAGCGGCATGCGCAAGCGTGCGCTGACCCGGGACGAACAACTATGCCAGTGTTATCTTGCGACCATCTACGGCGCCAGCGGATTGTATTTCTTTATTTATCCGGTTGATGCCGTGGCAAACTGGGAAGCTTTGAAGGAAGTATGCCGGCAATTCAAACTTATTGGTCCGGCGGCCTGCTTGCCGCGGGTGGAGCAGAAGATCGCGTATGAACGCGCGGTGGTAACCAATGGGGTGGGGGCGCTCGAATACCGGTCGGTCGTGTTCGATTATTATAAAGACACTTATCCGGAGGTGCACGCGCGGCTGATGCGCCGTCCGGAGGGTGGTGGGTTCCTGCTGTTGGCGGCCAGCGCGCGTTATTATCCGGTAACGGTCAACTTCAACGTCAGCGGATTATCCGGAATGGTCAAGCGCTGGTTTTCCGATGACACCTGCGCGGCTACAAACGGAACATTCGCCGACAAAATCGAGCCCTTGGGCGTGCGGGCGTATTTACTGCCGGAACTGCAAGCGCCCCTTGACATTAAATTATCAATATCCCATCGCGCGGCGGATGAGCCGGCGCCGGAAACGAGCTACGCGCACGATTATCGCCGGGGGAAGAAGAACGAACTGCCCAACCCGGGGATTGAAGATGCGACGATCAAAGGCTGGCCGGATTTCTGGTTCCCGAGTTCCGGTCACGACATGGATCGTTTGGCCGGCAGCGCGGACCCATCGTGGGGGCAGGTTGCCGAGCAACCCCATCAGGGGAAATACTGCCTGAAGCTGAGATATCCGAGGGCCAGCACCCAGATCCATTGCAATCCGCAGCACAATAAAGAGATGCCATACACGATTTCCTTCTGGGCGCGCGCCAGCCGGCCGGGAATCGACATGTGGCTGTATCCTCATCAAATGGAGCGGATGGCCGGCGTGGAATACGATGCTTACAAGACATCCAGGACCTTTAAATTGAGCACGGAATGGCGGCGCTATTCGCTGACGGCGATCCTGCCCGCGCGGGTTGGGACGACCAGTCGGCTCGGCAATATTTTGGAATTTCGGACACAAAAGATGGCGCAGGGCGATGCCGTCTGGCTGGACGCCGTGCAATTCGAGCAAGGAACCAGTGCGACGGAATTCGAGGAGTAATGAGATTCTGCCGGGCGGAATCTCATGATCGCTGCCGGGCGTTAAAGCCCGGCTGGAGTTGGAAAGAGATTGAAGTTGTTTTGAAATAGTCTTAAGCTCATGCGGAATACGTATTTTTTCAGAAGCAAGATTCTTATTCGATGGGGGGCATCACCATGAAACGATGGGCCTACGGGATTTTGGCGGCGTGTTGGCTGGCAAGTTGCTCGCTGCTGACGGCCGAAACCTATTATGTGGCGACCAGCGGCGTGGACACGCGCACGGGGACGGGAGACTGGACCAATGCCGTGCTGACGATAAGCAACGGCGTCCGGCTGGCGAGCAGCGTCGCCGGCAACGTGGTCTGGGTATCCAACGGCGAGTATGTAATTTCCGCGCAGATCAATATAACCAACGGCATTACCGTCCGAGGTTGGGGTGCCAATCGCGCCGATATGGTTGTGGACGGCAGCAATGTCACGTATTGCTTTTCCATCAATCACGCCAATGCGTTGCTGGCCGGCTTGACCGTCATGCGGGGCACAAACAGTGGAGGTGGCGGCGGTATCTATGTCAGTCCCAACGGCGGGACGATCAGTAATTGTGTTGTTAAGGATTGTATTGCCGGTACGGGTGGCGGGGTTCATTTGAATGGTAACGGGCGTTTGACGTGTAGCGCCATTCTGGGCAATAAAACCACGGTCGGCAACTCGGGCATGACCGGTGGCGGAGTATATCTGAATGGGCATAATAACGTCGTTTCCAACTGCATGATTGCCTCGAACGATACGACGTTAGGCACGTCCGGCGGCGGCGGCGGGCTTGCTTTTTCGTCCGGCACTAACTGTCTGCTTACCGATTCCACAATTCATTCCAATGTCGTTCAAGGTTATGGAGGCGGAATAGTAGTGTATAACTCGCTTAACTTCACCGTAAACCGGTGCGTAATATCGAATAATTTTACCACCACAGCCGCGTATGGCGGCGGAATATATGTCTGGCCTGGAAGCACCGGCGTGATCGAGAATTGCATGATCGTAAATAACAGCATCCCGTTAGGACAGGGCGGCGGCGCATATATTGGCGTCGGCGTGATATGGATGCGCAATTGCCTGATCAAGGGCAACTCGCCTCGAAACCATAATCTTCGATATGGCGGCGGATTATACCTCGAAAAGGGCGCGCGGGTGGATAGTTGCACCGTGGTCGGCAACACGAATACGTATTCCGGCCATGGCGGCGGGATTTGGGCCAATACCAACGATGTTACGATTGTCAACAGCGTGGTGTGGTCGAATGAGGGCGGTGATATTGCGGTTTCCAGCGGAACGCTTACGCTCACGAATTGTTGCGTGTCCAACGCCACTGTCTTCGGCGGCCCGGGCAATATAACCAACAATCCGGTTTTTGTGGACCCCGGCGCGGATAACTGGCGCTTAAGCAAGGGCTCGCCCTGTATCAACGCCGGGCTCAACCAGCCGTGGATGATTGGCGCGGTGGATTTGGACGGCCATTCGCGTATGGACCATTTCCGTCGTCAGGCGGATATCGGCGCGTACGAATATTTAGCCGGCGGCACGATAATAATCACTCATTGATTTGCCGATCAAGCGGTTCCCTGCATGATTTTTTGAACGCCGGCAACTGCGGCGCAAAAGCGTCCTTATCCCGAAACACAAACGTGCTTTTGCGCGGCCAGCCCAAAGATGAAGTGGCCCGGAGCGCATTAAAAAGTAAAAATACCGTATGAATATCATCAAATCCACCGGTCAAAGTCGGCGAGTTCTGGATACAGCGGTATTAAAAAGTTTTAATCAGCTCCCGGAAATCAAATCCATTGGCAATATGATATTGGATCCTGTTTGGGCGCGTGAAATGCACAGGTCCGGCTCAAACGAATTGATGCATGTAATCCGGGGTAATGTCGTTTTAAGAGTCGGCAATAGCCGGCTTGAAGCCAAGCCGGGCGATACCCTTTTTATTCCCGTTGGAACAATGCACAGGGATGAATTCGATTTAGCTGTCGGCCTTGAAGTGTTTTATGTTTTTTTTGACTGGCTGCCTTCAAAGGACTATTTCCGAATTGTGCCGCTTAAGGCGATTCCCCGGCTTTGTGCGCCCGTGGCCGCGGAAATCGGCAAACTGTGCGACCGCATGCAAATCGGGCTGGATGCCGGCACTGAAATCGACCAGCTGCTGATCGGTTCCTACACGCATAATATCCTTTTCCTGATTTTGCGGGAAGCTCTCCGGGTGAACGAGCGGAAGAACCATGACAACCGTTTGCACCATGGGCAGGCTCTGTTCTTAAAAGCCAGGGAATACATTGACCTGCATTACGCCGAACAGGTCTCTCTCGATCAGATCGCCGAAACCCTCAAGATCAGTACATTTTATCTTTCGCACCTGTTCAGCCGCGAAAGCGACTTTTCGTTCGTGGAATACATTACGCAAGTCCGCATGCGGAAGGCCAAAGACCTTCTATCCTGCGGCGCAGAAAACGTCTCGGAAGCCGCCTATGCCGTCGGATACAACGATAGTAATTATTTTTCAAAGGTGTTTCACCGGCATTACGGCGTCAGTCCCCATGCTGTCCGTTGCAGTCTCCCCGGCCGCCGGAGCTGCAAAACAGCAAAATAATCCCTGAAATAGCAATTTCTTTCTCTTGTGCAAGAACCTGTCCTGCGCCACAATTTTCACAAGAGGAAGGATATTGCATTCAAATGGCAAAACGCCGTCATGCGCATGAATTTTATGAAACAGCACGGCTTTACGTCAATCCGATAAACCGTTCGGAAATAACAGGAGAAAAAAGACGTGGATAAACTGGCAATCAACGGCGGAAAACCAAGCGTGGCGAAAGGTCTTATCAAATCATGGCCGCCCATCGGCGCACTGGACCGCAAGATGGTGCTGGCCTCGCTCAACGGCGGACAACACGCTTTTGGGCCTAATTGCGGGGCATTTGAAAAGGAATTTGCCGCCTGGAATGGCAACACCTATGCCGTCAACACCAACAGCGGCACGGCGGCCCTGCATATGGGTCTGGTAGGCTGTGGTCTGAATGCCGGTGACCACGTGCTGGTTACGGCCTATTCCTGGTCTTCCAGTGCCACGTGTATTCTGCACAATAACTGCATCCCCGTGTTCGTGGATATTGACTTTGACACCATCAACATTGACGTTAAAAAAATCGAGGCGGCCATCACGCCAAAAACACGGGCGATCGTCGTCGTGCACCTGCACGGTCTGGCGGTCAATATGGATGAAGTCCTGCGCCTTGCCCGCAAGCACAAGCTGGCCGTGATTGAGGATGCCTGCCAGGCCCATGGCGCGCTGTTCAAGGGCAAAAAAGCCGGGACATTTGGCGATTGCGCCGCGTTCAGCTTCAACCAAAACAAGTGCCTGTGCACCGGCGAAGGCGGCATGTTCGTGACCGACAATAAGGACATCTGGAACAAGGCCAAGTCGCTCTGGTCCTTCGGGGAAACGCGCACACCCATGGAATCGCGCGATTACCACGCCTACGCCCTGGGCTGGATGTACCGGAGTAGTGATCTGGTGGCCGCCTTCGGGCGCGCGCAATTGAGCCGGATGGACCATTACTTCAAGACCCAGCGTGAAAACGGCGCCCTGCTTATTGAGGAACTCGAGGGCACGCCCGGCTTGATTTTACCGACCGAGCCCGCGGGACACACCCACAATTGGTATAACTTTACCAGCCGGATTGATATGAGCGCCGTTAAATGGAATGGCTCGGCAGGCCGCTTCCGGAACGCCGTCATGCAGGCGCTCAATGCCGAGGGCGTGCCGGCCAGCGTCTGGCAGAGCTTTATTCTGCCGGCCATGACGGTCTTTCATGCCAAGAACGCCTATGGCCACGGTTGCCCCTGGGATTGCCGGCTGACCGAGCCGGTGGAGTACGATCCGGCCAGGTTCCCGGTTGCCCAGCGGCATACCGAAACGCATTTTGGCATGACAACCCCGTTACGCGCACCCAACGGCAAGGCGACGGTCAAAGCCGTGGCGCGCGGATTTAAAAAGGTGTTCAGTCAGTTGGATCGGTTGGACGTTGAAAAGATTCTCGATGTTAAAAAGAAATGACCATGCCGGCCGCGGCGCGCAGTGACGTTAAATGGCTGGTCGTGGAATTTCATCCCGGCCTGGCAAACCCGCTGGAAATGGCCCGGCTCTGCCTGGAGGGTGTCCGCAAGATTTTGGCGGAGATGAATGTACGTAAAAAGGAACAATATCATGAAAAAAACCGATACCGCCAACCTGCAAATCGGTTGGGCAAGTAAAGATGTGACCCCGGACCGTCCGGTAAACCTTTATGGACAATTTTACATGCGGATTTCGAAGGGGGTGAAGGATCCGGTTACGGTTTCGGTCTTGGCATTATCCAGTGGCGCTTCTACCGCTGATACGGCCGTTTTTATCTCGTGTGACAGCGCTTATATTCCCGAAGAGGCTTACGAACGGTGTTGTGCCGCAATCAGGAAGCTGGTCCCGAAATTTGATGCCCGTTATATTATTATGAACGGAACGCATACGCATACGGCGCCGGGTCTCAGGGACGGCTTGTATCCCCCCGTGCCGGCGGGCGTAATGACGCCGCAGGAATATGCGGTATTTTTTGCCGGCCGGGTGGCGGAGGCGGTGAAAGAGGCTTGGGAAAACCGCAAACCGGGTGAGGTAAGCTTTGGCTTGGGAACGGCCGTGGTCGGTCATAACCGCCGCGCAACATATTTTGATGATGTTGCCGTGCGATTAAACGAACAGGCGCCGGGTTGCTATGCAAGCGGCTACGCCAAAATGTACGGCAACACGAACGACCCGAAATTCAGCCACATAGAGGGATATGAGGATCATTACGTGGATTTATTGTACACCTGGGATAAAGAAAAGAAATTGACCGGAGTCTTGATAAACCTGGCGTGTCCATCGCAGGAAACCGAAAGCGACTATTACGTCTCGGCCGATTTCTGGCACGAAATCCGGCAGGAAATCCGCCAGCGGCATGGCGATAAAATTCAAATCCTGGCGCAGTGTTCTTCGGCCGGGGACCAGTCGCCGCACCGCTTATGGTACAAGGCGGCTGAAGAGCGGATGTTGAAATTGCGCAAACTCGCCATGCGGCAGGAAATCGGACGCCGGGTGGCGAATGCCGTGGACGATGTTCTGCCGTCGGCCAAACAAGCCATCCAGGCAAATTTATCGCTAAAGCATGTTGTAAAGGAAATAAAATTACCGCGCCGGATGATTGGCGACGCGGAAGCGGCCGCCGTGCGGGCCGACCTTGCCAAATTGGAGGCAGGGGACAAAACGGCTGGTAATTATTACGCGAGCATGCGGCGTTGCCGTGATGCATTGGAGCGTTATGAAACGCAGAAGAAAGAGCCAACCCTGGCCATGGAACTGCACGTGGTGCGATTGGGCGACGTGGCGTTCGCGACCAACCGGTTTGAGTACTTCCTGGATTTCGGGATACGGATCAAGGCACGCAGTCCTGCCGTGCAAACCTTTGTCGTTCAATTAGCAGCTGACCGCCACGGGACCGGCACCTATCTGCCGACCGAGCGGGCAATAGCCGGCAAGGGTTACGGCGGCGGAGTGTATGATAATCCGGTTGGCCCGGAAGGCGGACAAATAATTGTGGAGGAAACGATCGAAATGTTGAGGGAGCTCTGGCCGGAAGCTGATAAAAAACCGGAGCAATAATAACTCGCTGGAAATGGCCCGACTCTGCCTGGCGGGCGGCCGCGCGCTGGTCGAAAGGACCTTGGCGATTATTGCCGAGTTGTGGAAATAGTCAAATTATTGCGGCCATGTGCCGCGTTATGAAAGCAGTCATTCCGTGAAATTATCCATGATGTCCTATACCTTGGCGCGCGCCAAGGATTTCGATCTTAACCGCATGTGCGAACTGACTAATGAACTTAAACTCGAAGGCGTGGACATGGTCACGACTTATGGACGGCCGCCGGCGGAGATTCGCCGCCTGCTGGACCAGCACGGACTCAAGGCGATCTGCCATACGCTTTTCACGGACCTTATCTTCCCGGATGTTGCCGGCCGCCAGGCTGGCGTGGATGTCATCAAGCAAGGCATCGAGGCGGCCGTGATTCTGGGCACGGATAAAGTCATGATTCCCACGCCCGGCAAAAAGGATGTGCCGCGCGACCTGGCTCGGCGGTATATTATTCGAGGCTTGCAAGAGGCCATGGTCGTGGCCCGGCAGGCGGGTGTGACGCTCATGCTGGAAAATTTCCCCGGCGCCGATAGTCCCTTCGTCATTTCATCCGACATGCTGGAAGCGGTTCGGGAAGTGCCTGGGCTCAAGATCACATTCGACAACGGCAACGTGCTCATGGGCGGCGAGGATCCGGCTGCGTCCTGCCAGCGTTGTGCCGAGCACGTAGTGCATGCCCACTTTAAGGACTGGGTGCTGGCCGAGCCCGGCAAAGGCATGGAAGGTCTTGACGGGCGCAGATATGCCTCGGCGCTGATCGGCGAAGGCTTGGTGGATCACAAAGCCTGCCTGCAGGCCATGAAGCTGGCCGGCTATTCGGGCTATATCAATATTGAATACGAAGGTGATAAATATCCGCCTGATGAAGCAACGCGCCGGGCGGTCGCGTATCTGCGGAATATGATGACAACCCTTTGAACAAAGCCGGGGGTAAAAGACATTCTAAATTACTCCATGGGCGGCCACCGGTGTTCAACGGCAGTAGCGGGATGATGATCGGCCGGGGCAAACTCTTCAATGTCCTTGCGATAGGCTGCCGGGGTGATCCCGGTCCAGCATTTAAATACGTGGTAGAAAAACGTCAGGTCGCCGAATCCTGTGTCGGCGGCAATCTGTTTGATGCTTGTTGACGTCTGGCGCAGCAGTGTGCCGGAGCGTTCCACACGCCGGCGCTGAATAAACGCCGCCGGTCCCAGGCCGGTCACCGCCCGAAAAAGCCGCCGCAAATACACCTCGCTGACGCCGACTTTTTGCGCCAGATTGCCGATGGCGAGCGAGGGATTGTCGAGTTGCTGTTCGATCAATTCCAGCGCCGGCAATAACCGGGGTAGCAACTGATGCGGCGAGCCTCCCAGGGGCCGAAAGAGCGATCCATGGTGGCGAATGACATGGAGCAATACGTTAAAAACATGGTTGGCCATGGCTCGCTTCCAGCCCGCCGATTGAATCGCATATTCGCGCGTCAGGGCAATTGAGGCGGCGCCAAAGGGTGCGTTCGGAGTTACCGGCACGCGGCATGGAAATCCCAGCAGCGTCAACAGATTGATACTGCTGAACACATGGGCATGAAAATGCGCGGCAATGTGACGCACGCCGCGTCCCCTGTAGAGTTCCACCGTGTGTTCCAAGCCTTGAGGGATGAGCAGGAGATCGCCGGCTCGGAACGTTTGCCGGAGCCCATCCTTGCCAAGGCTATACCATCCATTGCCGTTTTCGAACCAGTACCACAACGTGTCGTTCAACACCCGCGGCCCCACGCGCCAGCCCTGCCTGCATTTCCATTCCCGCGCCGATAAGACGACCACGGCGGTATGCTCCAACCATTGATCCAGGCGATGTTCGGGATCTGGCGATGCCTTTGGAAACGGGGCGAATGTATCGGAAGGCCGCATGGAATCGACCGAATTAATGTTGGTCCAGTATTTGCGCATAGTTTCGAAAAGTATAATCATAGGATCGCCGGCGTCAATAGACGACTTCGATGCTTTGGCGTAATATAATCGTGCATTGGGAAAAGGCGATTCAACGAAGGGCTGTTCTAATGCCCTGCTGTCCACGATAATAATGGGCGCAGGATGGCGAGTGACAAACATATGGGAACGGGAAAGAGAATCGGCGGCATGAAAAAAATGAAAATCGCATTGTTAGGCGGCGGGAGTCTTTATTTCGAATACGTCATGGCGGAGATCGCGAATACACCGGAGTTGGAAGCGGTTGAATTCATGCTGTTTGATGTCAATGTGAAACGAATGGACTTGATGCGCAGAGTGGGGTTGCGCATCATGGCGAAGGCGAACACGCCGCATGTCGTCAAGGCAACGACCCATCTCGCCAGGGCTTTGGATGGCGCGGATTTTGCCATTGCTTCCATTGGCGTGCACGGTCCCGGCAGCGGTTGGCACCTGATTGATTCCAATACGGCCGCGAAGTGCGGCATTATTCATACAACCGGCGACACGGTCGGCCCCGCCGGTTTATCGCAAGGCTTGCGTATCATTCCGATCATGGTGGACATTGCCAAAAACATGGAGAAATACTGTCCGGAAGCCATTCTCCTGAACCACTCCAATCCGATGGCGCCGATCTGTCGGGCGATTACCAAGTATTCCTCTATTCGTCCGATCGGATATTGTCACAATGTGTATAACGACATCTCCTATTTGGCCGATGTTCTGGGAATCAAGCCGGCGGACCTGGATGTGACTGTGGGAGGAATTAATCACTGCGGGTGGTTGCTGGGCATTCGTCACGGGGGACGCGATAGGTATCCCGAACTGAAAAGGCGCCTGGCCTTGCGAAAGCCGCCGACATCCCAGCTGTTCTCGCAAGAACTCTTCCAGACCATGGGTCTTTATCCCATCGGCGGGAGTCGTCATCTGATCGAATTCTTTCCGCATGCCCGCACCATATCGAGCACCCGGCGTTTGCCCTACCGGCTGCCGTGGCGTTCGGACACCATCCGCAAGAATCTGCTTCAATTGGAAATCAACAAGGATCCGACGGGCCTTGTATTGAAGGCGGCGGGTAAAAAAGACGTCTGGGCGCCGACGACAATGACTCCGGAGGCCATGGGCCGGCAGGTCAAAGCGCTTTCCCTGGGCCCGTCCATGATCCACATTGTCAACATACCCAATCGCGGTGCCATTCCCAACTTGCCTGATTGGGCGGTTGTGGAAGTCAAAGCGGTTGTTGGCCAGGATGGCGCCCAATCGGTTTATGCCGGGGAACTTCCGCCGCAGGCGGCGCGCTGGACACTGGCCCAAATATATGCGCATGAACTGACGATTGAAGCAGCGATTGAGAAAAACCGGGCCAAGGCCATTCAAGCGCTGGCATCCGATCCCATGATCCGCGATTTCAAGGAAGCGAACAAGGTGTTTGACGCCATCGTCAAGGCCCAGGGAGCCCGGTTGCGAGCGTTCCGGAAGTCCAGGCATCGGGAGTGATCCCGCTTCGTAAGCATTTCATTGCGCCCTAAGGGCAATCGAAGGAATCGGTCATCATGATCCATTACAAGAAAAGCATAAAGGTAACGCTTATCGGCGGCGGCAGTCAGAATTGGAGTCCGACGATTATCCGGGACATCATCTTCAAGCCGGGCATGGAATGCGCCGAGTTGGAGTTCCGTCTGCTGGACCTGAGCTTGGAACGCGCGCGCGCCATCGAAGCAATGTTTCGCGCTAATTTGAAAGCGTGGAAGATTAACCGGGTCTCGATCCATGCCACGCGCGATCCGGAGGCCGCCCTGGCCGGCGCCGATTTTGTGGTCATTGCCATTTCCACCGGCCGCCTGGAAACGATGCGGCGCGATATCGCCATTCCGGAAAAGTATGGGATTTATCATACGGTTGGCGACACCTCCGGGCCCGGCGGATGGTCGCGCGCGTTGCGGAATATTCCCGTATTCCACGATTATGCCGCGCGGATAAAAAAGCTGGCGCCGCCGGCCTATGTCCTCAATTATACCAACCCCATGGGCGTCCTGACCAAGGTGCTTTCCGACGAGCTCGGGCGGGAGCGGGTTGTGGGCTTATGCCACGGCCTGTTTGAAAATTACCATATCCTGAAATTGATCTTCGGGTTGAAAAGCGAACAGGATATCCAGGTGCGGTTTGGCGGCCTGAACCACTTCTTCTGGATCCTTGATTTTAAGATCAAGGGCCGGGATGGGTATGCCCTGCTGCGAAAAAAACTACGCGGCCGCAATCTGGCGACGCTCGTCAACCGGACGTTTCTGGACGCCATGGGCTTCGGATCCAATAAACTGCTGGCCGGCGAGCTTTTCGAGCAGTTCGGCTATCTGCCGTATTTTGGCGACCGGCACACCAGCGAATTTTTTTGCGCTACGATGACGGACAAGGCGATCATGAAGCGCTTCAAGCTCGTGCGCACTTCCATTGGCGAAAGGGCCGCCGGTTACCGGAAAGCCGCTGCGCGGATTAAAACCTGGACGGCAAATAAATCGTTGCCGGCCACGCCGTCGCGCGAGACGGCCGCCGATATCATCCATGCCATTGCCTTCGGCTTGGATTTTACCGATGTCATCAACAGCGTCAACATCGGCCAGATTGACAACCTCCCGCGGGGTGCGGTCGTGGAAACCCTGGGGCGGGTGAATGCGATGGGCTTTACGCCGTTCACCGTGGGCCCCCTGCCGGAGCCGATCAAGGCCGTGGTGGCGCCCCATGCCGAGGTCCAGGTACGGACCGTGCAGGCGGGGTTGGCCGGCGACCTGGAAGCGGCGCTGCTGGCCCTGATCGAGGATCCGGTCTGTGCGCACCTGCCGCCCAGCGACATCCGCAAAATGGGCCTGGAACTCCTGCGTGCCAACCGAAAATATCTGCCGCAGTTTTTCAAATAGCATGGTTCAACCTGAAAACTGATTATAAACTCTGGCGAATAAATATAACGGCGAGATGTTGCGCTGGAAAATGGAAGAAGAATGAACTCAAAGGAACGGGTATCGGCAGCGATAGCCAGAAAACCGGTTGACATGGTGCCGCTGGGATTTTATGCGGTGGACCACGACACGGTTGCGAAAGTTATCGGTCGTCCGACGTATGTACGCAATAAAATCAAAACACAACTCGCACTATGGGATGGCCGGCGCGACGAAGTGGCGGAAAGCCTCAAAAAAGATACCGTTGAATTTTACCGGAAAATAAACTGTGCCGACCTCATATGCCTCAAAGAAGCATGTCTCCTGCCACCGAAAAATTACGATCCCCGGCCCCCGAAAAAGATAGCGGATGACAAATGGGAAGATGGCAACGGGCGTATTTATCAGGCCGTGTGGCATGCCAACGATATCCAGTGCATTCACGACCCGGTACAGCAACAAAAAGAATTCCGCGTAGAGGATTTCAACGGGCCGATAGGGCATCAACCTCCAGATGCTTCAATATTTGAAGCAGTCAACTACCTGTATGAAAATCTGGGCGAAGAACGTTATATAGCCTGGACAACAGGAGGTGTTACCGCGCTTACACTGCCGGGCGGCACGGAAACAGGACTCATGCTTTATGCCTTGCAGCCGGAAATAATTCTTGCCGCTAATCGCCATTCGGCGGCCGTGCAAAATGCCATGGATAAGCACTATATTCGACCGGATGTGCCGGGAGTCCTGATGGAACAGGATATGGCCGGAACCAACGCTCCTCTGGTCTCGCCGGCGATGTTTCGCGAATTGTGCTTCCCCTTCTTGAAGGAAAGAATTGCACATGTGAAACAGTTTGCGCCCCAAGTTATCTTTCATAATTGCGGCAACAATATCCCTTTAATGGATATGCTTATCGAGGCCGGAATTGATTGCTGCCAGTCTTTACAGACGACAGCAGGCATGGAAGTCGGGAAACTGAAACAGATGTTTGGCGATCGGCTGTCTTTCTGGGGTGGCATCCCGGTGGAAACTCTTATCCTGGGCGCTCCGGAAGATGTTCGTCAAGCCGTGTACACGGCCCTGGCGCGCGGCGCGCGCGGCAATGGTTTTATTCTTGGTCCCAGCCACTCCATTGCGATGAACGTGCGTTACGAAAATTTCATGACCATGCTTGATGAGTTTGTTAAACTGCGTGACAAGTTCTAAAAAGACAAAGAAACAAACAGTGATACCCAATGCCATGGAGCCGATCCGCTTTTAATCTCAGCCCGAAATGGCGCGCATTCAACTGATATCCGAATTCTACGGCTGTACTTCGGGTGTTCATGGCGGCAAGACCAATGCCTGTGTTCCCGGCATCCAAGCCGGCGTGGAAAAAGCCGCTTTCATGCTGATGCCGGTGCTGACTGGCGTCGTTGGCTTTGGTATAATAGAAAATTAATCTGTGGTTTTCGGTTCACCCGTTAAAGGCGCGGAATCGCGCGGCCGGCTTGCGGGCCATGGCAACGACTTTCACGATCTCAATGTCATGCCGAGGTGAGAAGGCAAATATTTGGCAAGTTAAATTCCTGCTGACCGGAGATACTCGCGGCTGATCGCAAGGTCCAGCATGGGGCCCCGCAAGTGTGTGTCGTGTTCCACGAAAACCCAGCCGTCATAGCCCGTTTTTTTCAGTTCTTTCACGAACGCTTTATGATCCTGGCCGATATTGCCGGTCCCCAATTCGCAGAAGCGGATCCTTGCCTGCCAGCGATCCAGTCCAATACTTGCGTCTTTTACCAGACAATCCTTCACGTGAACTACTGTCAGGCGGCTGGCATACCGGCGAACGATGGCGATCGGGTCGCCGCCTGCGGCGGCCAGATGGCCGGTATCCAGAATCAGGCCGCACGTTGGGCAGCGGGCCAGAAATTCCTCCAACTGGGCCTGCGATTCTACCGGTGATCCCAGATGGTTATGGAGAGCGGCCTGGATGCCATACCGCGCACACGCCTTGGCCTGAATATTCACCTGTCGGCAAAATGTGTCAAAATCCTTGCTAATCACTTTGGTCCAAACATACGCCTTGCCTAATGCGGCCGTCCACTGGATGGAGACTTCTGGTGTCGGGCCCCGGCAGGTGGCAAAGTCCATGCCCAGCCGGCGGAATGCTCCGGCCTCCCAGATCGCCTGATCCGCCGTAATCGCTTCAAGCCGCTCCACTCCTTCATAGCCGATTTCCTTGAGCTGCTCCAAGCGCTCCTCGATGTCAAAACACCCGCCGTCCCACACATTCAATCCGTAATCCGCAACGCCGATTTTCATCGAATATCCTTTCCTGGGTTCCACTCCAAAATGAGCATTATGCCGTAGCCGTCAATCAACAAAAGACAAACAGATTTAACCAGCCGGCGCATCCATTGTCCCAATGGATCGTGCTGATAAATTGCGACCTTACGCTGTCGTCCGCGCGCGATGAATTTAACTCCTGACTTCTGATTTAAGGCCTTTGTCACTCAGCGCCAAGGCCGCCAGGAAGCCCAGTGCCAGAAAACCGGCGCCGGCGGAAAACGAATAAAAAGAGGCCTGTTGCGGTGCATGGTCCTTGATGAGCGCCACCAGTTGCGGGCCGACAATTCCGGCACAGCCCCAGGCGGTCAGTAGTGTGCCATACACCATCGGCATCAGCCGTTGGCCGAACACGTCGAGCACAAACGCCGGCATTGTGCCGAACCCGCCGCCATAGCACAGGAGCACGTAACAGACCAGCAGGCCGAACATCCAGGGGCTGATCGTGTTGCCCATAAGCAGGAGCAATTCGAACGCGATAATCTGCGTGCCCAGCAATATCCGGAACGTCGCCGCCCGGTGGAGCTTGTCGGAGAGCCCGCCCCAGAAAAACCGTCCCGCGCCGTTGAAGATCGAACTGACCGCAATGAGCGTGGCGCCGAAAGTCGCCAACTGGGCCGCCGTCAGGCCGGCATTGCCGGCTTTCAGGATATCCTGCAACATGGGCGACTGGAAGCCGATGAACATAATACCCGCCACAATGTTACAGAAAAAGACCAGCCACATCAGTCCGAATTTCCAGGAAGCGATAGCGTGTGCGGCGCTGATGTAGTGGGCCTTGGCGGCATTCAAGCCGGCTTCAAGCTTTGGCGGTTGGTATCCGGGTGGTATATAATCTTTGGGAGGGTTGCGCATAAACGATGCCACCGGCAGGGTGATGACGAGAAAAATAATACCAAGCGTCCCGAACACGATCACCAGGTTTTTGTCGGCCAGGTGCATCAGCACCGGCGCCAGCACTTTTGACATCAGCAGGGCGCCGAACCCGAAACCCATGACCACCATGCCTGTGACTAATCCTTTCTTGTCGGGAAACCATTTGGCCACGGTTGCCACCGGCGTCACGTAACACAAGCCCAGTCCCGTGCCGCCGATAATGCCGTAGCCCAGGTACATGAGCGGCAGGGATTGGATTCGTAAAGCCAAGGCCGCCAACAGATAACCGAGGCCGAAGCACATTCCGCCCAGCATGGCCAGGCGTCGTGGTCCAACCCGGGGTAGGAGCGCGCCACCCAGCGCCGCCGCCAGGCTGAGGAATAGAATAGCCAGGCTGAAAATCCATGCCACCGGGCTGTTGCCCCAATGATAGGTTTCAACCAGCGGTTTCTGAAAATAACTCCAGGCATAGACCGTGCCCAGGCACAATTGCAGTAACACGCCCATGACGGCTATCAGCCAGCGATTGGGGATTTTTTCGGGCATGATGGTTGATGGTTGGAAATTGGAAATTGGAAATTGGAAAACAACGGATTAACAAACAACGGGAAGCATTAGACAACGCTGTCTTGAAATCAAGCGAATTCCACTGTATTTTAACTATTTATGAATACCGACAACCATCGAAAGCCGGCGCCATGACCAAGTGGCTGATCATTGACGGCTATAACCTGATCCACCGCACCGGTGCCCCGAGTCTCCGAGGGGTCGGGGTGCCGCATGACTTGGCGGGTAATCGTCGGCATTTAATTCAATTGTTGGAAAAAACGGTCGGCCTCCTGGCCGAGCGCATCACGGTGGTTTTTGATGGTCGCTCCGGTGGCGCTGGCCACTCCAGTGGCGATGGCCACTCCAGCGACATGCCTGATGAGCAAGAGAGCCCGGTCGTGGAGGTGCTGTTTTCGCCGCGGGATAAAACGGCCGATACGGTCATTGAACAACTGGTATTCCAAGCCGGGCCGTCGGGCGGGATTGTGGTAGTCACCTCCGACCGGCTTGAACGCGAAACTGCGGAAGGGGCCGGCGCCGAAACCATGGCCTGTTCGGTATTCCTCGATCAATTGAAGGAGACCCTGGAGCGGATCGAGCAGGAGTTGCGCTCGCGAGGCACAGATCAGCATTCCACTACATCCCTTGGCAATCCATTTTTCAAGTTGGATATAAATAAACCCGGATAAACCACTTGAGATATCGTTTTATGCCTTTTTGAGGCTATTTTTGACGACAGAAATCAGCGTTTGCCCGCCCGTAGCGGGTGGGCAATGCGAGAAACCGGTGACTAAAAAAACCTCGACGAAATTTTTTCTTGTTCCGGATAATCCAATGGATTATAGTAACAGCATGAATGAACTGGTTTTTGAGATTATCCAGGAAGCGGATGGCGGCTTGGTTGCCGAATGCCTGACCGAGAGCATTTTCACCCAGGCCGATACGTGGGACGAATTGCGCCGGAACGTTAAAGAGGCGGTGAACGGCTACTTTTTCGATCAGCCCCGACCTACGTCAATCCGGCTTCACCTGATTCGAGATGAAGTCCTGGTGCCGGCATGAAAATACCGCGAGACCTCAGCGGTCGCGACTTGATCAAGGCGCTGTGCCGAGACTGGGGTTATCGACAGGTGCATCAGGCGGGCAGTCACGTTATTTTGGAGACTGGGGAACCAGCCCATCATCGTCTGGCTGTGCCCGACCATCATGTCTTGCGCGTGGGCACGCTGAACGGCATTCTGCGAGCGGTGGCCGAGCATAAGCGCATTACCCGCGAAGCTATCCTCGCCACGTTGTAACTCTCGGAAGCGCTTCCCCAATATGCTTCATTAGCCGTTGAAAAATCCGGCGAAAATCACTACAGATTGTGGTTGCATTGTTTTATTCCACTTGGTATGGTATAAGAAATTTTGGGCCGTTAGCCTGAAAACGCTGATTAGGCGAGGGGTGTGTGCATTTAAAAAGCCTTGAACTGATTGGGTTTAAGAGTTTTGCGGATCGGACGGTTCTCGAATTCGGCGAAGGGGTTACCGCTATTGTCGGGCCCAATGGCTGCGGCAAAAGCAACATATCGGATGCCATCCGCTGGGTTTTGGGTGAGCAGAGCGCACGGCTCCTGCGCGGCTCCAAAATGGAAGACTGCATCTTCAGCGGCACGGAAGTCCGCAAGCCCTTGAACCTGGCGGAAGTGAGCCTCACCTTTACCGACTGTGAAACAGTCCTGGGCACCGCGTATCACGAAATCACCGTTACCCGCCGTGTATTCCGTACCGGTGAGGGCCAATACTTCATTAATAAAACACCCTGCCGTCTCAAGGACATCCAGCGCCTGTTCATGGATACGGGCATCGGCACGAACTCCTACTCGCTCATGGAACAAGGCCGCATTGACCTGATCCTGCGCGCGCGTCCGGATGACCGGCGTGAAGTCTTCGAGGAAGCCAGCGGCATTACCAAGTATAAGACCGATAAGCGCGAGGCCCTCCGCAAACTGGAGCAGACCGAAAACAACCTGTTGCGCCTGGCCGACATTATCAAGGAAGTCAAGCGCCAGATCATCTCGCTCCAGCGCCAGGCCGGCAAGGCCGCCCGCTACCGGACGTTTTTCGATGAAATGCGCCGGCTGGACATTTTTATATCCCGTGAAAAACTCACCGCCTTTGCCGGCGAACTCCAGACCATGGACGCCACCATCGCGTCGCTGGACGAAACAATTGCAAAGCTCCAACAGGACATCCAGGCTCGTGAACAGCAAAGCGAAACGCTCCGGAACGGCTTAAGCGACATCGAAGGCGAGATTTCCGGCCAGCGCCAGGCCGATATGGAGATGCAAACGCTGTTGGAGCGCACGCGCCAGGAGGTGGACATCAACCGGCGCCGTATGCACGAGCTGGAAGACCTGATCAAGCGCGATACCCGCGATATTGCCGGCGCCACCCATGAACTGGATAAAGACCGCCGCGCTCTGGCCCAAAGCCAGGCTCAGCTGAAAGAGGTGGGCGAGAAATTGAAGGCGGCCGAGGCCGATCTGTTGGCCAAGTCCCAAAAGAATGCCCAGCACGAGCAGGCTATGGACCAGACCAAGCAGGACGTCCAGAAAATGCTGGGCGAAATGCTGGAACTCGACGATCGGCACTCCAAGCTCCAGAACGAGCTCCACCAGATGGAAAGCGAGGATCGTCATATCGTCAGCCGCCGGGAACGGTGTGCCGCCGAGCAGGCCAATCTAAAGCTTGTCCTGGAAAATCACGATAAGCGGCGTGCGGAATCCGCCCAAACCCTGAAGGCGCTGACGGATGCCGTCAATGAGGCTGACCAGGGTTTAAAAAACCTCCTTGCCGATCGCGACCGCTTGGCCGCGGACATCAAGGACAAGGAAAGCCGGCGGAACGAAAATCAGTCCCAAGCCGCCGCACTTACCGCCCAGATCGCGCTTCTTACAAAGAGCCTGGCGGAGAAGGACGAGTTTTCCGAGGGCGCCAAGCAGATTCTGAACGACCCGGCCGCGCTGGGCGCGGCGAGGGAGCATGTGCTGGGCGCCTTGACAGACCAGATTACGGCTGAATCCGACTATGCCAAAGCGTTGGAAGCCGTTCTGCGGATATGGCTGGATGCCGTGGTTGTAACTAACGTTGCCTGCGCGCGCGACCTGCTTCGACGTCTGTCCGCCGATGCGCAAAGTTCGATTTGTCTGTTGGCCGCCAGTGTGTCCGATGCGGTCATTGAGTCGGCGGCCCTCCCGACTTTCCCCGCCGTGGCGCTGGTTGAGCATGTGACCGCCGCAGAGGCCGTGCGCCCCTTGTTGCAACGCCTGCTCGGCAATGTTTGGGTCGTAGATTCCCTTGAGGCGTTGCCGCCGGTCATTCCGCCCCAGGCGGTGTATGTGACGCGGCAAGGCGCGCTGGTGCGGGGCAACGGCTCCTGTGAACTTTATCGCGACGATGCGCGCGTTCGAAATCCGCTGGCTCAGCGGCACCAGGTGGCTGCGTTCCAGAAAACGCTCTCCGGCCTGCACGTGGCCGCTGAAGCCCTGGCGAGCGAGATCGCTGCCGATGCGCTTCGGCAGACGGCGCAGGACGACGCAATTCGACAGGTCCGCGTGACTTTGGAGGAAAAGCGCCAGGCCCTGGCCCGGCGCGAAGGCGAGCAGGAGCTGGTGGTCCGGCAGGCCAACCAGGTGCGGGACAACCTGGAAACGGTGACCTATGAACTGCGCGAACTGGAAAAACAGGGCAGTTCACCCGAACGCAAGAGTGCGATGATCGCGGAGATGGACAAGGCTCGCGCCCGCCGCGGCGAAGTCAAGCTCATGGTGGAAACCAAAAACCGCGATCTGACGGCGTTGGACCAGGATCACAAGCAGATGTTGAACGATGTTATGGCCGCCAATGTGCGCGCGGCCCAGCACCGCCAGGCCGTCGAGCACCTGATGGCCGCTTCCCCGCCGCTCAGCGACCGCATCGCGCAGGCCGAAGCCATGATTAGGGAACGCGCGGCGCGCGTGGAGGAATATCGCTCCGCCATCGAGGCGCTTAAGCAGTCGGTGGCGGAAGCCCAACAGCGGATTCCCGACATCGAGACCACTCTCAAAACCCAGGCCGAACGCCTGAAGGTCCTCCAGGAACAGCGTGAACGGCAACAGGCCGATTTCAAACTCCTGGAAGAACAAATCAAGAAACAGCGCGTGGATATCGAGGCCCAGCGCACCCGCAAAAACGATCTGACGGTGAAATGCGCCGAATCCCGGATGAAGCATGAACATATCCTGGAGCGGGTGACGGGCGAGTATCGCCTGACGGCGGATGCCATCCGAGCGGAGCCCGAACCGGAGTGGAGCGATGGCGGGCGTCCCGCCATGGAAGTCATGGAAACCCAGGTTGCGGAACTGCGCGCCAAGATTGAAGCCATGGGGCCGGTTAACACCGCCGCCATTGAAGAATACAAACAGCTCCAGGAGCGGTTCGATTTCCTGACCCAACAGCAGGATGACCTGGTCAAATCCAAACAGCAGCTGATGGATCTGATCCGTAAAATCAACCAGACCACGACGGAACTGTTCTCTAAAACCTTTGCCCAGATCAACGAGAATTTTCAGACCATGTTCCAGCAGTTGTTCGGCGGCGGCACCGCCAAGCTGATCCTGACGGACGAAGAAGACATCTTGGAATGCGGTATCGAGGTGTATGCCCGTCCTCCGGGAAAACGGCTCCAGAGCATATCCCTGATGTCGGGCGGCGAGAGCACGATGACGGCCGTGGCATTGCTGTTCTCCATTTACATGGTCAAGCCCAGCCCGTTCTGCCTGCTGGACGAATTGGATGCGGCCTTGGACGATTCCAATATCCACCGGTTTGTCAAGGTGCTGAAGAGCTTCCTGAACCAATCGCAGTTTTTGGTCATTACGCACAACCGCCAGACGATCGGCGCGGCCGGCACGTTATACGGGGTTACAATGGAGGCCGAAAAGGTGTCGCGGATCGTGTCCATGCGTTTCAAGGAGCATCATCACGCGGAAGTTCCTTCGCATCCGGCGGTGGAAGCGCCGGTCGCACCGGCCGCATCAGCCGTAGATGCTCCACCTGAAGTGGACAAGTCTTCGCCGGAGAGTGCCCCGCTTGAGGAGGCCCGGGAATCGGCGGTCGTTGAGAATCTGTCGGCCGGTAATACATCGCCGGATACACTGAGCTAATCACCCTGCGGATGGCTTGATGTACGGGAATTAGGTTTGGATTGGATTCCCGCTTTCGCGGGAATGACAGAATGGATGACCTTTGTTTGTCATTCCCGACTTGATCGGGAATCCAGTGTTTTTGTTGCCGCCTTCGGCCGCCTAATTTAAAACTGCGGTTCCGGCTTGTTCAGCACGCGGGCCAAGGCTTTGAGGCATCGTTCGTTTTCCTCGCGGGTGCCGATGGTGATGCGCACATGATCGGGCAGGCCGTAGCCATCCATGGGGCGCACAATAACTTTTTCTTTCTGCAGAGCGTGAAACTTTGCCCGCGCCTGTCCCACCTCGACCAGCATGAAATTCGTTACGGAGGGCACATAGGCGATCCCCATGTGCGCCAGATTTTCCGTAAACAGTTTCGAGCCGGCCTGGATCATGCGGCGTGTTTTGCGGACAAAGGCGTCGTCGTCGAGCGCAGCTTCAGCGGCGGCCAGGGCCATGGAATTGAAATTGAACGACTGGCGGACACGGTGCATCAATTGAATGCCTTCTTCCGGCGCCACGGCATAGGCGATGCGCAAGCCGGCCAGTCCGTACGTCTTGGAGAACGTCCGTATGACAATGATTTTCCGCCCTTCCCGGACGTACTTCAGCGCGTCGGGCTGTTTATCCTCGGGCAGTAATTCGACGTAGGCCTCGTCCAGGGCCACGACAACGTGTTCCGGCGCCTGCCGCATGAACCGATCCAGCGTTGCGCCGCTGACCATGGTGCCGGTGGGATTGTTGGGATTGGCGATAAAAACCACCCGCGTCTGGGGCGTAATTGCCGCCAGCATGGCGTCCAGATCATGCGTAAAATTGTTCATGGGCACGCTGATCACCCGCGCGCGGAACATATCGCCGATCAGCCGGTAAATGGCGAATGCGCGGTCGGAGACAACCATGTCCACGTTCGGCCCCAGGAATACGTGGCCGATGAATTCGATGATCTCGTTGCCGCCGTTGGCTATCAGGAGCTGATCCGGCTTGACATCCAGCTTTTTCGATAGCGCCTGCCGCAATAAATGCGCGCTGCTGTCGGGATAGCGATGCATTTGGGAGGCCACGCGCTTCATTGCCCGCAAGGCGAGGGGGGAGGGGCCCAGGGCGTTTTCGTTGGACGCCAGCTTGATGATGTCGTCCACAGACTCAAACCCCAGTTCCCGCGCCACCTCCTCGATGGGCTTACCCGGCTCATACATCTTCAAGTCCAGGATCCACGAATGGGCGATGTTTTTCATGAATGGTTAATGGGAAATGGTTAATGGTCAATGGCCTGACTTCCTGTTGACCTCTGACTTCCGACCTCTGACCTCTGACCTCTGATTTAATCCGCTTCCGGCGCCCGGGGATAGGCCCCCAGGATCGTCATGAGTATGCAATGGCGCTCCAGCTCGCGAAACGCCTTGCATACCCGCTGTTCCTCGGCATGGCCTTCAATATCCACGAAAAAGAGATATTCCCAGGCTTTTAATTTATTGGGCCGGGACTCGATCTTGGTCATGTTGAGCTGATATTTCTTGAGAGCCCCCAAGGCATCGTGCAGGGCGCCGGCCTTGTGCTTTACGGCGAAGAAAATCGAGGTCTTATCGTTACCGGTGGGAGACCCAAACGATTTGCCGATTACCAGGAAGCGGGTCATGTTGCCGCTCAAATCCTGGATATCCTCTGCCAACACCCGCAGGTGATAATGCTCCGCCGCCAGCGCGCTGGCAATCGCCGCCACGCGACGGTTCTGAACGGCCATTTCCGCCGCACGGGCGGTGCTGGTTGCCGGCACGATTTCCACCCCGGGCATATTGGCATGCAACCAGTTGCGACATTGGCCCAACACCTGCGGATGGCTGGCCAGACGCCGGATGCCCCGGCGCGGCCCGGCGGCCATCAAGTGGTGGGAAATCGGCAGATATATTTCCGCACAAATCTTGAGCGAGGTCTGCACAAACTCGTCCAGCGTATGCGTCACGGCGCCTTCCGTGGAATTTTCAATCGGCACAACCCCGTAATTCGTCTGTCCTTTCCGGACACTTTCAAACACATCCCCAATGGTTTCGCAGGGCACATAGTCCACGCTCGTGCCGAATTTTAAACGGGCCGCCTGGTGGGTAAAGGTCGTGGCCTGCCCAAAATGCGCCACCTGCAAGTTTCGTTCCAAGGCCAGTGAGGCGGACATGATTTCGCGGTAAATGGCGGATAGGGCCTTATAGGTCAAGGGGCCCTGGTTTTCCCGCTGGACATGTGCAAGCACGGCTTTTTCGCGCGCCGGCACATACACATCGCTCTCCCGTACCTGCTTCCACTGGCCGATCTGCACGGCCACCCGGGCGCGTGTATTAAGCAGGCTGACCAGGCGCCGATCCAGCGCATCAATTTTTTTTCTCAGCTCGGAAACATGCATGGTTCATTTCCTTCCTTCATTGCCCTCTTCTTCATCCTCGTCCTCGTCCTTATCTTCTTCGTCGTTATCTTCTTCGTCGTATTCGTCCTCTTCTTCGGCTTCCGCTTCGACTCCCTCCGCTTTGCGCTGCGGGTCGTCCGTCTTCTGTTCTTCCATTGGAAGTTGGGTGTTCGACTCGCCTGGGCGAAGCGCTTCGGCGGAGCCTGGTGTTGGATGTTGGGCGTTTGCTTCTTCCGTCTTCTCCGGTTCGGCGTCTGTCGTCAGGCCGTCAGCAGTCTTTTCCGGGCCGGTGTCGGGTATCTGGCGTCCGTCGTCCGTCCTTCCGCCCCCCGTCTCCCTCTTCACGCGTTCCGCATCCCGCCGCGACAACTGCTCGATGCCCGGCAAATTCTTGACGCTGCTCAAGCCGAAATGTTCCAGGAACAATTGTGTCGTTCCATACATCAGCGGACGCCCCGGCAGGTCGCTGCGGCCCATAATGCGGATCAACTGCAATTCCAGCAGGTGGCGCATCATGGCGTCCACGTTGACGCCGCGCAGCGCCTCAATTTCGGCGCGGGTGGCCGGCTGACGATAAGCGATAATGGCCAGCGTTTCCAAGGCCGGCTTGGAAAGACGCGCTGGTTTGTCCAGATTCAGCAAGTGCCGCACCCAGGGGCCGCTGGTGGGATCCGTCTGGAACCGGAACCCGCCGGCCACCTCGACGACGATAATGCCCAGATTACGCTCGGCGGTCTCGGTCTTAAGTTGTTCGAGGGCCGTCCGAATATCGCCTTCCTTGATTTTGCCGAACGGATGGTCGGCATTTTCCCCGTTTTGGTCCACCTGTGCCAATACCTCGCGCAACTCATCCACCGTGATCGGTTTCCGGGAAGCAAACAACAGGGCGCCCAGGACTTGTTTGAGTTCCAGTTGAGCTTTTGCTTCGGTCGGTCGGTTGGTTCCTTCTGTCATAAAAAATCCTCTAATCTTGTTTCCCAATAAAGTTTTTTGCCGTGTTTGGACTGGCCTCTTCGACTTCGCTCAGGGCTTCCCCCTTCGCTAAAGCTTCCGTCTTCGCCAAGGCTTCGCCGGACGCGCCGGTGGACAGGCCGGTGTCCGCTCCGCCACGCTTTACGCTCAACGCTTCACGTGCTTCCGTCGTCTCCGGGCGCATGATCACAATGTCTCCAAACACCGCCTTCTGCCGGGCCACGATCTGGTGCAGGCGGATCAATTCCAGCAATGCCAGAAAGGTGCAAATGATTTCGTTGCGCGTAATCAGCGGCCGGAACAGGGTGGCAAAGACCACGTGTGTTTCCCGCTGAATGCGCCCCAGAATGGACTCGATGCCGTCCGCCACTGTAAAGCGCTCGGCCATGATTTCGCCGATTTCATTCACCTGAACCCGCTTGAGCGCTTCGTTAAAGGACGCAATCAGGTCAAAAATGGTGACGTCCTCCAACCCGACGCCCGGCTGTTCCACCACAACCCCCGAGTCCTCGGCGCTACGGAGAAACATGTTGCCCGTGCGGGATTCCATCTCCTGCAGATCGGCGGCGGCATCCTTGAATTTCTTGTACTCGATCAACTGGCGGATGAGTTCCCAGCGCGGGTCATCCTCCTCGACTTCCAGTTCGGGTCGTTCCTCCGGCGGCAGGAGCATGCGGCTTTTGATCATCATGAGCGTGGCGGCCATCACGAGAAACTCGCCGGCGATATCGAGATCCAGCATCCGCATCAGGCCGAGGTATTCCATGTACTGGCGCGCGATCAGTTCGATGGGAATATCATAGATATCCACCTCGTCCTTTTTGATGAGGTAGAGCAGGAGGTCCAGCGGGCCCTCGAATACTTCCAGCTTGACCTTGTATTCTTCCTGAATCGGCATGTTACCCTTATTCCAATCGCCGCGTCACTACGCTTGCGCTCCGCAAGCGGCGTGGCAACCCAAAGAAAATAAACCCTCACCACGGAGACACGGAGGCACAGAGAGGCTTCTCCTCACGTGTTCTCTTCCGACCAATCGTTGCATGCATTTTGCGCAGGACGTTGCGCCCTGCGCAAAATGCACGCAACACTCTGTGTGGAGATGGCAGGAGATCAAGGAGCCGGCTCACGCTCCGTGCCTCCGTGTTCTGCTCCGTGGTGAATCCCCTCTTGTTTTCCCGCCTCGGCGGGTCCGCTTCGGGCGGAAACATTTTCTTGTTTTTTATAGCGGTTCCTGGTGGATAAGATGCTGAATTCTTCATTCTACATTCTTCATTCTGCATTTCTTGTTTACTCCAGGCCCACGGCCCGGCGGGCGGCCTTTAAGGTCTTGCGCAGTTCT
>Ga0209749_1001069_pt1 | contig 27723 bp, 30 predicted proteins | sample EPASupsiteSAE347_FD_187267 | JGI IMG/M metagenome (GOLD analysis project Ga0209749, IMG submission 187267) | Bioremediated contaminated groundwater from EPA Superfund site, New Mexico - Sample SAE3-47 (SPAdes) (version 2) | ecosystem: Environmental > Aquatic > Deep subsurface > Groundwater >...
TGTTTTGTAAAGAAATTAAAAAAGATATAATTATATCACCGTTAATTAGTCAGATAATTAGATCAGCTACTTCTATTGGTGCTAATTACATGGAAGCTAATTCGGCATGTTCTAAAAAAGATTTTAATAATAAAATATTTATTTGTAAAAAAGAAGCGAGCGAAACAAAATATTGGTTACATATGATTTCAATAGCCTCAGAAGAAAGCAAAGAGAGGGCTAGAATATTATGGAAAGAGGCTCAAGAATTGACATTAATCTTTGGTAAAATAGTTTCATCATTAAAAAATTAAAAAATTGATTCAAAATTCAAAATTAAAAATTCAAAATTAAGCTTATGTGGCTAGTTATCGCGGTAATTTCATATCTTATCAATGCCGGCGTTTATGTGGCGGATAAGTTTTTGTTGTCCAAAAAAATACACTCTTCGATTTCTTACGCTTTTTTTGTGGGTATTTGGAGTATTTTTAATTTTATAATTCTGCCGCTTGATTGGTGGGTGCCTAATTTGCAGGAGTTGGGCTTGGACATTTTGGCGGGCATACTTTTTCTAGTTACTTTGGTTTTTTGGTATAAAGCCCTGCATCAGTCTGAGGCGACGCGAGTAGTGCCGATTGTGGGTGCTTTGGTGCCGATCTTTAGCTTTGTCCTGTCTTTTATTTTTTTGGGTGAGTCATTATCTGAGAGAGAATTGATGGCATTCTTGATTTTGATTGGAGGTGGTGTCTTGATTTCGATTAAGCAGACTAAGTTTTATTTGTTCAAACAGGTGCGGGAACGGGTTCGCGGTATTTTTGGAGATGTTCTTGGTGGCATTCATGCCGAGTATCGGCCGACGCAGCGTTTGATTATCAATTCAGTCACGTCGGCATTGTTTTTTGCGGCTTATTATGTTTTGATTAAATATATTTATATGCACCAACCATTCATCGGTGCTTTTGTCTGGTCGCGTCTCGGCAGCTTTCTGGCTTGTGTTGCCATCCTGTTCGTGCCTGTCTGGCGCCACTCAATCAAAGAAAGTCGCAGTGATAGCGGTCAATCAGGAAATCTCTTCTTTTTCTTTGCTGTTCGGCTTTTGGCGGCATTCGCGTTCATAATGTTAAACTGGGCGATTAGCAAAGGCAACGTGGCTTTGATTAATTCTTTGCAGGGCGTGCAATATGTCTTCTTGATTTTGTTGGTGCTCTTTATTTCTAATAAATATCCCAAGGTGAGCGAAGAAGAATTGGGCGGTGGGGTTTTGGTGCAAAAAATGATTGGCGCTACCTTGGTAAGTGCTGGGTTATATATGTTAATATTTTAAAAAAAATTGTTGTAAAATTTCGACGATCGTAGAAATTTTACAACAATTTTTTTTGGACAATAAAAGACGATTTATTCAAAATCGTCTTTTATATTTGGGTTATATTTTATTGAGGTATGCTATCTATTTGTCTGAAGACAAAAGCGGTGATGGCGTAGGCGGCAATCATGAGCGCAAGCCCGATTACGGCTCTCATTATGCTGTCTTTGGCATCATCGACTTCTTTCTTGTCACCGTTGGCGTTCATCCATTTATAGCCGGCGTGGAGGATGAGGATTAAAAAAACCATTCCCATGACGCTGAAAAATGATTTGATAATCGTTCCCATAACCGAGCCGACTTCTAGGTTTTGATTAAACCCTGCTCCTTTAGCAAGCGCATCTGCTTGATTGTCAATGTCTCCCGTAACAGCTTTGTCTATTATATCCGCTGCGCGAGCTGACTGCGCGAAGATAAAGATGAAGATTGGTGTCGTAATTTTTTCAAAACGTGAAATCATATGTTTTTTATTAAACTGGAAGTAATTTATTAGAAATCAAATTCCAAATCGCGAATGAGCCGATAATGATAATTAAACCGATGATGGCTCTATTGATAATGCTTTTTGCCTTGTCTACTTCGCCCTTATCGCCTTGCGCCATCATCCATTTGTAGCCGGCATAGATGATTAAGATGACAAAGATGATGCCGAGGATGCTTAAAAAAAGATTAATGCCAAGACCGATGTTTTCAGCCATGGCGGTTTTACTGCCTTGGGTCTCGGCGTTAAAACCGCTTTCCTTGCCAAGGTTGCCAAGGTTTTCTAGCGGCTTGTTGGCTGCTAGCGCGACGTAAGTTGATAGGAGCATTAATGACATTGATGTCAAGATAATTTTGATTTTCTTCATATAGTTTATTGTAGGGTTGTGCTACCCAACTTATCAATCACGAAATATGTGATGGAGTATGAAATAAGGACGATGGCCAAGCCAATAACAGCAGCTTGAATGACGTTTTGCGCTTTTTTGACTGAATCATTATTGCCACGATCGGTCATCCAGAGATAGCCTCCGTATAGCATTAATACCAGGAAAATAATACCGAGAACTGACAAAAACGCTTTGATAATCGTGCCGATTAGAATATCTGAGGTAATTTCTGTTTTGTAGCCCATGCCGTTTGATCCAGCCATGGTATTTAGTCGTCCGCCTGTATCAAAAGCGTCTGAGATGCCAGTTGCTAACACTTGAGAGGTGTTTGTCAGAAGAATGATGGCGATTATGAAAATTCTGATATTTTTTTTGATGAAGTTCATATTTTTTTATTTATTTACTGTTGTTTCCAGTAGTCCAAGTATTAATTTAGTAATCGCATAGGCGCCAAAAACGATAATCAGACCGGTCAGAGCAGTCTTGATATTTTCCTTGGCTTTATCAATCGCCTTATTGTCATCCTTGGCAGTCATCCAGAGGTAGCCACTGTAGAGCATTAGTATTAGGAATATAACTCCTACTAGTGATAGGGCGATATTTATGACATAGCCAATTGTCAATTCCAGGTCTATTCCGCGGGCGGTCGTGTCCGTGTGCCCGGTCTCAGCCCCAGTTTTTGTAAGTCCGCTAGTTTTTTCAAAATCATTAATATTGAATCCCTTGCCATTTTCGGCTATTGCCATGTTCGACATTGGGATTGCTAAAAAAATGATTAAGAAAATTAAAGTATTTAGCGTGGTTAAAATTTTTTTTAACATTTCGAATTAAAAAATGAATTAAACTCCGGTTGTTAATTTTTGTCCCAGCCAAGCGGTGATAGCATAAGCAGACGTGACGATAACGAGGCCGATAATTGCCGCCTCAATCAAGTCTTTGGCTTTGCTAACTTGACTTCCATCTCCGCGCGCTAACATCCACAAAAAACCGCCATAAATCATTAAGATAAGGAAAATGACACCCAGGAAGGAAAGGCCGGTGCCGATGACTTTACCGACTAAAGTTGGCAACTCTTCGCCTACAAATCCAGAAGGATTTGCATTGTTGTCGGTTCCGGTGTATGCCTTGTTGGCGGTTTTGTTCAGATTGCCAAGAGTGTCCGGTTTGGGAATATTTTCAGCCATCGTTGAAGATGCGCTTGCAAAAACAGCGACAAATAGAAGGGAAAAGACTAATATTTTTTTGATGATTATGTTTTTAATCATTGTAGGTGTTTTTTATTTAGTTTATGAGCCAGTTGCTGTCTTGATTTGAGTCAAGACAAAACTTGCAAGACCGTATGACATCAAGATGATGATTAAGCCAACAACGGCTGCGGATAGGATCTGCTTTGATTTATCGATTTTTTTCTCATCGCCAGCAGCGGTCATCCATAGGAAACCAGCATAAAGAATCAAAATAACGGCAAGCATACCTAGAAAGCCAAGAAAGATTTTGATGCCATTCGCTACCATTGTTCTCGGGTCGTTAGCCTCAAAGCCGATGCCTTCAATGCTTGCTTGGGTGTCAACGCCATCCGGACCTGTCCAAATATTGACTTCAGCCAAAGAGGGAGAAACTTTCATCACCAAGAGAGAGAAAGCGATCATAAAAAATGCACTTATTTTTTTGAACATAGAGTTTTTTAAAATCAAAATTGATTTTATAGATTAATTATTAATATTATTTTTAAGTTTATTCACGACTATAAATATAAAATTATTATATTCATAGTCGTGAATCTCAAATTGCTCTGAGATTCACATTTTAGCTCTTATTTTGAAAAGAATTTACGATGAAGTAGTTGCATTCATCATTTGCTCAATGACAAATTTCGCCAAACCGTAAGACATTAAGATAATAATCAAGCCAATCAAGCCAGCAGCAAGAAGTTTTTTCGCTTCACTAATCTTATCTTCGTTACCTGCGGCGGTCATCCATTTGAATCCACCCAATAAGATGATAACTACGGCAATCATACCCAAGAAACCAAGCATGATATTGATGATATTTGTAGCTACGTCTACTGGGCTTTTTGTGCCTAGACCGATGTCTGCTACAGCTTGTTCGCCAGCGCCACCGCTAGCCCAAGGGTCAAGCGCTAATGCTGATGATGTAAAAATAGCGGATGCAGACAACATGGTTACAAAAAGTATTACTATTGTTGCGATCTTATTTGATAATTTTTTCTTCATGAATTCACCCCCTCTCTATTGTAAATAAATACCGAAATATTTATTACAGATTAGTTATTAACATTAATCTTATTTTAACATATTTTGGGAAAAAGAGGAAATCATTTAATCTCCCTCGCCCCGCGGGAGACTTGTCCGCCCCGGGAGGAGGGTTGGGGTGAGGGGCAGGTTTATTCGCTTGGGTTAAATATGTATTCTTCCCAATTGTCTGAGTTCAATTTTTCCAACGTAACACTATCTTTAATATCAAATTTCCCAATTTTAGTTCGGCTTAATTTATTTAAATATGCGCCACAGCCAAGTTTTTGACCGATGTCATGACCAAGGGAGCGAATGTAAGTGCCGGAAGAGCAGTGCACTGTAATGCGCAAATGTGGATAAGTATATTCGTTCAAAGTGATGTAAAATATTTCAATCTGGCTTGGTTGGCGCTCGATTTCAATCCCTTTGCGCGCCAGTTCATATAATTTCTGCCCCTGCACCTTCTTGGCACTAAACATCGGCGGAATCTGTTCCTGTTTACCAAAAAAACTAGCCAAAACCTTTAATATTTCTTTTTCGTCTAGCTGTCTAGCTGTCGAGTTGTCTGGCTGTCTTGGCACTATCGTGCCTTCATTATCAAAGGTATCCGTCGTTGCCCCCAAAACCAAATCCGCCACGTATTCTTTGTCTAATTTTACAAATTGGCTAATTTTCTTGGTGCTTTCTCGCCCAATGGCTAATATTAAAAGACCGTCAGCAAAAGGATCGAGGGTGCCGGCGTGACCGATTTTTTTGATATTGGTAATGTGGCGCAATTTATTGACAATTGTGTGAGAAGTGGGTCCTACTGGTTTGTTGATGAGGATAAATCCGGTTTGCATATAATTTTGAATTGTTAAATTGTTAAATTGCTTGACTTTTTTTAGCTATCATTGTAGAGTAGAAGGCAATAAGACGCTTTTATTCGTCTTTTTTAATTCCCACTATCTAATATTGGCTTTTTGCTATTATGAGCATCTATTGGCTTATTATTTAGTTCAATCTTACATGAATATTACAGAACTAGCAAGATTATTAAAGGTGACACCTCAGGAGCTGAGATATTATTTATCGCAAGCTGGTTTTGATATTGGCGGACGTGCGATCAAGATTAATAAGAGTGTAGCGAATAAGATTTTGAAAGAATGGCCAAAGATTAAGCGCAAGATTGATAAGGTGCGTGAAGAAAAAGAGCGTGTTGAAAAAGCTAAGAAAGAACGAATTGAGACTCATGAAAAAGTTTTCGTGCCAGCTTTTATTTCCGTGCGCGATTTTGCAGCCCTGGTCTCTAGTCCCGTGAATATTATTTTGGCGGAATTAATCAAGAATGGTATCTTTGCGTCTCTGAATGAGCGTATTGATTTCGAGACTGCTTGGTTAGTCGGTTCAGAGCTTGGTTTCGAAGTAATTCGCAAAGAAGGTGAGGATGAAACTGTAACCAAGGAAAATAAGCTTGATGATATTTTATCAAAAGAAAAAACTGGCGACATGTTGGATCGTCCGCCGGTTATCGTTGTAATGGGACATGTTGATCATGGTAAGACTAGCTTGCTTGATGCGATTCGCAAGACCAATGTAATTGGCGGTGAAGCCGGCGGTATTACCCAGCACATCGGTGCGTATCAAGTGGAACGTAAAAATCAGGTCATTACTTTTATTGATACTCCCGGTCATGAAGCCTTCACAGCGATGCGATCACGTGGCGCCAAGATTGCTGATGTGGCGATTTTGGTAGTGGCGGCTGACGACGGCGTGATGCCTCAGACGGTGGAAGCCTACAAGATTATTGAGGCGGCGAAGTTGCCGTTCGTAGTAGCAATTAACAAGGTTGATAAGGTGGATGCAAATATTGATAAGACCAAGCAAGAGTTATCCGGTAAATTAAATATTACACCGACTGATTGGGGCGGTAAGACAACTTGTGTGCCGATTTCCGCCAAGAAAGGTGATGGTATTACTGATTTGTTGGATATGATTCTCTTGACGGCCGAGACTGAATTGGAAAATATCAAAGCCAATCCAAATGCGGATGCGGCGGGCACGGTAATTGAATCACATTTGAGCAAGGGCTCTGGACCGGTGGCAACCATTTTAGTGCAGAATGGCACTTTGCGCTTGGGTGATAGTTTGATGATGGGCGGTAAGGATGTTGGTAAGATTAGAAATTTAACTACATATAATGAAGGCAATGTGAAAGAAGTGGGACCAGCAACACCAGTGCAAATCATTGGTTTGCGTGCGATGTTGAATGTTGGTGATGTTTTGGAAGTTGGTGAGGGCGAACGAGTGAAAAAGAAAAAATTGCGAACAGCGGCGGATGCGAGCTTTAACAAGACTAGCCAACGTGATGAGAATGTAGGTTCTGAAAAAGTGAATTTGATTATCAAGGGTGATCTACTTGGTTCGATTGAGGCGATTGAAGAGTCTTTGGAAAAAATCAACACCAAGGATGTGAGCGTGAAAGTCGTTCATCGTGGTTTGGGCAATATCAGTGATGGCGATATCAAGAGGGCGGAAGCAACCGGCTCTTTGATTCTAGGTTTCAATGTGAAGACACCGATTGCCATTGAAAATATGGCACGTGAAAAAAATATTTCTATCAAAACTTACAACGTTATTTATGATTTATTGAATGATGTTAAGACTGAAATGCGTTCTCGCATTGTCGTGACTTACGAAAGAGAAGATTTGGGTCGTTTGAAAGTATTGGCAATCTTTAGAACTGAGAAAGACGCGCAAATCGTCGGTGGAAAAGTCATCGACGGCGTTATCGAAACTGAATCTTTGATCGAAGTAATGCGCAATAAGGAATTAGTCGGTACTGGCAAATTGACCAATTTGCAAGCCGGCAAACAAAACGTGAACAAAGTTGAAACTGACGAAGAGTGCGGTTTGCATTATGCCGGCAATGTGGTGATTGAAGTAGGTGATGTGCTGGTGTTTTATAAGAATAAAGAAGTGAAAGTAATTTTTTAAAATATGTCCAGAGTTGAAAAAGTAAACGAACAATTACAAGAAGATTTGGCAGCTATCATCAATGCTGATGTTTATTTAGATGGTGGCTTGATTACGGTTATCCGCGTGAAATGTTCGCCGGATATGAGCAATGCCAATGTGAACATTTCAGTGTTACCTGAAGGCTTATCAGGGACAGCTTTAAAATTGTTGCGCAAGAATGCGACCGCGTTTACTCGCAAATTAAGTTTGAAATCGCGCTTGCGCAAAGTGCCGAAATTGACCTTTGGAATTGATAATCAAGAACGTTATGTGGCGAAAATGGATAAAGTCTTTGCCGAGATTAGAATGGATGAGGAAAACGACGTGGGAAAATTGTGGCGTAATGATGGAAAGGATGATTAAGGAGTTGAATGGTCCGCCGTCGCTAAAGCTATGGCGTGACGAAGGAGATTTAAATTTATGTTAGAAGAGAAATACCGAGAGGCATATAAAAAAATTAAAGAAGCGAAAAATATTTTGGTGGTCACTCACTATCGTCCGGATGGCGACGCGTTGTCATCGATGGGGATAATGATTGAGCTGCTAGAATCTTTACATAAAAACTATCACGCTTTTTGCAGCGATACTCCGCCCTTTCAATTTAATTTCTTGCCTCACGTTGAAAAGATCAAGTCTAATCGCGATGAGCTGAATTTTTCCGATTTTGATTTGTTTATTGCGCTTGATTGCGGTAGTTTGAACCGAACGAATCTGACCAAGGAAATCGGTCATCGACGCAATGACCAAGTGGCGATTGAGTTCGATCATCATCCTAAGATTGATAATTATTCCAATGTAGAAGTACGTAATGCCAAAGCGTCGTCAACAGTGGAAGTGCTGTATTATTTCTTGAAAGCTAATAAGGTGCGCTTTAACAAGAATTTTGCCAATTGCATTTTGACTGGTATTCTAACTGATACTGGCAATTTGCTTTATGAGTCAACTTCGGAAAAGACGATTAAAATTACGTCCGAGATGCTAGTTTACGGGGCGCGTTATCCGATGATTTTGGAAAATACCTGGCGTAACAAGAGTTTGCTCTCAATGCGCGTTTGGGGCAAGGCCATGAGTAATTTGAAAATAAATAGTTTCTATAATTTCGCCTATTCTTTTTTGACTAAAGAAGATATTCAGAATAGCGGCGTGACTGAAGAGGAGTTGGAGGGGATTCCCGGATTCCTAAGCAATCTCTCTGGTGTCAAAGCGCTAGTCTTTATGCGTGAAGAAGATGGTGGCAAGATTAAAGGGAGTCTGCGCACGACGCATCCCGACGTCGACATTTCCAAACTAGCTCAGATTTTGGGCGGGGGCGGACATAAACGCGCTTCGGGATTTGTAATTGATGGACACTTTGAGGAAGTAGATGGAAACTGGCGAATAGTATAATCGCAATTTTGAATTTTTAATTTTGAATTTTGAGTGAAGGAGTGTTTTAAAATTAATTCATTAAAAATTGATTCAAAATTCAAAATTGGAAATTCAAAATTAAAAACAGTTTTTAAAATATTAATATAAAAAATCAAGAAATAAGGTAATGAGAAATTATTTTCTTGGTTTAAAAACGTATATGACTTTAATACCAACAGTTATTGAAAAATCCGGTCAAGTAGAACGGGCTTATGATATTTACTCACGTCTTTTACGCGACCGAATCATTTTCTTGGGCGAGGCAATTGACGACCACGTTGCTAATATTATCATTGCCCAACTTTTATTCCTAGATGCTGAGAGCAAGGACAAGGATATCAAGTTTTATATCAATTCACCGGGCGGATCCGTGTCTGCCGGCATGGCGATTTATGACACGATGCAATATGTCAAAGCGGATGTCTCGACTATTTGCGTCGGCATGGCGGCTTCGATGGGAGCAGTCCTATTGTCAGCGGGTGCAGCGGGTAAACGTTTTTCTTTGCCGAATAGCGAGGTGATGATTCATCAAGTGATGGGTGGGGCTGAGGGACAGGCGAGCGACATTAAAATCCGCTCTGAACATATCTTGAAGACGCGCGATAAGTTGAACAAAATTTTGGTGAAGCACACTGGTCAGAAATTGCCGAAGATTGAGCAAGACACGGATCGTGATTATTATATGTCTGCGGAAGAAGCGAAGAAGTATGGTATTATTGATAAGATTATGACTAAATAGAAAACTCCCTCGCCCCGCGGGAGAGGGTTGGGGTGATGGGAAATTTTAAAAAAACTTAGCGTATGTTGCTAAGTTTTTTTGTTTTAAGCGACGCGCTCTCGCTTGTGTCACTTTTGAGACCAAAAGTAACCAAAAGTCTTGGGGGTGCTCAATGCGCTATTTCAAGAAATGGTTATTTTATTTTAAGACTGGCGCTTAGTTCGCACCCCCAAACCCCCGGGGTTATTTTGAGTATCTTTTTTGTGTTTTACTTTTTTGATGTCTTGGTCATTCTATCTTAAGTATCTTGTATTCCACAATTTTGGCGGCTAGGTGCACTTGCACTCGGTCGCCAATTTTTTTGCCCATTAGGGCGGAGCCGATGGGTGAGTTGTTGGAGATTACATTATTATCAGGATTGGTTTCGGCAGAACCGAGAATGAGAAAAGTTTTTTCTTTGCCGTTGACTTCGACGGTTACATTGTGACCGAGCTCGACTCGGTCTTTATTAATATTGTGCTCAATGATGACGGCGCGTTTCAAGTGGTCGGTAATGTCAGTAATGCGCTGATTAATCCCACGCAAACGCCCCTTGGCGATTTGGTAAGCCGCGTTCTCGGAGAAGTCGCCGTCTGCGGCTGAGTGCTTCATCTCGGTAATCGCGCGCGGTTGGCTGATTTTTTTCAGCTTCTCTAATTTAGCCGTCAATTCGTGGAATTTGGCTGCAGTAATGTTTTGATCAGCTTTGAGCCCGGCGTAGATACCGGGTTTTCTTTGAGGAGTGCGCATATAGAAATTCAAAATTAAACTTATATAATGAATATAGCATAATTGGGAAATGGCACAAGCAAATTTGACATTGTCCTTGACATTCTTTGCTAATTATACTAAATTTTTGATACGAAATCCAGCTAAAATTGTTGGTTTTTTATTGTTTTTTGACAATTTAATCAATTAGCCATAAGGCTAAAAAACCGAGAGGAGGAAGGGAAAAAATGGGACAGACAGCTTATGAGAAGATCGTGAGGAAAAATTTGGTCAGGGTTTTGCCGGATGGTCGGCAAGTACTGAAGCTGGATCGTGTTTGGGGTCATGAAATCACAACCCCGAATGCCATCCTGGATATGCAGGTGCGTGGCTGCGATAAGGTCTTTGATCCTAATAAAATCAAGACCATGATCGATCACGTCAATCCGGCCAAAGATACAGCCTCGGCTGTGCAAGGGCAGATGATGCGTGATTGGAGCCGGAAGCACGGAATCGAATTTTTTGATGTCGGACGCAATGGCGTTTGCCATGCGCTGATTCCTGAGAGAGGGTTGATTCGTCCCGGCGATGTCGGTATCATGGGTGATAGCCACACGTGCACGCATGGCGCTTTCTGTGCCTTGACGGCGGGTGTGGGCACCACTGATCTGGAGAGCGGTATAATTACCGGTCTTTGGGTTTGTCCGCCACAAAAGGTTATCAGAGTAAATTTTGTCGGTGAATTGCCAGACAATGTTTTTTCCAAGGATTTGATTTTGGCCCTTATCAATATCATTACTGTTAAGGGTGCCACCAATGCTATTTTGGAGTTTGGCGGTCCGGTTATTGATGCCATGAGCATGGAGGCTAGGATGACTATCTCCAATATGGCTGTTGAAGCAGGAGCGACATCGGGTATGATGATGGCCGACGCCACTACTTTCAAGTATCTCCTGCCTGCAATATTGGCTCAGAGACGCTTAGAAGGTCTTGGCAATGATGAAGATGAAATTATGGAAGAGTTGTGCCGATTCAATAGCGATTCTGATGCCGAATATGATGAAGTGAATGAAATTGACGTGACCGGCTTGGAGCCAGTGTCGACCATTAATTATTCACCCGGTGATGTTGTTAACGTGTCCGAATTGGAAGGCAAGGAAGTTAACCAAGTATATATCGGCTCTTGTACCAATGGTCGGATCGAGGATTTGGCGATTGCTGCCAGTATTTTCAAGCAATTCGGCACAAAGGTTCCTGATGGCGTGCGGTGTATCATTACGCCTGCCACGCAACGCGTTTATCGACAAGCCTTAGAGGCTGGTTATCTCAGCATCTTTGCTGATGCCGGTTGTTATATATCCGGACCGACTTGCGGAGCCTGTCTCGGTATGAGTAATGGCGTGTTGGCAAAAGGTGAAGTGTGTGTTTCCACGACAAATCGGAATTTTAACGGGCGTATGGGCAAAGGCGGCATGGTGCATTTGGTTTCGCCGGCAACGGCTGCCTTTACGGCAATTCATGGCAAGATTACTGTGCCATCAAAAGATGAATGTCGACGCGCTCGTAATTTATCGCTTCGTTCAAGCGGACAGGCGGACAATGCTTCAATGCGCGGAAACATTCCTTTCACGAAACCGGATTATGCCAAGCTCTACAGTCAGGCAACGGGTGGCGTACAGCGTGAATTTTCCGGAATGGTTTTTTATCTTGATATAAAGGATGTCAATACGGATCAGATTATTCCGGCGAAGTATCTCAATTTGATCAAATTGGCTGATTTTGGCCAGCATTGTCTGGAAGATGCACCGATGTCCGATAATGACAGAAAGAATATGCAAGGCAAAAAAATCTTGGTGGCTCGCGAGAACTTCGGTTGTGGTTCGAGTCGGGAACATGCGGTTTGGGCTTTGGACGGCATTGGTATCAGTTGCGTGATTGCACCAAGCTTTGCTCGTATTTTTGAGGAAAATATGTTTGCCAATGGTTTGCTTTGCATAACTTTGCCAAAGGAGGACATAGACAAGCTTTTCAGTCTTGGGGCTGAAGAGTTTTCCGTCAATGTCGAAAATGGCATTATTGAATGGGATATCAATGCTGGAGTTTTCTTTAGTCTTTCTGATTATCAAAGAGAACTCGTCAAGAATGGCGGCAGTCCTGTCGTTATGCTGAAACTGGCGGCTGAACTGCAAGCCGAAGGAAAAATATAACCAAACAGTTCGTCAAAAAATGACGGACAAAGGAGATGTTTAATGGATACGAGCGAGAGAAAGATTGCTTTGGTAACTGGCGATGGAGCAGCGCCGGAAATGATGGCGGCGGCCTGGGCTGTTGCTGTCGAAGCGGCGCATCTGGATGATATGAGCCTGGTTCCGGTTTTGACGCCGATGGGCTGGAATGCTTATAAAGAGCATGGCGATACTTTGCCGCGATCATCGTTTGATCGAGCAGTGGAAATCGGCACTATTTTTTTCGGCGGTGTCGGTGATCCCAAGCTGGACAATTCTATCGGCAAAGAAAGGCCGGATTTGAAACCGGAGTCGCGATGCCTTTTGGGGCTTCGAAAAGAAATGGGCCTGCTTCTCAATCTTCGTCCTATGATTTACTACAAAAATCTGGGACACTTGGCCAACGTCAAGGCGGAAATGATTCCGGAACAGGGAATCGAGCAGCATTGGATCCGCTTTCTCTTGGAGGATAGCTACTTCGGTTCGGCTGATTTGATTGGACAAATCAATGAAATGACTCGGGCAATGCTTGGTATCAAGCTCAAAAAGGATATTACCGGCAATGAAGAAATGGTGACCGAGCTGGCCTATTATCGGTTGGCGACCATTGAGAAATATCTGCGGGCGGCTTTCCAGTATGCCCGTGAAAAAGGGTTACCGCTTATCTCAATCGACAAGAACAACGTCATGGCGCGCTATGACTTCTGGAAGAAGATTGCGGAGCGAATCGGACAGGAAGAATTTCCCGACGTGCCGCTGTCTCATCAATTGGTCGATTCGGCCAATGCCCTTCTGTTCACGCCGGCTAAGTTGCACGGAGTTATCGCTTGTGGCAATGAGCATGGCGATATCTTATCCGATGGAGCAGCCGCCGCACTCGGTAGCATGGGCATGATGTGCTCTTCAGCCATCAACCCCGACACCGGCGCAGCCATGTTCGAGAGCGGTGCTGGTACGGCACCCGACCTGGCTGGACAAGACAAGGCCAATCCTCTAGGTCGGATCCTGACAGCAGCGATGATGCTTGATCATATTGGCGCACCTAAGGGAGCTGAAGCAATCAGGCGCGCGGTCAGAAAAACCTTACTCGACGGTTATCGAACCGGCGATCTTTTTTCCAAAGCCACTGACGACCCTGACCGTTTGGTTGGGACCAAGGCAATGGGTAATCAAGTTCTTTTACGACTGCGTAAATAAGCAGTAAATTTCACAAGGCACTATCTTGAAACGATAGTGCCTTCTTTTTTTTGTAAAAACGTTAAACTTGACAAAGTAGATCTTTTTTGTCAGTATTCAATAATACTGAATTCAAATTGGTATTTGCACATTTTATATAAAACTCAAAACAAAGGAGAAAGTCATGGAAAATGAATACTATGGCATCTATGCAGTTCTAGTTTCATTACCGATTTGGGCGACGATTACAATTTTTTACCTGTTGACCTTGTTTGTTGTTGATGCTGGACGGGAGCACTTTGAAGGTTTTTCCTACAATGTTTCCCACACTGCTCGCTATGGAGACATTGGCTTGCTGGTTGTTATTATTATTGGAGCTACGATTTTGCAGAGAAATCCGGAGTTAAATAAATTTTTAGCTACGAAAAATTTTCAAAGTTTTTGCTTGCTTGTATTTTTGATAATTATTTTTATCATGCTCCTCTTGGAAGGTAATATGAGAGTAAGGAATGTTACACGGCAAGCGGTTGATAAATATCATAATGTTTTTATCCTCCCGCTTATTATTTATTTACTGATAGCACTCATCCCTGTGATATATTTTCACGGAACTCTCGTTGAGAAAGGGGTGACTGAATTCTTTATTGTTACCTGGATTGCACTGTTGTGTTACGATATTAAAGATGGTCGACTTGAACAGCGTTCATGGTTAAAGAAACATGGATATCTCCATATCCTGAAAAACTAACCGTAACGAAACAAATTCACCCCGAGGAGGTTAATACTTCCTCGGTTTTTTATTACGAAAAAAGAAAAGCCCCAGCAATTTTTTGGTTGCTAGGGCGAGTTTGGTGAAATTATGGACCAGCGATAATTTCGGGGACATGAATGTCTAGTTTTTTTTCACGCAGAGTTCTTTTTCCCTGACGGAATATTCGGAAGTTGTTAAACGCTAAACCATCTTCGTCATCAATGGCGCTACAGTACTGTTTGAAAAACTCAGTATCTGATTCTTTGGCGGCCTTTGTAAAGAATTTAACTATTAGGGTGGCGTGTCGTTCCGCTGCTTTCTCTGTGGTTACAAGAAGTGGAATTTGAATAGTTCTATTCAAATCAACACCTTCACCAACACTGGTCTCTCCTGTTATCTTTAATGAAAATTTAAATGTCCAATTATTATTGCTCATGTGAAACCTCCTTGTTAAGGTATTTTTTTGTTTTCGCTATAATATCCAATTAAAGCAGGCCTGTGATGAAAAGTCAATTTTTAGCCAACGTATTGACTAAAAAGAACGATTATTATACACTATTTAAGTATTATTAATGAGTTTTTTGGCTATTTGCAAGGAAAATGATGCTGTTTATTTTGTTGCAAATTGTCTATATATTAACATGAAAAGTTTACTAAAAAATTTCTCCATATTTATCTTGGTGTTTTTGGCAATAGCGCTTATTTTTAGTGCTTATGGACAAGAAGCCAAAATTGAAAAGGCTAATATTGGCAAATTTATTTCACAAGTAGAAAATAGTGAAGTGAAGAGTGTTATTATTCGAGGTGACGAAATGGAAGTGGAATTGAAGGATGGGGCGAAGGAGATGGTTAAAAAGGAAATGGGAGCTAATTTCTCGGAAATTATGAGTAATTACGGCATTGCCAAGGAAAAGATTATCGGAATTGACGTTGAGGTAAAAAGCGAAGAGGGAGCGAGTTATTGGATGGCGACCTTATTGCCGATTCTTTTGCCCTTCTTATTAATCGGTGTTTTCATTTATCTGATGATGCGTTCGGTACAGGGAGCGAATTCCAAGGCGATGATGTTTGGTCAATCGCAAGCGAAGGAATTCGGCAAGGATACCAAGAACAAAGTTTCATTCAAGGATGTGGCTGGCGTGAAAGAGGCAAAAGAAGAATTGTCCGAAGTCGTTGATTTTTTGAAACAGCCGAAGAAATTTTTGGAGCTGGGAGCGCGCATTCCGCGTGGCGTATTATTATTGGGTAGCCCGGGAACCGGTAAGACTTTATTGGCGCGGGCTGTAGCGGGTGAAGCGGATGTACCTTTCTATCATATTTCCGGTTCAGAATTTGTGGAGATGTTTGTTGGTGTCGGTGCGAGTCGTGTCCGTGATTTATTTAAAAAGGCGAAGAAGAGCGCGCCTTGTATTATCTTTATCGATGAAATTGATGCCGTCGGTCGTCGTCGTGGCGCGGGTTTAGGTGGCTCTCACGATGAGCGTGAACAAACTTTAAATCAGATCTTGGTGGAGATGGATGGCTTTGAGCCAAGTGCAAATGTAATTGTGATGGCGGCAACGAATAGACCTGATGTGCTTGATCCAGCTTTATTGCGTCCAGGGCGTTTTGATCGTCAGGTTGTTTTGGATAATCCGGACATTAAAGATCGTGAAGAAATTTTGAAGATTCATGCGAAGGAAAAGCCGTTGGCGAAGGATGTTAGCTTGCGTCGCATTGCCGAGCGAACTCCGGGCTTCAGCGGAGCTGATTTAGCCAATGTTTTGAACGAAGGTGCGATTTTGGCGGGGCGAAAAAATAATAAGATTATCGATATGGAATTCTTATTGGAGGCGATTGAGAAGGTAATGCTTGGACCGGAACGCAAGAGCAAGGTTTTCTCTGAAAGAGAAAAGAAGGTGACTGCTTATCACGAAGCTGGTCATGCATTGGTAGCGCATTTCTCTCCAAACACTGATCCAGTCCAAAAGATTTCCGTGATCTCTCGTGGCCGCGCTGCTGGTTATATGATTAAATTACCGACAGAAGATAAGCATATGCACACTAAGGCTGAGTTCTTAGAAGATATTGCGGTGTTGTTAGCTGGTTACCTAACTGAGAAAGAAATTTTTGGTGAGATTACTACCGGTGCTACATCTGATTTGCGTAAGGCAACTAGCTTAGCGCGTCGCTTAGTAACTGACTACGGCATGTCCGAAAATCTTGGACCCCGAACATTTGGCGAGAAAGAAGAAATGATTTTCTTGGGTCGTGAGATTCATGAGCAAAGAGATTACAGTGAAAAGATGGCTGAGCAGATTGATAATGAGATTGCGGCTTTCATTGAAACGGGCAAGCAGATGGCGATGACGATTATCAAGGAGCAGAGAGAAAAATTGGAAGCAATCGTTAAAGTATTAGTCGAAAAAGAGACTTTGGAAAAAGAAGAATTCGAAGCTATTGTTGGACCATTGAACAAGAATATCAACTAATCAAGTTTTGATCTTAAGAACATATAAAGGCGCCTTATTCGGCGTCTTTATATTTCCACTCATTGGTGCTAAGATATAGGAATAAAGAATTAGCTTAGTCATATGAAAAATGCAAAATATTTACAATGGGCGATTATGTTTATCCTTTTCGCGCTGCCTAGCTATGCCTTGAGATTTAAAATCGCCGGCATCCCAATCACGATGTTGGAGGTGATGATTTTGGCAACTTTTGCGACCTGGTTTTTGGGTAGCTATAAGCAGGTGATTGAGAATATTAAAACGAGACGCAGTAGCGGAACAGGATTGAGTAGATATCCTTTTGATATTGAGATCGTATTACTGTTAATTATTTCTTTTGTATCCGTTGGTGTTGCTGGATTTAGCAATGAAGCCTTCGGAATCTGGAAGGCATATTTTTTTGAGCCGTTGTTGTTTTATGTTTTATTATTTAATGTGTTTGCTTCGCCAAGCCGTAACCTTCGCGAAGGCTGGGCTTCCGTATTTGCGAAAATAATCTGGCCACTGACAGTAGCAACATTTCTGATTTCGGTTTTTGCCATTTATCAAAAGATCACTGGTAACTTAATTTCCAATCCATTCTGGGCAGCAGTCGAGACGAGAAGAGTAGTATCCGTCTTTGCCTATCCTAATGCTTTGGGATTATATTTAGCACCATTGGTGTTATTAATGACAGGAAAGCTTTTTAGCATGCTCCCTCGCCCCGCGGGAGAGGGTCGGGGTGAGGGGAAAGGTTTGTGGTTTAAAATAATATTCCTAGCAATAACAATAATCTTATCGCTCTTATCAATATACTTTGCTCATTCCGAGGGGGCGATAGTGGGGATAGCGGCAGGGGTGATAATGTTTGGTCTATTGGCAGGCAGGCGGATGAGCGTGGTGACGTTGGGAGTTTTGGGGATCGTTGCGATTATATTTTTTGCAAATGCAAATTTACACGATAAGATAATTGAAAAAGGAACCCTAGGTGATTTTTCCGGAGAGGTGCGCAAACAGCAGTGGCGAGAAACTTGGGCGATGCTAACTGAAAGTCCGCAACGCTTTATCCTGGGTGCCGGCTTGGCAAATTATCAAGGCGCCGTGAAGCCATATCACCAGGAAGGCATATTTTTTAATCAGGACAAAGATCCGGATTTCTATCGCAAGCTAGTTATTTTTAACAATGAATATAAAGAGAAATATTGGCGACCGGTTGAGGTTTACCTTTATCCGCATAATATTTTCTTAAATTTTTGGTCAGAGCTAGGGCTTGCGGGCGCACTTTTGATAGTTTGGATAATTATCAAATTTTATTATCTAGGCGCGAAATTAATTAAAAATTACGAATTACAAATTACGAATAATGGAATTTATAATAAATATATTGTTGTTTCTTTATTGAGCGCAATGACCGCAATCGTAATTCATGGAGCCGTGGATGTTCCTTATTTCAAAAATGATTTAGCAGTGATGTTTTGGATGATAATTGCCCTAATGGGCATGGGACAATTAATGATTAATAAAGAGAATAAAAATTAAGATATGAAAATAGTTTTACAAAAATTTATTGCCGAAGCCGGAGTTTGTTCTCGTCGCAAGGCTGAAGATTTTATCAAGGATGGCTTGGTGATGATTAACGACAAGGTGGCGAAACTTGGCGATCGCGTTGATGAACACGACGAAGTCTTGCTTGATGGCGTCCAGATTTATAGACAGGAAAAATTAGTTTACATTGTCCTAAATAAACCCAAGGGTTATACCTGTACCAGTCGTCAATTTGTTGATGAGAAAAATATTTTTGATTTGGTTAATGTTAAAGAGCGTCTCTTTGTAGTTGGTCGTTTAGATAAAGACAGCGAAGGCCTGATATTATTAACCAATGACGGCGCGTTAACGCAAAAAATAACGCATCCAAAATACGAACATGAAAAAAAATATTTAGTCAGCATCGTCAGCCGAGGTCTAGAGGCACGAATTATTCAAAATGAATTCAAGCAAGGAGTTGACATCGGCGATGGTGATGGCATTGTCAAAGCTAAAAATATCAAAGCAGTTGGAGCTGATAAGTTTGAAATTATATTAACCCAAGGCAAGAAAAGACAAATCCGCCGAATGTTCGGCGTTCTCGGCTGCGATGTCCTTGATCTAACGAGAACAAAAATCGGTAATTTAGAGATGGGTGATTTAAAAGTGGGAGAGTGGCGATATTTGAGTGAGGCGGAATTGAAGGGGTTGATGGTTGAGAAGAAGAAGATTGTTGCAAAGATGGTTAAAAAATAAAATATATTTGGAGAAGTGGCTCGAGTGGTTGAAGGCGACGCTCTCGAAAAGCGTTGCACATGAAAGTGTGCCGAGGGTTCGAATCCCTCCTTCTCCGCAGTTTAGATAATCCCTATTTATAGTGATTATTTTATTTATTTGAATATTTATTGATTTTTTATGGTAATCATATTATAATAATGATATAAATATAAGCAAAATGGCTCAAAAAAGAATTCACAATCCGTCCACTGGTAAATATTATGCTATTAGACAAAGATCAACCTCTTCTGGTAATAAGGGGCAAATTGTTGGCTCCCATAAAAGTAAATCTGTAGCAAATTCAGTTAAAACGAAATACAGTAAGGTCGTAAAAAAACTGGGTAGCACATAATTATGACAATAGATTTTAATGTATGTGAATATATTGAGCCGGAAGATTTGATAAATATAGTTGATATTATTAGGAGTTTTGACTACGAACGCAAAGAAGAGCTGCCTGATTATGATAATGAGGTGGATGCGATAGATGAATATTTTGCTCTCATCGATAGGTCAAAAACAAATTATTATTTTAGCGTATTTGATAAGGCTGCCTATTTATTTATAAATATTAACTCTCATTATTTTTCCAATGGAAATAAACGATTATCTGTCGTGAGTACAGTATATTTTTTAGAAAAAAATAAGTATATTCCTTCTGGCTTATCAAAAAAGAACTATGAAAAAATATTGACGGATTTGTTCGGTGATTTTCCGCTCACAGATTGGGATGGTTTTGAGGCAAAGGATTTTGGGTTGTATAATCTCGCAATCATTGTGGCAAGACAGAATGAAAAGAAACATTTAAAAGTATCAAATGATGAGCTGAAGGAAAAAGTCAAAACTTTCTTTGAGAAAACATTTACACTCCAATAAAATTTCTATTTATAAATATATATTTTCCTTTCTGCGAAAATCACCTTGTGTAATTATATATGTTCGAACTTCGTTCTGTCTCTCCCGCCAAGACAATTTAGTATCTGAGTCAACCTATGCGCTTATGGCGAATGTGCGACCCGACTGTATAATGATTGAATAAAAATACACGAGTCACTTCGTGTATTTTTTTGAAAATGTTAAAGTTAAGTTATGAAAGAAGGCTTTAAAGAAAAGCTCCAAGAAGCCATTATTAAATATAGCTTCGAAGACATAGCTAGAAGTTTTTTCGTGTTGAATCTGTGGCTCCCGAATGTATCGAGCCACACGAAATCACAATATATCTATGCGGTATTGGAGTCAGTAATCGACAAACTTCAACCTGATAACAAAATCCATACATATCAGGACTTCAAAGACTTCATAGAGAAGTTACTCCCCCTCATTCCAAGCTTTATGATGATGGAAGATTTTCTTCCAGAGAATGACTGGGGCGAGATAAGGTATTTCGTAAACGATAAGTCACTCAAAATATTCTATGGAGGCGATTTGGAGAACCCATATGATTTCATCTATGCGTTTGAGATAGCTCACAAAGGCTTCACAGACTTTTACCAAAAGAAATTCAGCCGTTCGCCAATGGACGAACTGGAGTTTTGCTTGAGCATTCAAGACAAAATTATCAATGAAATTGATAGGAGTACTCAGGATTTCTCAGAACTCGAACATGCCGCCTTCAATTTACCAAGTGAGACTTTTTGGAAGAAAAGCTGTGAGTTCCTCGATTCTTTTGATCCAGATTCTCTTTACGGAAAAGGAATTGTTGATGAATACACAAAGGATATAGACAAAAGTGTTCCAGTTCCCGTATCTAACTTAGGAACTTTCCAACAGGCAGTGCATGACGGCACCAATTTTCCTTACTTCTTCTACAAAAAAGGCGGAAAGGTCTTTCCTGTTTTGCCAAGAAAGCACTTTGCAGTTCTTTTTGATAAATGGGGCAAAATTTTAAAAGATTCATATGAAGAAATAAAATCAGAAGTCAAAGGTTACGAAACAGTGATGGGTCTTGAGCTTTTTAGTTTTATGAACCAAAGAGCGGAAAAGAATGACGTATTTGCATTCGTAAGTGCGATAAAGGATGACATGAAGCCCCATAAAACTATTTTTACATCAGCATTCCGATCTAAAAATAAAATTGTTTTAGTCCATGTCATTCCTCCGCCAACATCAGGGACTAGTCAGCAGGATGTAATTGATGCTTTAGTACCTGAGCTTAAAGGGGCTCAGGAGCTTTTCTCAAAATCACCAACAAGATTGGGTCTACGAGCCGAGAGTCAGATAGTACAGTTTGAATCTACGAAGAAACACTCTACTGGTCTTGAACCTCTTATCATTACGGTCGTGCCACATATAACGACTGATTTTGGAATAATGGGTCACCCCAGAGAACTTGTCGGAGAAATCATGGGACTTGATTCTTTCTTGGCAATATTTGATGAAATGGAAGACTTAGATGAGTTTGCGGACTTCTTTGATTACGTTAACTCTATGCGAGATTCGGGAGCATCAATGTTAAGCACTTTGCTTGATCAGTTCGGCTCATTCAAAGATAGCCATAGTGTGCTTATTGAAGGCGCATCGAATCCAGACATGATCTGGCTAGACCCTCACTGGGGTTCTAGTTTTAGATACAAGTCGTTGTCAGAATTTTGGGAAGCATTCCCTGAAGAAAACTTTTTCGGGAATCCTAGAAGCTGGACTATCAATAAAAAAGCTTTAGAGAAAGGTAGTGTGATGTTGAAATCAAAGACATTTTTTGGGTATACATATTGCCTAACCTTGGGCGAAACTCATATATTCATAAACTCACCAGTTGATTCACTCACCTTTGAGCAAGGCAAGATCGCAGACTCACTGATGCACAGTCTCGAAGATTCCCTCACTCTCTATAAAGATGTCTTGAAGAATTTACCGTTTACATCTGAAAAGGAAAAGATTCATATATTGTTTTTCCCACGCTCGTTAGTCGAAAAGCCTGAAATGTTTAATCACATCAAACACCTAATTCCACCACAGGGTTCTTTGTGGGCGATGGATACAACAAGACTCAAGAGTAGAGATTATGGAATTCGTGTGGTGTTTGATGACGATCAAGTGATTACCGCATTAAAAGATGCAAAAGACCGTTCCATTCAAATATCGCTCCTTCAAGCCGTATTGAGTGAAATCAACTCAGTCTTTGGTAGTGATGATGGTTCGATAAATACCAAGCTTGAGGCGGAAAAATCCCAGAAGAACAGATTTAGAATGTTCAGCTATGAAAAGAAAGTATCTTTCCCTGAGCTTTCAAAATATGTCATTGCACAAACCAGAGAGCTTAAACTTGCAGATAAGAAAATTGCCGAGATTGGTAAAGAGAACGGTATTGTTCCTGGTAAGTACGAGAAAAAAGAAGCAAAAGGAAAACTAAATATCCTAAAAGACGAATTACTGATATATCTTAATCAGAGAATATTTGATCTGAATTTTAAAACTGCACTTCCGATAGTCATAAGCAATATCGATAGCCTGACGAATGAACATGAACGAGACGAGGCACAGACTGAGAACTCAATGGATCAAGAAGTTGATTATCAGCGAGAAGAGTTTTCTGGAAAGAGCAAGCAGGCATTCATACATAACCATAAGAATTACAGATACTTGGTTGAAAAGCTCGTTCAGCTACAGCCAACTGGTGACAAAGACCTGATAGATACCGAGCTTGCTGAAATATTTGCTCTGGTAGACCGAATGTTACTACTTTATGCTGTTTCAGATTTCCTGCATTATGGTATACATCCTGCCAAGATTGAAATCACTCATGATTTCTTGGTAAATGTTAATTATGGAAGCGACATCGATGCAAAAATAAAAGCTGGAGCTGAAGAACAAGCAAAAATACGCTTGGGAATAATTGGTAATTCTGGCGACACTATTTCAATGCCAGACGAAATCCAAAAATATATTGAGGAATTAGATCAGGCGTTTAAAACGGACTTGGGATTCAGCTTGAGAGATTTAATGGATGTTCATCGTGTCCTTATGCTGTGGACAGTTCATAACAAGAAAGCTTCTGAAGCGTCGTTCTACAAGGCAACCCCTGAGGAAATCATTGCTGTTTGTGCAGAGAAAATGGAGGGTGTTGATGTGACAACATTGCAACTTATTCTAGATTTTCTAACTCTTGATCCAAGTAAAATACTTACAGTTGAAGGAAAAGTTGAAACAGAACCTGACATTCCAGTTTGGGAGCATCGCAAAAAGACAATTCGATACAGCATAAGACCACTTATAAAAATTGAGGGCTATTACTATTGGGGTTCATACTCTGTCGAGCGCTCGGCTAGGTTGTGGGGAGGAATTGCAGGAACAAGTAAATTACCATCAGACATCACCGCTCCCACTGTCACAGGCGTTCTTCAGAAAGGTCACGACTCAGCTACAGGTCGCTTGCAGGAGAAAATTGAAGAAATTGCAAAGAGACATACTCTCGATGTCCAATCGGGGGTCTTCCCCCATAGCCAAGGCTTCATCGCCGAAGATATTGGCGACATTGATATTTTTGCGCTACTGAAAGAAAAAAATATCATTCTCAATATAGAGTCAAAAATTATAGATCAAGGATATTGTAACAAAGACCTGAAGCGTATTGCTGAAAAAATATTCGGACGAACAGCATCTAGTGGGTCTTTTGAAGGGGGTTATTTGCATATGGTTCTGAAAAGAGAGAAATTTTTGAAAAAAAAAGGAAAGGAATTAGCTGAAAAATATTGGGGTCAACTATCTGAAAAACCTAAGGTCGTATCAATATTTGTAACTCAAAGCTCCTATTGGTGGACAAAGTATCCTATTATTGAATCTGATGTCAATTTTGTTGAACTTACACTACTCGATGATTTTATTAAGAGCTTAAAATGATAATTTTTTATCTTTGTATACAATTCTGCTTCTTAAGTTCGCTAGCAGTTCTCTTTTCATGCCAACAGTTCCTTCTTTTAGAATATGCTTTGTAAAGTTTCTGATATCGGTATATTTATTGTTTTTAATCTTATCTGTTATTCGAAGTACCGATCTCTTGAATATATAAATATCACTATCTCATCTTCGAGATTTTATCTTATTTTCAAATAAATCCCCCTTTTTTTATACGGCGATAGCGACTCACATGCGCAAATGAGACACTCTAAAGTGTTATAATATCTTTGTAACAGTTGAGAGTATGGGTACTTAACTCTCGACACTGCCAAGACAAATTTTTATTGATATGACCCGAATGCTTAAACAAAAAAAGCGATTAGAAATCACTCTTTTTGTTACAGATTTTATTGTGCTATTAAATCGTTCCCGGATTTTATGTCGATGGCACTTCGTAAAATTCCTTCAAACACGGATGCAGTGGAAGCGATGATAGTAGAGACAAAAATTAAAAAAAGACCCACAGCAACGCCGCCTGCAATGTCGTCGCCGGGCCGAATTATGAATAGGTAAGCTACCGGTGCCACAATAAAGCCAATTATAATCAGTGAGCAATATTTTATGGTTTGCACAGCTTGCGCGGAGCGCTGTGAAAATATTTCATTGCTTTCGATGTATCCCAATACCTTGAATGCTTGATAGAGTGCCACGAAAAATGGAATGGATCCTATATATGCATACGCCAAGAATGGATCATTGAAATATATTTGAAAGAGCGTGGCATGCGCGTTTCTGCCCTCAAGGTGTGGTTCTCGAAGCATAAAAGCGGCAACACCGATGCCGATAAGCATAATTACCACCTTTAGAAATATCGTTGAACCTCGTTTCATAATTGTTTTTTAAAGTTAATAATAATCATATCTTATTCTTTGGCTTATCGTTTGTCAATGAATCTTTAATTATTTAACGTGACCTTTGATCCATTAAAAAAGGCATAACTTTTCAGGGTTATGCCTTTTGTGTTTTTCACTTCTTTGTTTTTTTCGCCGTTTTCTTTTTGACAGGTTTTTTGTCCTCTTTTAGCGAATCAATCGCTGCCAAAATTTCATGATAGAGAATGAAATGCGTTTCAGCGTAGGGAAGGTAGTAAAGCTCGGTTTCGATAATTTTCCGCAGTCTTTTTTCTTTGGAGCAAGACCAAAGAGTTAACAGATTGTGCAACCGATCTGCGAGCTTGATCAGAAAAAATACTCGTTTGGCATTTTTGAAGCGTTGATGATATTTTTCGTGACATTCTTTTTTATCGTCGAAAAGATGAGCTGGCTTTGTCAGGGCATCGACATGAGCCGAAATATCTTCGCCATACTCCTCTCTGACTCTGGCTATCGTCCAAGACGGAATGTCTTCGACGATGTCGTGAAGCAGGGCGGCAATAATAAGTTTATAATCAGTTACTCGCAAATAAAGAATGAGAATGAGAGTGACAGCTCGGATATGTTCAAAATATCTTTCGCTGCCGTCATCGCGAAATTTGCCACGGAAAGCATCTTTGGCGTCATTGTAGGCTTTTTCGATGAGCTTGTAGCGCCAATCTGTAGCCGGAAAAAATGAGGCAATGACTAGAAAAAAAGATTCTCTGTTTCTTGCACTACTCAAAATGTTACGCACCTTCTTAAGCATTTTTCTCCTCCTTATATTATTGAGAAATTTAATTTTTGAATGAGCTATTCGTATTCCTGGGGAATATACAATATTAGTCTATTTTATAATAAATGTCAAGGAATTTTGTAAATAAAAAAGGCATAACTAGTTTCAGTTATGCCTTGGTTTTGTTGGGTAAGAGAAAGAGAACTTACGCGTTTTGATATAAATACATCACTTTTTGTGCGTATTTAATCGCGCTTGGGGGGATTTCGCCGTCATTTGCCAAAATGCTTTTTAATCTGTTTGGACCGATCTTGTAAGCGATTACACCTAGCTCGATGCTGCCAAACATGTCGCACATTTGTTTTAGGTACTGCGTTCCTCCATCGATGTTTTGTTTGGGATCGTAGGGGTTTTTGACTTCGGTCTCTTCTTGGGTTATCGGCTTCAATTGCATCAAACCTTCGGCGCCTTTTTCGGATTTGGCGTAAATATCCCAGTTTGATTCGTGATAAATTACGGCTCCGATTAATTTTTTCGGCATTTGATGCTGTTTTGAAGCTGGTGCTAAAACAGGGTTAAATTCGCGCATTTTTTTGGCGAATTTTTTTAAGTCAAAATCAAAAACAGGCTGATCTCCAGTGTTTAAAACATCGTTCTCGTTATTATGTGAGTCGATTCGATAAAAATCTCGATTGAGATATTTTTTATCGTAATCAGGTTTTGACTCAGCATCCGCTGAGTCTAATTTTGTTTCTTTCGGTGGCTCATTGATAGCAGGTGCGATAGGCACCTTTTCATTGCTATTATGGGCCATTAAAAGAAGCAGTGAACAAAGCAGGCACAAAAAAATAAGTCGTTTCATAATCTTTCTCCTCTTTCAGTGGTACTTTTTTTGGGCTAAAATTTGCGATTAATTTTACTTAATCGTTGATTTCTTTCACTTACCTGTGTTTAATATAGCAGAAAATTACTTTTTTGGCAAGACTTGGTCATTTTGTCTAATTTTGGCAATAAAAAACCTCTCTAATTAAGAGAGGTTGAGGGATATGAAGACGATGTTGCGAGTTTTGTCGCCACGTCGATGGGAAGAAAAGATATTTTCTTCATTTTCTTGTGAATGGAAAGAGCAAAATTCCGGAGTTACAATATTTTGCATGGAGAAGTTTAATGATAGCAGTTCTCTTTGAGTTGCGCCGGCTAAATCAAGACAACAATTGTTGGTGTCGTCGGGAAAATACTGGGCTACGTTTTCGCTTATCTGGTAGTGCGCCTGACAAATTCCAGGCCAAATTATCGCCTTGGTTTTTGTTGCGTCTATCAGACCTTTTTTCACCAGGGAACTTACGGCTGATGACAAGATTTTTCCTTGCAATCCACGCCAGCCACAATGGACCAGGGCGCTTACTTTTTTGTTGTGCAAAAGAACGATGGGACAGTCGCCGGTGGGAAAGATAATGAGTGGACGGCGCTTGCTAAATTTCTTGTGTCGCAAAATGATACCGTCGCCATCTGCTTTGTGAATTTTTGTTTCTATTTTTTTTCTTTTTATCAGTCGGCGCAAGCCTTTTTCTTCTTCCTTTTGTGCTTGGATGATTGTTGTTCCGTTTTGAGGGAAAGGAATAAAAATCTCTGATGCGTGAAAAACTTTTCCCAGGTGCTTGATGCAATCATCTGTTCCCCCTTCATAGTAATAATTGCAGTCACCATAAAAATTTGTGGTAATGCCACATCGTATCATTGATGAAAAGAAATTTTCAAAAAACAAAAAGTGGTTGCTAGCTGAAAAAAAAGAATTCATGATTAATCCTCCTGTTTTTATTTTTACATTGTCGGTTATTATTGTGACAATGATAGATTTTATTTTATTTAAGCCTAAAAAATGATTAAAGTCAATGTGACCAGTGTTGATAAAATAAATAAATTAGTGTAAAATAATAATATGTCTATATTTCCCATGATTTTTACCGTTGTCGGCTTGTCTCTTTTT
>Ga0209749_1001071_pt1 | contig 27705 bp, 30 predicted proteins | sample EPASupsiteSAE347_FD_187267 | JGI IMG/M metagenome (GOLD analysis project Ga0209749, IMG submission 187267) | Bioremediated contaminated groundwater from EPA Superfund site, New Mexico - Sample SAE3-47 (SPAdes) (version 2) | ecosystem: Environmental > Aquatic > Deep subsurface > Groundwater >...
CAGGTTATTAATCCGGCTTCGCCCGTTCCCGGCAAGGAGGTGAAATAAAGCAGAGTTCCAAAAAATCCCAAAAGCAAGCCGATTGAATTTATAATCAAATATTTCCAGGCCGCCTCCATCGCAGACGGCTTGTTGTAAAAGCTGATAATAAAGGCGGTTGAAAGCGTGGTGGCTTCAACTGAAATCCAGGTGAAAACCGGGTTGCTCGATACGACGGCCATGAACATGGCCGCAAGGAAAAGGTTCAGCAGAATAAAATACTGTTTGACGCGGGTAAATCCCACAATTCCCTTGGCGGTTTCGTCCCGGAGATACTGAACGGAATATATCGTGGATGCAAGCCCTACCAGAGCAATAATAAGCATTACGATTGTTCCAAGCGCATCCACGAAAAAAATCTGATAAGAGACACAGGTCCCGGTGGAGGCGACTTTAAACGCGACAATCATTGTCTCAATAAATGCGACGAGGGAAGCAACAATTGAAACAGATTCAATTATCACCCGATGTTTACTGAAAAGGCATGCAACGGTCGCTATAAGTATGGAGCTGAATATTATTATAATTTCCATGATATCAGTCTTTCAGGTGTGTCATTTCGGTTACGTCAAGGGAGCCAAAATGTTTGTAAATCATTGAAATAAAAATAGTTGCAATAACAATCCAGACGGAAAGATTGAAGATAATTCCAATCTGCAGTGCCGGCGTCTGCTCCAGGCCCGCCAGCAAGCCGAAGGCCACAATGCTGTTTTCCAATGAAAGGACTCCGATAATCTGCGACAGCGCTCCTTTGCGGTTCACCAGCAAAAAGAGAGAGATGAATAATGCCGAAAGCACAAGCGACAAAAGCTCCCGGTTTGCCGGGATGATATCGACAAGCGGCAAAAACGCCTTTGAGTGAGCGATGGCAACGAATACCGCCACAATAATAAGGGTAAGCGGGGTGTTGGCATAGGTGCCGACTAAAAATTTCATATTATGCTTTTTTATCAACCGGGTAATAAACAGGGGCGCCAAAATTACTTTTACCACCAGTACGAGCAATGCAATTAAAAGCAAAGAGACCGCTCCTGTATGTAAGGAAGAGCACATCAACAACAGGACAATGGCAAACGATTGAATGCCGTAAATTACGGCCAGCACGGATTTCTTTTTTACGATATGCAATAAAACGATGGTTGCAAAAAACAAGGTCATTAATGATTGTGTGAATATGGCATTCATGATTATTTTATCAAACCTATGGCAAAAACGTTGAGAATAAAGGAAATAATCAGGAGATTAGGCAGGCGGAAAAACCGGTATTTAGCCATGCATGATTCAATGACGGCAATAGATGCGTAAAAAACCAGCAGTTTTACGGCAAAGGCAGGAACGCTGATGAGGATTGCGTTTATATCCAGGCCGTTCGCCATACCCCATGGAAAAAATAAATTTGCCCCAAGAGATGCAAAAATTAAAAGTTTGTTGGCGGAGGCCCATTCCATAAGCGCCAGTCTTTTCCCGGAATATTCCAGGATCATGGCCTCGTGAATCATGGTCAGTTCCAGATGCGTAGCCGGATTGTCAAAAGGAAAGCGCGCCGTCTCTGCCAGCAATACGATGAAAAAGCCTGAAAACGCCAGAAGAATGGGTAAAAATGAATTGCCGTATGCAGATATAATCGCATGAGATATTCCAAACAAATTGCTGGTGCGGCTGATAATCGCAAGGGTCAAAAGCGAAAAAATCAGTCCTCCTTCCGCCAGCGCCGAAAGGGTCATCTCGCGGCTGGAGCCAAAACCGCCAAAAGCGCTCCCGATATCCATTCCCGCCAGCGCCAGAAAGAAGGTGCAGATGGCAAGCATGTAAATGATCACCAGCATGTCGCTTGTCGCCGTATTGGGCAGGAAGCTGGCCAAAAGCGGAATGCTCGCTCCGACAACCAGCGTTACGGCAAAAATGACAAAGGGCGCAAACTTAAAAATCCACGAGGCGTCATTGCTGAGTATCTCATCTTTATGGAGGAGTTTCCATAAATCTTTATACGGCTGGAAAATGCCTGCGCCCCGGCGGTTCTGCAGTTTCGCCTTTATCTTCCTGATAACACCGATCCCGAGCGGCGAGAGCGCCGGCACCAGGAGAAGTTGAATTATCCAAACGAATGTAAACATAAATTATTTCACCAACAACAGGGCAATCAGCAAGGCGGTTAAAATATACAGAATATAGGCATTGATATTGCCGCTTTGAATGCCCTTGGCCCGTTCGGACATTGCGGCGGCTATCTTGTCCAGCGGTTTATAAAGATATGACTTGTACATGTCCTTCACGCTCAAGATAACCGTTCTGGATTGCGGCACATATCTGCTCTCTTCGTCTAAATATTCAGTTGCGTTGCTGATTCCCGGCTTCAGAACGGCTTTAAAAATTGTAACAATCGACCTGGCAAATCCCGTGGCGGTGATTTCCATCCGCGGCGTCAAATCCGTGCCGCAATCCCAGGTTAGGCCGGTAGTGACTTTTTGATTTTTATATACAAGATATTTTATCGTCAGCAGAACCACAATAAAAGCGGCAACCAGGAACGCCAGCAACACCGGCGCGGAAACCGTGGAAAAACTTCCTACAGCAAGGCTTTGATCCGGGAAAGCTGAAACAAACGAGGTGGTGCAGCTAAAAACACTTAGATCGTTTCCGACTCTATTAATGAGGGAAGTTATATGTCCTGAAAATATTCCGAACAACAGTGTTAAGGCCGCCAGGGCTCCCATGGCAAAACGAAGGGAGAATGAAGATTCTCCGGCTTCCTGCGCTTCCCCGCTTCTGGGACGGGCGAGAAAAGTCACGCCGAAGGCTTTTACAAAACACGCCAATGCAAGCCCGCCGGTAAATGCCAGCGCCCCCGCCGCCGCCACAAACACCCATTTTGCCGAAACAGCCAGCGTTGACACCCCCTGAAAAAGGGCTTGAAAAGTAAGCCATTCGCTGAAAAATCCGTTAAAGGGCGGCAAGGCGGATATTGCCATTGATCCCACCAGAAAAAACAAAGCCGTTTGAGGCATGTTTTTTATCAGACCGCCGTATTTTTCCATATTCCTGATGTGCGTTTCATTAATCACCGAACCGGCGCTTAAAAACAACAGGGATTTAAAGGTGGCGTGGTTAAGGGTGTGAAAAAGCGCAGCCACAAGACCGAGAAGCGAAAGTGACGGCATGCCCAGCGATAAAAAACTGAGCGAGCTTCCAAGGCCAAGCAGAATAATGCCGATGTTTTCTATACTGTGGTAAGCCAGCAGCCTTTTTATATCATGTTCCGTGAGCGCGTATAAAACGCCCAAAAGAGACGATACCGATCCGATAACAAGAAGGCCAAGACCCCACCACAAAGGAACGGGTTGTAGCATATCCAGGAAAATTCTAATCAGCATATAAATGCCGGTCTTTATCATCACTCCGGACATCAAAGCCGAAACATGGGAAGGGGCGGCCGGATGAGCCCCGGGAAGCCATATATGAAAAGGAATGATGCCGGCTTTGGTGCCGAAACCGATAATCGCCAGAACAAAAACGGCATTTTTTACGGCTGAAGGAATGAGTGATACTCCCGACTTAATCGCGTCAAAGTCAAAAGATCCGGTGAATTTGTAAAGCAGAAGAAATGCAAAGACAATGAACGCCGTGGCGATGTGGGTCATCACCAGATACAAAAAACCCGCCTTGATATTTTTTTCATCGTTGCGGTCGTAAATTACGAGAAAGTATGACACCACGGACATAATCTCCCAGGCGATGAGAAAAAACAATCCGTTGTCGGCGGTGACGACCAACAGCATGCCCAGAACAAACAGATGGTAAAATAAACCAAGGGCGCCGATGCTGTATTTGTTATAAAAATGCCTTATGTAGCCAATGCCGTAGATGGAGCAAAAGAGCGTTATTAAAGTAATGACAAAGATAAAGAAAGCCGATAATTTATCGATTTTAAAAGAGATTGACAGCAGCGGAAAAATGGAAGGCGCAGCGGCAAAACTTACTGCCCGCGTAGCGTTTAACAGCACTAAAGAGAAAAGTATTCCCCACAGGGAACCGGCAATTGCAAAAAAACCGTTCCAATAGTTGGCGAGCCGATCGTTTCTCCGCAAAAGCAAAGAGCCGGCGGCTCCCACGGCAAAGAGCGAGAGCAAAACCAGAAAACCCGACTGAGAGGCAATTGCATTTATCATCATGATTCTGCCGGTTTGCCGTTCAGCGATTCCAGAATTTTAAGCAGATGGCATAGAATGGTTTTTGGCGAAGGCGGGTCTCCGGGAATTTGATAATCAACCGGAATAACTGAATGCACCCCGTCCAATACCGCATAGGAACCCCGGTAAATTCCGCCGTCAATAGCGTCATCGCCGACCGCAACTACAATTTTCGGGTCAGGCGTCGCATCGTATGCTCTCTTCACGGCGGCAGCCATATTCCGCGTTACCGGTCCGGTTACCATAAGCATGTCCGCATGCCTGGGAGATGCCACAAAATGGATGCCGAAGCGCTCCACGTCATAAAAAGCGTTGGAAAGGGCCACTAGCTCCTGCTCGCAGGCGTTATCCGAACCGGCATCCACCTGCCTGATGGCCAGAGATCCGCGGAACAGGCGTTTTACCTGATCTTCTATTTTCTTTCCAACAGCCATAACTTCAGTTCGGACGCAGTCAGCCGGGGTTACCGGGATTGTAACGTCAGGAGTTGAAAATATTTTGACAAGAAGTTTCAGCATCTCTTAAAAGTAGAGTTATTATCTTTTTTCTCCAGCCTTTTATTCTATGTTATCCCTCAACGGGGGTATCTACTTTGATCTCATGTCAGGATTCTCCTTCTTGGCTTCTACGATATTTATAACCGTACGATGGACAAATGTTCAAAGGCTTTGGCGACAGCGATGCTGCTCATTAACCGCCTTAAAGCCTTAAACGAAAAAATGCGGTTGATTCCGGCCGCTTTTCTTGACAGGGATTGCCGCTTGGGCTATACTTACAGCGCGAAAGAGATAATGAAGAAATAATGTTTGAAAACCTTTCAGAGAGACTTTCCGCCATCTTCAAAAAACTGAGGGGGCGGGGAAAACTCAGCGAACAAGATGTAAACGACGTCCTGCGCGAAGTGCGCATGGCCCTGCTGGAGGCCGACGTCAACCTCCAGGTGGCCCGCGACTTCATCAAGAAGGTGAAGGAGCGCGCCGTGGGGGAGGCCATCTGGGACAGCCTGACGCCGGCCCAGCTCGTCATCAAGTTCGTGCGGGACGAACTCGTCGAGCTGATGGGCTCCTCGAACGAGAAGCTCACCATCGCCTCCCAGCCCCCCACCATCTTCATGATGGTCGGCCTGCACGGTTCCGGAAAGACCACCACCACGGCCAAGCTGGCCCTGCACCTCAAGGAGAAGGGCCATCGCCCCATGCTGGCCGCAACCGACGTCTATCGCCCTGCGGCCATTACCCAGCTTCAGGTACTGGGGAGCCAGATCGAGGTTCCGGTCTATTCGCTCGGTGATAAACAGACCCCTCTCAATATCTGCCTCGGAGCCCTCAAACAGGCGACCCAGGAGGGACGGGACATCCTCATCATCGATACTGCAGGAAGACTGCACATCGACGAAGAACTTATGCGGGAACTCGTTGAGATCAAGGAGAAAATTCGACCGACCGAAGTCCTCCTCGTCGTTGATTCAATGATCGGCCAGGATTCCGTGCAGATGGCCGAGCAGTTCGACCGCAGCGTGGGCGTTGACGGCCTCATTCTCACCAAACTGGACGGAGACGCCAGGGGCGGCGCGGCCCTTTCGATCAAATCGGTGACCGGAAAACCGATCAAGTTTGTCGGGGTCGGCGAGAAGCTGACCGCCCTTGAGCCTTTCCACCCGGACCGGATGGCCGGCAGGATCCTGGGGATGGGGGATGTCCTGACCCTCATCGAAAAGGCCGAAACGGCCTTTGACTCCCAGAAGGCCCAGGAGCTGGAACAGAAAATCCGGGAGCAGAGCTTCACCCTCGAGGACTTCCTGGAGCAGCTCCGGCAGCTGAGGAAGATGGGGCCACTGGAGCAGATCCTGGGGATGATGCCGGGGTTCGCCCAGGCAAAGGGTTTGAAGGACATCCAGGTGGATGAAAAAGAGATGGCCCATATAGAGGCCATCATCTGCTCGATGACAAGAGATGAACGAAGCGAACCGGGAATACTGAATTCCAGCCGCCGACGGAGGATTGCCTCCGGGGCCGGATTGGAAGTCTCCGACGTCAACCGCCTGGTCAAGCAGTATGACATGGTAAAGAAAATGATGAAGCAGTTCGCCGGCTTCGACCGGCCCGGAAAAGGCGGACGGAAAAAGATGATGAAGATTCCCTTCTGGGGATGAATACCCTGTGTAAAGGAGGTGTAAAACATGGTTAAACTGAGACTGAGAAGAGTCGGCAAGAAGAAACAGCCCTCCTACCGGCTGGTGGCTGCCCACTCACGGAGCCCGCGGGACGGGAGGTTCCTGGAAACGCTGGGATTTTACAATCCCCTGACAGAGCCGCCGGTCATCTCTTTCAACGAGCCCCTCGTGCTGGAGTGGCTGAAAAAGGGCGCGCAGCCGACCGACGTCGTGCAGAAACTCCTCCACCGCTGTGGAATGTGGGAGAAGTTTAAGGCATCTGAACCCCCGGCCGTCACGACCCTCAAGCGGAACATCGAGCGCAAGAAGGCCCTGAAGGAGACTCCCGCCGCTGAAACGGAAAGCAAGGAGTCCGAAAACAAAGAGGAAGTGAAGCCGGCGGAAGCCGCTTCCTAAAACTCATATTATCCGGAGGTGAACGCCGTGAAAGAACTCCTTAACTACGTAGCCCGATTTCTGGTAGACAGTCCTGATGAAGTTGCCGTGACACAGGTGGAAGGCGAGCGATCCGTCATTCTCGAACTGAAAGTCGCGCCGGATGACATGGGAAAGATCATCGGAAAGCACGGTAGAATTGCGGAGGCCCTGAGGACTATAGTCAATGCCGCCGCCAAGAAGGACGGCAAGAGGATCAGCATCGATATCATCGGATAAGGGGGGAGAGCGGAAGTGCCAGCTTTAGAAATCAAACGACCGGTGGCGATCAAGGTCATCATGACCGATCAGTTCAGACAGCAGCTGATCTCCGAGGCCATGGACGCCATCAAGAGCATCGAGGATAATCTGCATCACATGGACAGCGAGACGCTAAAGCAGATCCAGGCCGTCGAGACGAGTAACCCCAATCAGGCTTCCCTCCTCACCCGGCAGCTTGAAGCGGAAAAAGAACGCCTGATTCGGATGCGGGGCGAACTTGAGTGGAGAATCAAGGAAGTGGAAAATGTCCAGAACGGCGCGGAATTGCCCTTCCGGATGCTCGAAGGCTCCGTTCAACTCAAAGTGGGGGATAATTTCCTCGAAAAAGTAGCCAAGGCCGAAGTAGTGATCAAGGATTGGGAAATCATAGAGATCAGGGAACCCTGAAAAATCCTGAATTCATCGCCATCGGAGAAATTCTGACCGCTCACGGCATCGCGGGGGAGGTCCGGGTGAGAGTTCTCACCGAATTTCCGGAGCGATTCCATGAGCGGTCTTCTTTCTTTTTCTACCATCCAACCCGTATGCCGCTCCGCCGCATGATGCGGATCCTAGAGGCCCGTCCGCATAAAAAAAACCTTATCCTTCGCCTGGAGGGAGTGTGCGATCGCACGACCGCCCTCACTCTCATCGGGGTGCTCATCCAGATCCGGGGGGAGGACAGGCGGCCGTTGCCGGAGGGCTCCTACTACCTTTTCCAGATCGAGGGCCTGGAGGTCTTCGACGAGAAGGGCAGACGCCTGGGTGTCATCGAGGAGATCATCCATACCCAGGCCCACGACATCTACCTGACCAAGGGCGAAGCGACTTACCTTATCCCGGCTCTTAAAAAAGTGATCCGAAAGGTAGATCTGGCCGAAAACCGGATGACTGTCGATATGACGGCGATCGAGGGGGAAAAAGATGCGGATTGACATCATCACCCTCTTCCCCCAGGTCTTTGAACCGCTCAACGCCAGTATCCTCAGGCGCGCGCAGGAGGCCGGACTCCTTTCCATTCACCTCCACAACCTTAGGGATTATACCCATGACCGCCACCGGACCGTGGACGATGCTCCATTCGGGGGCGGCTCCGGTATGGTGCTGAAACCGGAACCCGTATTTGAGGCCGTGGACGCCGTCCGCGCCCTGGATCCGGAGAGGGGCACCGTGATCCTCCTGACTCCCCAGGGGAGTCTTTTTAACCAGGAAACAGCCGGTAAGCTATCCGGAATGAGCCGCCTCATCCTCATCTGCGGTCACTACGAGGGCTTCGATGAAAGGATCCGCACGGGCCTCGCCGACATGGAACTTTCCATCGGAGATTACATTCTCACCGGGGGGGAACTTCCCGCCATGGTTGTCGCCGAGGCCGTCTCCCGCCTGATCCCCGGCGTCATTGACGAGGAATCAGCCTTGCTTGAGTCCTTCTCAGACGGGCTTCTCGACTTCCCACAGTACACCCGCCCCCAGGAATACAGGAATCTTAAGGTCCCGGAAGTTCTTCTCTCCGGGAATCACGCCGAAATCGCCCGCTGGCGCCGGCAGGAATCCCTCCGACGCACCGCTCTCCGCCGGCCCGATCTCTTTAAAGGCGCCGCCCTGAAAGAGGAAGAGCAGCGCCTCGTCGCCATGCGGGAAAATCCTGAAACTCAATTGGGGAACGGGGCCGGGCCCGATAAAAGTTAACAAACTGTTAACATTGCAGGGTTTACAGAAAATAACCGCCCTGTTATAATGTAGAATGTAATTACAGAGGGGAGGCCCCGGCATGCAAATCGATAAAAGCAACGAGTTACAGCATTCAGGCATCATTGGCAAGGCCAAAGACTGGGTGAAGAGTAATATCACCGGCAAAGCAACGGCCGAAGTCGGAGAAGAGAAAACCATGCTCTCCGAAGTTGACGACTACGGCGGCCAGACCAGCAGGAAGTTGCCCGGGATAGGCACCTGCACCAAGGCCGGCGCCACCATGGGAGGAGCAATCGGCGGCGCCGCCGGGCTGCTCACCCGCTACTCCAACCTGAAGACTGATGGAAAGCCGGAAATCGGGCCCGGAGTGGTCCACGACATCATGGACCCGAAACTCGTGGGCCAGCAGGACACGGTCACTCCTTCGGGCAACGACTTCCGTCACGTTATAAAACCCGTCATCGTGGAGGAAAAGATTGGGACTTACACCTCACCCCAGGTGACATATAAACAAGATATCGACGTGGCTACCGGAGGAATCCTGGGCATCGTCGGAGGCACGATCATCGGCGGCGCAGCAGGATTGGTTACCGGAGTAATTATTAAAATCATCGGCGCCGTCGGCGGACACGGAGAAAAGAGCGAACCCCCTGCAGAAAACAAGGGCGAGGAAAAATCCGGACGAGGCCTGGGGGGAACCCTCGGAGTCCTGGGCGGAGCTGCCGCCGGGGCCGCCGGGGGCCTTTATCTCGCCGAAAAGACGAGAGAAATCAAGGAGGCCTACGCACCGACCATCCCATACAAGAGCCCCGTTTATAAACCAGAGGTGGTAGGCTACACCAATATGGATTTTACTTCCAGCAGCTCCAAGCCGCTTCCCTCGGCGCCGGCCGCGCAATTTGAGCCGGGCCCGGAGGGAAGTCCACCTGCTGAGAATTTACCGATCTACAGGCAGGTGCCCCAGAAAAACCCAGACGGGAGCGTGAAATTCGAGGAGTTGTACGAACGTCCAACCAGCGGCATCCAGAATCCCGTAGTGGACAAGATTTTCATGGCCGGCCTTGGAGGAATCATCGGGGCTATGGGCGCCATAGCCATCAACACCATCGCCCGGGTGGTAACCGGTGGGGAAAAATCCCACAAGTAACAGACGACAGATTTTCACTTTGCGCAACAACTGACCCCGGTTTAGTCGGAAGACTAAACCGGGGTTTTTCTATGCCGGGATAAACCCGTCAGCAGGAAAAAAGCCGCTACATCTTTAATTGAATCTTGCACCCATTACGGGACGGAGGGAGAGACCACATGAATAAAAGATTGATTTTCTCCATCATTACGATTTTACTGATTATCGCGGTCGCGGGAATCTTCCTTGTTTCCTGCGCAAAGAAGGAGAAACCCGGGGAAGCAGGTGCCTCCAATACGGGAGTAATAACGAATACAACTGCTCCCTTGCCTACTCAAGAGAGACTTCTGGAAGAAAGTACGGGGGCCTGGCAGAATGTTGAAAAGGACTTGCGCGAGCGAAACCTGGATAAGGCTGAAAAAGACCTGAAGGAGGCTCTCCGGAAGGAACCGGATTCCATGAATTACCGGATAGCTCTGGCCCAGGTCGTGACCATGAGAGGGAATTTTGAGGAGTCCCGGGAGAGCCTTTCCTATCTTGCCCGGCAGAACCTTCCGATCGACAAGAAAGCGGTCCTGGTTGGCATGCTCACAGAAACGGGAGAGATTGATCAGGCCGTCACCATTGCCAGGAAAATGCTCGCCGGGGGTGAGCCGGTCTACATCCCCCTTTATCTCGCCTATGCGGAAGCCTTCACCAAGAAATATTTTCTGGATGTACAGACCAGCGGGAAAAGCGATCCTCTATACCTGCAAGAAGCCGACCAGGTTCTCAATAAAATCACAAAGATGAATAAAGAGGAGTCCGGGCCCTTCCTGATCCGGGGTTTTATCGCCTTTATGCAGGGAGACATCCCCAAGGCGGAGCAACTTTTTAAGAAATATGAGGGATTGACCGACATCCGTTACGAGACAGAGTCTCTGGAGGGCGGGGTTGAGTTGAGGCCCTTATATACCATGATGGGACTGTGCGATCTCTCCCGGGGAGACAGGGCGGCGGCAGAGAATCATTTCATGGGGGCCATCACGATTTTCGATAAAATCAAAACCCCCCACTATGCCAAGCATTTCATGGGAGAGGGGCGGATTCTTCTGGCGATGGATGTTTTTCTGGGGAAAAAACTCACCACCCAGAAACTGAAGGAAACGGAGCGGAAATCCGAGTATATTTCATCGCCATCTGGCATTCAACCCCCCCCGGGGCCCGATATACAGGCCTTCCTCTTCAAGCTCGTGTCTCTGAGAGAGAAAGGCGACATCAAGGGAGCGGAGGGCCTTCTGAATCAGTTCAAACAGGAGCTTTCCAGCTCCAGCGTTCCAGCCACGGGTTACTTCGGTTCCTACCTGTCATTGCATGTCCAGCCTTTTCTTTTTACAATGCTGCAGGTCTATATGGGAGATTTTTATGCGGCAAAGGGAATGAAAGAGGAGAGCCGCCGGGCCTACGAAGAAGCCTTGAAGATAGAGCCCTGGAATCAAATCATCCGGGGAAAACTGAAATTGCCCGTGAAAAGCTGAACGTCCTTTCCCTGAGGATTGAAGCTGAAGGCCCTTTAAGATATAATAGTGAGGGAAGACGCATTTGCTAATTTCGATACTTGTTCAGTGGAGGTCCGAAAAGTGAACGCAAAAAAATGGTTTGTCTTTTCCATTGCAATCATCCTGGCTGCCGTAGTTTTCTTGACTTACCGGTTCTATTTTTCAGAGGAAGCCAAAAGGGAAAGGAGCGTGAAGCTCTATAATTCCGGCTTTCAATATTACTCTCAGAATGCCCTCGAAAAATCCGAAAACAGCTTCAGGAAATGCGTTTCTTTAAATAAGGACGCGCTGTCTTTCCATATTGCCCTGGCCGAAATAATGTATAAAAGAGGAAAAGTAGAGGAAGCTCTGAAGGAGATCCCTCCTGTTTCCGGTTTGGCGCCATCCTATGAACTCATGCTTTGTTATTTTAAGACCCGCCTCCTGCTTTCTTTGGGCCGCTCCGACGAGGCCCTCAGACTCTGCCGCGGCATCATGACGGACTATCCCGATAATATTATAGCTTATCAGGTTTTATCAGATACCCTCATTCGAAAATATTATGCGGAGGCTCAAAGAACCGGAAAAAAAGACGCTTCACTTATGAACGAAATAATGGCGACCATGAAAAAATCCATCGCTCTGGACCCTCAGGAATATTATATACCCCTCCAGATGGGCCTCGTCAGTTTCCTGGAAAACTACATTCCTTTAGCTGAAAAATATCTGTCCCTGGCTGAGGAGCTGGAGAGAAAAGCTTTCGAAGAACAGGCTCTGAAAACAAACGACAACACGCTCAATAACCCCCTGGCCGACAATCGCCCGGAAGATATGAATGACCTGATCAACTTGAAAACCCTCAAAGGTTTCTGCGCTCTTTCCAGGGGTGATGGCAATCTTTTTAATTCATGCCTCTCTTCAGCCCTCAAAACTCTCAAGGAGTGGCCTTTCCCTCTTTATTCACAGGCTTATCCAAAACAGGAACTCATTTTGATGGCGAAAAGGATTTTTCTGGGACACAAGCTCGCGGTTGAAGATTTCAAAGCTCTCGATCCCTATTACGAGCGCTTGGGCTCTTGCGGCATTCCCTTTCCGCCGGAGGCCATCCATCTTAGAAAACTAATGCTTGAAACGGTTCAATTAAGAGATCAAGGAGATCTCAAAGAGGCTGAAGCGCGTGCGGAAGAGATCAGAAAACTGCTCCTCGAAGATCCTGTGCCGACTTCGGGCTGTGCTTTTCATGCGATGTTTCTTCCCCTGATGGATGTCACGCTCTGTACATACCTCGGGGATGGCTTTCGCGAGAAAAATCAGCCTCAGGAGGCCCGGAAATATTATGAGAAGGCTCTTCTGATTCAGCCCTGGAATAAAACGGTCAAGGACAGGCTGGCGGCTCTAAAATAAACGACAGAGCCCAGCCTGAAGGAGATGCAAGATGGCGAACGTAAATGAAATCCCTTCCGACATCCAGCCGATCGTGGATTTTCACGGCGGATTCGACCCGGGGATCGTGCTTGGAGCACGGCTGGCCCAGGCTGCATTGAAAGCCATGAACCGGCAGAAGGGCGACAAGGATCTCTTCGTGATCAGCGAAAACAGGCGCTGCCACCTGGATAGCATCCAATGCGTGACGGGATGCACCCTCGGCGGGCAGAAGCTCATTGTAAAGGATTTCGGCAAGACGGCTATGAGTCTCATTGACCGGAATACGGGGAAAGGGGTGCGCGTTTCCATAAAACGCGGTTATCCCCCGGAAAGTTTTGGCGCCCGCCTAAACCGCGGTCTCAGCCGGGAGGAATCCCGCGAGATCGTTCGGGAGATGGCTTTCAGTCTCCTCTCGGAGGACCTGGACTCATATATTCTCATCCAGAGAATTCGCCTGGCGGAGCCCGCTCCACCGCCGCCTTTCCCGGCAACGGAGAGAACGATTTGTTCGGTCTGCGGGGAGAGGGTCATGGATGGCCTGGTCAGCGGCCCGGAAGGCGAACAGAAATGCCGCAACTGTGCTCAGGAGTCGTACTACTCGGTGGAGGAATTGTAAAAGGAAGACCGGTTGTATGCCTCGTCTCCCTCACTTACTCATTTAACTTTAATTCCCGCTGAATCAGACGGGCCTCGATCGCATATCCCAGAATTTTTTCGGCTTTGAAGTGCCCCTGGAAAACCAGATGGCGTGAATTTCCTTCTCCGGAAGAATGGAAACAAGGGGAGTGACTCCCGCGAATTCTTTAACCTTTTTGCGAATCCTTCCGGCAAATTCCTCCTCCTGGTCCGCATCAACGGCTGCTTTTAGATTCAACTGATCTATACCCCTTTCGTCCAGATGGACCTCGATGACCGCGGCGGAGACTCCGGGGATGCTGAAAAGGATTTCTTCAATCTGCTGGGGATAGAGGATCGTTCCTTTCACTTTGAATTTTTCATTGCAGTGTCCGAGGATCGACATCACCCTTACCCCCGGGGTGCCGCATGGACATGGGGTATGATCCAGCCAGGTGACATCCCCCGTGCGGTAACGAATGAAAGGCAGGGCCTCACGGTTGAGAGTTGTAAGAACCAATTCTCCAATCTCCCCGGGCGGCATAATCCGATCGCCGTCCGGTTCGATTATTTCAAAATAAAAAAGGCCGGGGAAATTATGATGGCCGCGATGGTGCGGACACTCCAGCATTCCGTTGTTCATTTCGGTCGAGCCGTAAAGTGAATAGACTTCCATCTGCCATACTTCCTCAAGGTGGGATCTGATGGCCAGCGGCCTCCATTCCACTCCGTTGGTGGGCTGCCCCGGGCAGATCCCCATCCGGACATGAAAGTCCCGGCCATTCCGGAGGCTCTTCTTTAACAGAGTCCTTCCGAGATGCAAGAGAAAGCTGGGCGTACCCATAAGAACGGTGGGCTGAAGTTCAAGAATGTATTTGATTTGAACTTCGACGGCGGCCGGCCCCGCTCTTATAACAGTGGCCCCGACTTCGTCAAGGAGGATGCTCTGCATGCCCGTCGCCGCCGGGCGCAGATTTTCAAGCGGGACCATGATTTGAACGGTGTCCCCGGGGGTAATTCCGATTCTTCTCAGGGATTCGGCCATCAGGGGCGCTGTGTTCCTGTAGTCTCCTTCCGAAAAAGGAATATAAAGTATGTTACCCGTGGTCCCGCCCGTCGTACAGATATCCCTCCACCCGGCCTGCGGAAGGCAGGAAAAATCGCGCCAATTCTCCTGGATCTCCTCCCGCCTGAGGAAAGGAATCCGCCCCACATCCTCCAGAGATTTCAAATCAGCGGGTTTAAAACCGGCGGCGGAATACTTTTCGCGATAGCCGCGGGAATGCCGGCAGGCATGTTCCAATTGTTTTGAAAGGCTTTTGAGAATGGAAGAGTCTTTCATTTCCTGCACCTACGTCCCCCCCCCTCATATAAACTCTTTGTCCCGGCTATATTCTTATGATCTCCCGGCGGCCCCTCGCCAGGCGAGGCCCGGCATCAGTCGTTTTTTGCTCTTTTAATTGTTTTCCCGTCAATTTAAGGTAAACCTGAGAAATCGAAGGTCTTGTGATTTCCATGCTTATTATTTGAGAGGAAAGAGCTTCCAGAATGCCGGGGAGCACCCGAAAGGCGTCCCGGGCCGGAAGGATCAGGGCGTCTTTCTCTCTTTTTCCACTGATGCCTGCCTTCTCTTTCAGGATCAAAAGCGCCTCATCCGGCGTCCGGGTATGGAGGATCAGCTCGTCCTGGCCCCCGTGCTGCCGCTTAAATCCTTCCAGCGAATCAATGGCTATGATCCGGCCCTCGTTCAGAATGGCCAGGCGATCGCAGATCTCGGCCTCGGCCATATCATTCGTGGCCAGAAGAACCGTCCGCCCCCCCTGATCCCGGTAATGCCGGATATGCTCCCATATGTTTTGCTTGCTATGGAGATCCAGAGAGAGCGTGGGCTCGTCAAGAAGCAGTACCGGTGGCTCCGACAGGAGGCTCCTCGCAATCTCGAGTCTTCTTCGGAGACCCCCGGAGAGCGTGGAGACCCTGGCTTTCCCCAGTTCGGAAATGCCGGCTAAACGAAGAGCGTCGGATATTTTCTCCCTGAACAACGTCAATGGCTGGTTAAGCGAAATGCTCCCATAGAATTCGAGATTTTCAAGTACGCTCAACTTGCGGTCCAGGCAGGGCTCCTGGAAAACCATCCCGATACTCCGGCGTACTTTTCCTGCATCCTTGATTATATCGTATCCATGGACCCTGGCCGTACCCCCGGTAGGTTTCAGGAGGGTGCCTAAAAGCTGCAGCGTGGTGGTTTTCCCGGAACCGTTGTGCCCGAGAAGTCCGAATATTTCCCCTTCTTCGACGGAAAAATCGAAACGCTCCACCGCTGCCTGCCGTTTAAAATGTTTGGTGAGGGAGATTGTTTCAATCTGAGCCATCGGGTATTATTCTCTCTTTCTCAAGGCCATAAAAGCCAGTAAAACGCTCAAAGTCATGAAGAAGGTCACTATGGCGAGATCGGAGTTAAAGCAAAAATCCGGCTTGAGAATGCCGGGATCCTGTTGTGGTATTATCACGTTCTTGAGCAGGTCTATACAATAGGTGAGTGGAGAGAGCAGGGCCAGCGTGTGAAAGGGCTCCGGCAGGGGATTTATCGGGAAAAAAAGACCGCTCAAGAAAATCAGGGGCCGGTTGAAGAGAACTACGGCGTTAAAATCCTCGTAGGAATCCATGATGAAAGCAAGAAAGCAGGAAATTGCGCTGAAAAAGAGCGTGATGGGAATCATGCAAAGCATCGCCTGAAAAAAGACCATGCCCGTCAGGCGGACGCCCAGAACAGGCAGAAAGATCATGAGTACCAGTCCCTGAAAAAAAGCCGGGATGGCGATACCCAGAATTTTCCCGCTCAGGATCGCGGCGTTAGAAACGGGGGAGGCCAGCACCAGCTTCATCAAACCGGACTCCCGATCCCAAAGGACCGAGTAGGCCGAAGCGTTGGCGCTCATGATGAGGACATTGACCAGGATTCCGGCGGCGAGGAAAACCGGATAGGATTGCCCGTTTTTCAAGAGCGCTTTGAATCCGATTGAGAAAATAATAAACATCAGCAAAGGCAAAAAGAGGGCGCTTAACATCCTTATTTTCCCGCGGAAAAACTTCAGAAGATCCCTTTTGAGTATGGCCCAGGTCGCGTACATGCGAATATCTTCTCTGCAAGTGCCTTCAACCCTTCTTTCCGCCGCAAACCGGGAGGAGGCTCGGTAGGAATAACGCAGAACATCAAGAATTGCTCTTTATCTCCAAATATAGAGAGGAGACAGGCTTGATGAATCTCGATGAAACACTGGAAGAATGTGTATCATTCATCCGCTGGGGAGTGGATAAACTCAAAAAAGACGGCGTCGTAATCGGCCTGAGCGGCGGGCTTGATTCGACGGCCACCGCCCTTCTCGCCTTAAGAGCTTTGGGCCGGGAAAAAGTTTTCGCCCTTCTTCTTCCGGAAACCCAGGCAAACCCGGATCATCTGTCCCATTCACGCGAAGTGGTTAAAAAATGGAACATCCCCTTCAAGGAAATCGATATTTCCCCCCTGGTGGCCGGACTGGATCTGGAAAATATTTCGGAGGCGGCTCTGGATGAAATAGAGGACTTTAATAAAAAGGTAAGCGACGGCGGAGATATGCATGAACGCCGGATGCTTTTCATTTCCTACCGTCATTTCTATGCTCACCGGATTTTGCGGGTCCGGGTGAGATCCCTGATTCTCAGGTATTATGCCATTTTGAAAAACCTGGCTTTACTGGGAACCACGGATAAAACAGAACTGGAAGCCGGATGGTTCGACCCCATGGGAGACGGAGCCGCCGATCTCAGGCCTATTGCCCATCTTTCCAGGACGAAACTTAAAATAGCGGCCCGGATCATCGGAGTCCCCGAACAAATTATAGAGAAAAAGCCCTGCACGGATCACTTCCGTAAAATTAAAGACGCCGTTGTTTTAGGATTGGAACACGAGGAAATCGACCGCATCATCGAGCAGGGTGAACAGAGCGGTTTCCCCGCCAAAGTCATCGAGGGCGTCAACCGGATGCGCTATTCGGCAAAAAAGCGCGAGACGCTTCCCTGGACGATCGAAACGATGCGCTCCGCCTTGTCTCCACGCTCGTGATAAAGGATAGTGGAACCCCTGTATGGAAATTATAAGGGAGTGCGTTTGAGAAATACTATCGCTGCCTTATGCAAGTAAACACCGGGTTTCCATCATTTGCGAACCTGAAAGGACTGAACTGCGAAACAGAAAGGGGGAAGAAGAAATGGATGAACTTTTAAGAGAAACAGGGAAATTTCATGGTGAGATTGGTCACGGAGTGGCGATAGGTTTAAAGATGTGTCTTGCCGTCAAGAAAGCCTTTGGAATAGAAAGTTTCAAAGAAATAGAAGGAGTTTCTATCGTTGAAACTTCAAGATGCGTGCCGGATGCCATACAATACATTGTCCATTCCTGCGCAGGAAACAGAAGGCTCATAATAAAGGACTACGGGAAATTAGCAACCACCTTCATCGATAGAAAAACAATGAAAGCTTACCGGGTATCCGTAAAGCCCGATATTTTCAAATCGAAGCGCTGGGAGGAAATTCTTAAGATAAAAGGTGAATCGGGAGTTAAAGATGACGAATTACAGGCTTTTGAAATACTTAAAATTCCTGATGATGAGCTTTTCATAGTGAAAGAAGTGAAAGTCAGGGTGCCCGTTCCTGCAAAACGGCCGTGCGAATGTCTCATGCACGGCAAATATTTCTGCTCCGTCTGCGGGGAAAGTGTGGCGGAAAGAGCTCTGAAATTGCAGAACGGCAGCCCCGTGTGCGTCACCTGTTCCGATGCAGAGGCTGTAAAATGCATCAATATTGAAAAAGAAAGATACTGGGAACCCTGTGCTTAGCGTAAGAATAATGAAAAGGGGAGAATAAGATGTCAGATAATTCCGCCGTGCGTATTTTTTCAATGAAGGCAGGAGCGGCTCCTTTAAAGAAGGCCGTCAGGATCTTTGAGGAAGAGACGGGGATTAAAGTGGCAGTCAGTGTCTGCAGTCGTAAATGCATGGAATCCAAGGCAGAAGAAGCCCATCAAAGCGGGGGTATGCAGGACTTTCTTGTAGAGATATCCGAGGCAGGGATCTATGACCTGGCCGTAGCTGGAGCCGAGTATCTGCTTGATGACGGCGAAGTCATGAATATCATGCAAAGAGGGGAAAGGCGAACCATCGCCTCCCGTGAAGCGGCTATTATTGTGCAGTCAGGGAACCCGAAAGGCATCCATAAGCTTGAAGATTTGACTCGGCCTGGCATCAGGATAGGAATTTCCGTGATTGACTGTCTGAAGGGTCTTTGGGAGGATGTCTGTGCCCGCCAGGGACTTCTTGATCCCATTCGTCGGAATATCACCTTTTATGCCTGTGGGTGTCTGGCCATTATAGAAGCGGTGGCGGAGGGGAAAGTGGACGCTGCTTTTGGCTGGTCCGCTTTTAAACATCTTGAGCCCGAAAGGATAGAAATCATTTCTCTTCCGGATAATCAAAGCGTTTTGAGGGGAACCGGCGTAGGACTTTTAAAACTTTCTAAAAATGTTGAAGACGCAAAAAAGCTTATGAATTTTCTGACCACAAAACCTGCTCAAGAATGTTATCTGGAATATGGCTGGGTCTTATAGGGGCCGTAGAGAAAAAGTCACCAATAATATGCAAGTCCTCGGCAACCACCTTTATAATCGGGAAAATGGGGCGGAGTAAAAGATCAAAGGTCTGAACAGGCTCTTTCCGGCTCTGATGGGTAAGTGAGGATGTTTCCCTGCCAGATGGCCACCCGGATCCTTTTTCCCGGCTGAAGCTGGCATCTTTTGGCGATATAGGCGGGAACACGCATTTCAAGGGGAAGGGCTGAGGAAAGCGTCAGGGTGGTAAAATCGTTGCAGGTGTACAGGGACGTAATCTCTCCCTCAAAGACATTCTCACTTAGATCCTCCCGGACTGGAATGCCTTCTTTTAGGATTTTGATATCCTGCGGACGTACCGCCACCCTGGCGTGCTGGTTGTTTTCCCATGGCCGGCGGCGGGGAGCAACAATGCGAACGTCGGTTTCCGGCACTTGGAAAGAGACCTGTCCCTCGTCCTGGGAAACAACGACTCCCTCGAAGATGTTTTTAATGCCGAGGTAGCGGGCGGCCTTCTCCGTGGCGGGTTGCATGAATACTTCCTCGACGGGGCCGACCTGCTCCAGGTTTCCCTCTATGAGAAGCCCAACCCGGTCGCCCATGGCGGCTGCCTCACCCAGGTTGTGCGTGACATGCAGAACCGTCGTGCCAAGGCGCCTGAGCAAAGTTTTCATGTCTACCCAGAGGCGCTCGCGAAGACCGGTATCTATGGCGGAGAAAGGCTCATCGAGGAGGAGGAGGTCGGGCTCAACGATAAGGGCCCGCGCCAGGGCCACGCGCTGCTTTTCTCCCCCCGAGAGCCCTTCGACGGAGCGCTCAAGTAGGTGATGGATCTCCAGGACCGCCGCCAAATCCTGCAGGCGGCAGGCCGTCTCTTCCTGTGTAAGCCCCCGCACCGCGGGGCCGAAGGTAATATTTTTGCGGACCGAAAGATGCGGGAAGAGGGCGTACTCCTGGGGGAGAAAACCGAGGTTGCGAAGGTGCGGCTCTTCCCTTAAAAGGTCCCGGTCCCGCAGGAGAAATCTCCCGCAAGAGACCCGCTGGAATCCCAGAAGGCAGCGAAGCAGAGTGGTCTTCCCGCTCCCGGTGGGGCCGAGAAGCACGAAGTGTTCCTGCTCCCGAAGAGAGAGGTTAAACTCCTTAAGGAAGAAGGCGCCAAGTTGTAATGAGAGAGCTTCGATCGTCACCATTAAGATGCCTCAAAAGAAAAAGTGTTCCCAGGGAGAGCCCCAGCGAGATGAGAATAAAAAGGCAGGCCCCGTGTACGTCGGCGCTGGAGAGCCGAAGGTAGATGGCCACCGGGAGGGTTTCGGTTTTAAGAGGCGTGGCCCCCGCCAGAAGGACCGTCGCGCCGAATTCGCCCACCGCGCGGGCCCAGGTCAGGAGGAAGGCGGCCATGATGCCCCGCCGGGCCAGGGGCAGAAGCACAAAAAAGAATGCCTTTATGCGCGTGGCGCCCAGGGACATGGCGATTTGCTCGTAGAGAGGGTTCACCTGTTCGAAGGTGGCTTTCACCACGTTAAGGCAGAGGCCGACCACCACCACGAACTGGGCCAGCACGATACCCGGCACCTCGAATACCACGCGCCCGAGGTGGGCCTCGAAAAAGCGCCCCGGAGCCGTGTTGAAAAAAACGAGGAGCATCGCTCCGAGCGCCACGGGCGATAGAACGAGGGGAAGGTAGAGGAGCGTCTCGATCGCGCTTTTCATAGGGAAGGTGTGGCGGGCGAGAAGATAGGCCGCCGGGAGCGAGATGAGAAGGGCCAGAAGGGAGGCCAGGGTGGCTGTCAGGAGCGTGAGCTTGACCGAAAAGAAAATCTCATCGCCGGAGAGTGGACGGAGGGACGAGCTGAGCTTCATCTGGCCGAACAGGGACAGAATGAGAGCCAGGAAAAAGATGGTGATGGCTCCCAGAAGAATAGAGCAGAATAACAGAAAGAGACGGTTTTTATTCACGGCGGATACCCCGGAAGTAGGCTTCCGGCAAACGGTAGGAGCCTCCCACCGTTGCTCCGGGCGCCTCTTTCAAAGCCTCTTCAAGACGGATGAGATAGCCCCATTTCCGGAAGATCTCCATCCCCTTCGGCGAGAGCAGGAAGGACAGGAAGCTTTCCGCCTGTTTTCGCCCGCTCATGAAAACCGGAAGAGCCGCGGCGACGTAGGAGACCCGTGGGATTCGGCAGTTCCGCAAAGATATTTTTTCCACTTCGTTCGGGTTCCAGGCTAAAAACACATCCCAGCCCAGGATCGCGTCCACCTTGCGCAGCACCGCCAGCGTCGCCGTATCCTCGCAGCTCTTGGCCAGGACGACCACATTTTTCAGGACCGGCTCAAGAAGGCTATTGGCCTCCAGAAGCTCCACGGAATAAAGACCCAGGCAGACAGATTCGGGATTGCCCAGGCCGATCCGGACGCCGGGCCGGGCCAGGTCCTTAAGCTGATGGATCTTCGCCGGGTTTCCCTTAGGAACGATTATGGCGGGAACAAGATAGACGACGAGCCGTTCGCTCCCCGGGATGAGAAGCCCTTTTTTCACGCCGATCTCGATATAATCGGGGGAGCCGGCCAGGTAAAGATCTCCGCGCATCGAGAGTTCCATCTGCGAAAGGAGCGTGCCGGATCCCCCATAGGTCACCGTGATCTCTTTCCCGCTTTCTTCCCGGTAGTTCCGGAGAATCTCCTCCATTGGAACCTTGACCGCGGAGCCGCAGAAAAACATCAGGCTCTTTTTTTCGGCAGGAGAGGAGTGCACAGCCGCGGCGGAGACGAGAAGAACGAGCAGCACCATGACTGCAATTTTTCGGAATTTCATACTTCTTCCTGCCTTTCCGCGTTGAGCAGCTTTTCCAGGGAGCGAAAGCGCTTTAGGGCGTCTTCCTGGACTTCTTTAAGAAATTGCTCGTAGGCCGCAATAAGGGTGCGGGCGAAAGGCGTCAGTTCAGCTCCCCCCCGCTCCATGCCTCCGATATGCGTCACGAGAATTTGGCGGCCTGTATTTTTTTCAAGGGTCCGAATGAGGCGGTGTGCCTTTGAATAGGACATGCCCATCTCCCGGGCGGCCTCACTGATGGAATGGGAGGAAGCGATCCGGCTCAAGAGCATGTAGTGCCCGGATCCCAGGAAACCCTGTCCCCCTTCGTTGAAGAGGACGGCCGTCACTTTGAGATGGACTTTAACTCTGCTTTTTGTTTTCATTTCCGGCATGGCTCATATTTTCTGCTCAATGGAAAAATAGAGAAAATCCGCAGGGGTTGTGATCCCTTGGCGGGCGGCGACGGCTCCGGAACCTGCCGACGGCCAAAAGCGCCCCACTCCGCCTTCGAGGCAGGTTGTGCCGCTCTTGCTTTTCCTGGAGATCACGAGGTCCAGCTCCGTTCCCATGAAGGTCCCCCAGGCCCCCGTCGGGTCCGAGAGTAAGACCTGGCCGGTTGTCGTGTACCAGGCATCCCTGGGTTGATCGAGGTGAAAGGTGTGATGCATCAGATTAAACCCCCAGCCCGGGGCCGGAGAACTTTCCAGCGAGAGGACGAGGTCGTGCATATTTCTCATTCCAACGAGGTCCATGAAACCATAGTACTTGTGGGCGCTGGCATAAAGGGGATCGTAGGTGTGGGAGTCTCCCTGCGTGGGATCGGTTGTCCCGGAGGCCGAGTCTAAACCGGCTTCGAACTTTGTCCTCCAGCGGTCGCGGAAGGTGTAGTTGAGACGGTAGAACTGCCCGAAGGACGAGACGGATTTCCGGCCCGTTCCGCCTGCCTGGGCGATGAACTCCGCATAATAGCCGAAGGGTTCTACCTTTCCCCTGAGGCGCACTCCGTAGGCATTCAGAACGATGTCGCCTCCTCCGAGGGGGGATGGTTTCTGAAAACGATTGAGCCAGTAAAAATCGAGGAGGGTTCCCCGGGAGAGGTCGAGGCTGTTGTAGGAACCCAAGAGTACCTGCGGATTTTGGGGAGGCTGTCCGTTCGGCGTGACGCACTGGAGAGCCAAAAAATCGGAATGAAGGCGCTTCCCCTTCCACATGAAACGCAGGCCGTCGAAGCTCCTTCCGACGTTGTTCCATGGCGGGTCCGAGATGATGCGGCTGTCGGCGTACTGGAGGGACTGCCGACCCACCCGTGTGACGACGGTCTTTCCTATATCGGCGTAGAATTGGTAAAGATAAGTAAAATTAAGGGAGGCGACCTTATCCCTCGCGAACCGGACCTGCATCAGCATCGGACAGGGCCTGTCCTTGAGGGCTGCCTCGGCCGTCCACTTCTGGGCGACGAACTGGGTAGCGTCTGACCGGAAGTTGTTGAAGACGGAGTTGTTCCGGGACTCGTAACGCGCCCGGGCTGAAAGAGAGATGGAAAGACGGTTGTTTTCAGCCGGGGCGGCCTGGGCTCCGACCAGAGAAGTCAATAGAAATAAAGCCGTGAGAAAAAAAGCCCGGTGAGCTTGCATGCCGTTATACTATCAAATACATATCGGTTTGTCAACTTTCCCCCGGCCTCTCTACCTCTCAATTTCCCTACTTCCTTATCCCCTTGTCGGAACACGCATGGCTATGGAACCTGAAAAATATCTTCCGGCAGAATCAGACACGGGGGTTTGATGCGCTTCCACTCGCTGTCATGGATTTTCTTCCTGAGGACGGGGATGAGTTCGGCGTCCATGACGGAGCTTACCAACTCTTCATCGGAAAATTTCTGATCTATTAAGGCGAAGAGGAGTGGATCCGCCTTGAGGTAACTGAAACCGAGTTTTGCTTCGTCCGTCTCTTGAGGCCAGTGTCCGGAGGTCGGAGGGGCCTCAAGGATGAAATCAGGAACCCCGATATGTTTTGCAATCAGGTAAACCCAGGTTTTGTAAAGAGGAAGCAGGGGATAGGCGTCCGCCGCCCCATCCCCATGCTTTGAGAAACTTCCCAGATAGTATTCGGATTTATTTAGAGTTCCCAGCACCAGAGCCCGATCCCGGTGGGAGAGGTGGTAAAGGCAGGCCATCCGCTCCCTGGCCACGCGAGCCGAAATTCTCTTTTTGTCGCCCTCATTTCGGTCGGCCAGGTAAGGACCCAGGTTGAAAACATCGAGAAACCGGTCTACCATGGGGCTTATATCTATGACTTCATAAGGCAGATCCATGATTTCAGCAAATCGGATCGCCCGGTTCTTCTCATCCGGATCGTTGTGGCGGTAAGGCAGGATGGCGGCCCGGACATTTTTTTTGCCTGAAGATTCCAGGGCCAGGCAGGCGACGACCGCGGAATCAAGCCCCCCGGAGAGCCCGATAACCTGCTTCTGCCACCCATAGCAATCAGACAAATCCCTGATAAAGCGGAGCAAAAAATCCTTCAATTTTGAGGGATTAATCGCCGGCAGAGTCCGGGTGACTTTCATAAAGACCTCCTCCGGGGAAAAGCTGAAACAGCTGATTTCAGCTATTCTTCATCGAGCAAAATTCTACCTTCAGAATCATGACAGGACTTTTCCCCGTGCCTCCCTTCCTTAAATTATTACATGGGAAAGGGGTCCCGGGATTAAGATTTAACCTTCTCCTGCACCCCCTTAAAAAAACAGGCCGCCGAAAAGGCGGCCCAAAAGCCGAAAGGCTCTTTTTAAATTATTCAGGCTCCCACGGATTCCAGTTGCTTCTTGGCCATGGCGGCATAGGCGGTAAAGGAGCCGGCATCGGTCATCGCCAGTTCCGCAAGTATCTTCCGGTTGACGATCACGCCGGCCTTCTTCAGGCCGTCGATCAGGCGGTTATAGGAAAGGCCGTTAATTCGGGCGGCCGCGTTTATCCGGGCAATCCAAAGACTTCTGAAATCCCTCTTTTTGGCTCTTCGGTCGCGGTACGCGTAGGCCATCGCGTGCATGACGGCTTCCCGTCCGGATTTCAACTTCCGGCTCCGGGCTCCGCGGTACCCTTGGGCGAGCTTCATTACTTTCCGGCGCTTCTTCAGCGCGTTTACTCCTCTTTTAACTCTGGACATATGACTTCCTCCTCACTTTCCATAGGGTACCAGGCGCTTTATCATCCTTACGTCAGCCGGGCTGGCCAGGGCCGCCTTCCTGAACTTCCGGATTCTTTTCGGGGACTTCTTCTCCAGGATATGGCTGCAGCCGCTGAAAGTCCTCATGCGCTTCACCTTGCCGGTGCCGGTAAACTTGATCCTCTTGGCCATTGATTTTTTTGTCCGTATCTTCGGCATCGTCGCGTTCTCCTTTCTATGATGATGTGCCGGATGGCTCTGCTTTGGGCGGGCTGGGAGACTCCGTCTTGGGCGCATCCGCACGGGGCGACAGGATCATCGTCATGTTTTTTCCTTCGAGCTTGGGCCTCTTCTCGACCATAGCCACGGCTTCGGCATCCAGGACGACCCTGTCCAGAATTTTTTCAGCAATCCTGGTATAAGTAACTTCCCGCCCACGGAACATCATGGTCACCTTGACCTTGTCTCCCTCGTCCAGAAGGCGCTGCACCATCCTGGACTTGACCTGATAGTCATGTTCGTTAATCTTGGGGCGGAATTTCACTTCCTTGATATCATACTGTTTGTGTTTGTCCTTGGCTTCCCGGTTTTTCTTCGCCGTCTCATACCTGAATTTTCCATAATCCATGAGACGGCAGACCGGGGGAACGACCGTCGGCGAGACTTCGACAAGATCCAGATCTGCCTCTTCCGCCAGAGTCAGTGCCTCCCGGAGGGAGACGACGCCCCGTTGTTGCCCCTCGCCGTCTATCAGTCGGACTTCCCTGGCTCTGATCTTGTCATTGATGCGCAGCTCTTTAGAAATACAAGTCACCTCCTAAAAATTTAAGGGCGGTGGAAGCCACCGCCCTTAAAAGAGATAACACCCGAGATTCCTCGGACTTACTCTTAACGAACCCCGACTGGTAACCCGAAGGCACCGCAGGGTGAGAAGCGACGGCTTCTACTTCACCTATTCACTTATCGGGAAGTATAGCAAAGAGCATCCCTAAAGTCAAGAGGCGCACTGCCTTATGGGCCACCTTCCGACAGGGATGGCGAGGTCCTGGAGGAATTTGCGGAGCCGATCTCTAACTTTTTCAGCATGAATACTTTTGAGCAGACTGCATCCGCTATCGCCCGGGAGGCCGGGGAGATTCTAAGGGACCGTCCGGCGGCCCTGGAGGTTTCCTACAAGGGCACCATTGATCTTTTGACCGAGATGGACCGCCGCTCCGAGGAGCATATCTTCACCCGCTTGAAGTCATCTTATCCGGACCATGAAATCTTCTGCGAAGAAGGAAGCCGCGCAGTGGGAAGCTCCGGCTACCGCTGGATCGTGGATCCCCTGGATGGAACGACCAACTACGCCCACAAATTCCCCGTCTATGCGGTTTCCATCGCCCTCGAGGAGCGGGGGGAAATCATCCTGGGAGTCGTTTATAATCCCGTGACAGATGAATTGTTTTCGGCGGTAAAAGGGAAGGGCGCTTTCCTCAACGGAAACAAGATTTCCGTTTCCACCGTCTCCCAGTTGAACCGGAGCCTCCTGGCCACCGGTTTCCCTTATTCGATCCGGGAAAATCCTGGACGCATCTTTGAACGCTTTAAAGCCTTTTCCCTGGCGGCGCAGGCAATCCGCCGCCCCGGGGTCGCCTCGCTGGATCTGTGCTATCTGGCGGCGGGGTGGATAGACGGTTTCTGGGAGGAGAATCTTCAACCCTGGGACGTGGCCGCCGGGAGCCTCATCGTGAAGGAAGCCGGGGGGACTCTCAGTCTCTTTGACGGCTCGCCCTTCCACATTGACGTCAAAGAGATTCTCGCCTCCAACCGGAAGATCCATTACGAGATGCTCAAAGTACTGAGAGAAGTTTAAGTCGTGAAGCAGAGGCGATTAACTCTTCTGGCGGTTGTTATCCTGTTGTTTTCCTGCGTCCTCTCAGTCCCGGCCGCAACGAAGATCCGTGTCAGGGGCACCCCTCAGCAGGGAGACATTCTTTTTGTGACGGTTGAAGGCGCCTCCCCCGATGCGGAGGGAACCATCATCTGGATGGGGCAAAAAACACCTCTTTCCCACGGAGAAAGCGGGCTTCAGGCCCTACTTCCCATAAAGGTGGATACCCGGCCGGGAGTTTATCCCGTAAAAATAGCCCTGGAGGAACCTGAAAAAGAATTTTTAGTGCGAAATGTTGCCGTCAAGAAGCGGTGGTTTGCGACCCAGTCCCTCTGGCTTTCGGAGGATCAGCTCTCGAATTACGACTATCCCGGCGTCGAACGTGAATACGATGAAATTCACCGGGCTTTTAAGAAATTTTCCGCGCTGCAGATCTGGGAGGGACCTTTCTTAATGCCCGTTGAGGGCAAGGTCAAGACCGTCTTCGGCCTTAAACGCTACGTGAACGGGGAGGATTACGGCGAACACCGGGGGCAGGACATCGCCGCCGGACAGGGAGAGCCCGTACGGGCCTCCAATTCCGGCACGGTCACCCTGGTGCGGGAAGATTATCGCCTGCACGGAAAAACGATCATCCTGGATCACGGGCAGGGAGTCTCCACTATCTACCTGCATCTCTCATCCATCGCCGTCCGGGAGGGAGACACGGTGGGGCGGGGAGCGGTCATCGGGAGGGTGGGCGCCACCGGCGTGGCCACCGGGCCG
>Ga0209749_1001075_pt1 | contig 27565 bp, 26 predicted proteins | sample EPASupsiteSAE347_FD_187267 | JGI IMG/M metagenome (GOLD analysis project Ga0209749, IMG submission 187267) | Bioremediated contaminated groundwater from EPA Superfund site, New Mexico - Sample SAE3-47 (SPAdes) (version 2) | ecosystem: Environmental > Aquatic > Deep subsurface > Groundwater >...
ACAGAATCTTTTTCTGGAGCTACCTATGTATTTTCTTCAGAAAACACGAACTTCATTTTCAGAAGTTTGGGGGGCTATAGATCAATTTATCTCGGTTATTTGTTGCTAATTGACACTTGACAAGACAGTAGGTTTAGCTTTGAACTTATTTAAAGCCAGCGCCGCGCCTGATTGCAGCGCTTTTACCCCATCGGATTACTTAGAAAAAAGGATCCGGCGTACCCTCATGCCGGATCCTTTTCTGCTTGTTTATGTGGTTACAGGATATCTGATCCAGCACGGTTACACTATCTGGTCGATTATGGAACCGCCGCCGGTGACTCCTCTTACTCCTCTTACAGCCGCCACGCGGGGCTTTTCGGCAAGCACAGGAGAGCTTGCGCGTGAGCTTGCGCGTGAGGGTTCCCTTTCGCTTCTCGGTCCCATTATCTGGGCTGATTTGATGCCTGTCATTATAGCCATGCAGCGCACCTTGCTCTCGTAGTCCTTGCGCACTCTTGCGCCCCAGATGACGTTGGCATGGGAGTCAAGCTCGTACGTCAGGGAGGATGCGATCTGCTCAGCCTCGTGCAGGGACATATCAGGTCCGCCCGTGATGTGCAGCAGGCATCCGGTCGCTCCGTTCGTGTCAACGTCAAGCAGCGGGTGGTTCAGTGCAGCTCTAACGACTTCCTTTGCCTTGTCCTGACCCTTTGCCTCGCCGACCAGCATTACTGCAAGCCCTCCGCCCTTCATGATAGCCCTGACGTCTGCGTAGTCAAGGTTTATCAGTGACGGCTGGGTTATTGTCTCGGAAATGCCTTTCACGGTCTCGGATATCAACTGGTCCATCACAGAGAACGCCTGATCGATCGGGAGGTTGGGCACGTAATCAAGGAGGCGGTTGTTGTCAAGTACAATAACCGTATCTGCCGAGTTCCGGAGGTCGTCAAGACCTTCCTCCGCCTTGACCATTCTCGCTCTCTCGACCCTGAACGGGCTTGTGACCATCCCTATGACGATCGCGCCCTGGTCCTTGGCTATCTGCGCGACCACAGGGGCCACGCCTGTACCTGTTCCGCCGCCCATGCCTGCTGTCACGAACACAAGGTTCGCGTTCTTGAGAACCTCTTCAAGGGTTCCTCTTGCAAGCTCGGCAGCTCTCTTCCCGATCTCAGGGAACCCGCCTGCGCCGAGTCCTCTTGTTATTGATTTGCCGATAAGGATCTTCTTATCAGCCTGGGTGATATCAAGGTGTATCTTATCCGTGTTTATTGCGATTGTATCTGCGCCAGCCACGCCGATGTTGTAAAGGCGGTTCACCGTGTTGTTACCGCCACCGCCGCACCCTACGACTACTATCTTCGGTGTCCCGAATTCCTCGCCATCGTCAGCCGCGCCGCTTGCAGCTCTCTTTATCTGCTGTTCCTTTTCAGCCATTTTAAGTGCATCCTGCACAAACGATTCCATTATTCATCCCCTCCTGATTCTTGTTTATTGTTCGTCTTTCAAACGCAGGAAACTATCTGCTTTTTTAGATTGTTCCTGCGTTTTTTCGAATAACTTTATCCTGCCGACCAATTTTTCGCTTCTCTGATCGATTAAGTCTCTAATAGCCGTCCTGATTGCCTCGGATGCGGACGGAAATTCACCATATTCCACTAACATGTCGATCATTTTTAATTGCTGTTCCGGGAGCCTCAGTGTTACTCTTTGCATTATTGGTATCTCCCTCGGCAGTAGACATACACCTGTATGCCTTTAGTACGCCAGTTGTCTGACATTTGTCCGACTTATCTAACACAGCATACTATATAAATTTATCTACAAGTTATGATGTAGATGATGATGATCAAATAATTTAAAAAACGATTGCGTAGCAGGATTCCATTGTAGAATTTCAGGTGGGAACTCTTAATTTTTAGAGCCAGATAATCGGGATTTTTTGATAATATTTTAATCTTTGTATAGCTTAAAATAAATTGAAAAACCGACAAAACTTTAAGCTTGATTGCTGTGTAGGAACAGGAAAGTGATACCATGCAGATACTGCTCATACATTCCGATTATATAGAGTACGAAACAAAGAGAAGCACGCCAGTAGCTGAAAAGATCGAGGACAGCCTCAAAAAAGGGCGTATGGAGGAGGCTCTTACCGTTTTCCTGGCTGTGGAGAAGTACGATGAGGATAACATCGAATACGCTGTAAAACAGACCGCGGAAGAGATCAGGAAGGTAACCGAGCAGGTCAAGACGAACCGTATCATGCTGTATCCGTACGCGCATCTCAGCTCGAGCCTGGCGTCGCCGAAAGCCGCGGTTGAGACTCTGAAAAAACTGGAAGAGCTGCTCAGGGAAGCCTCCTTTGAAGTCAAGCGCGCGCCCTTTGGCTGGTACAAGTCCTTCACGATAAAATGCAAGGGACATCCCCTGTCCGAGCTGTCCAGGACGATACGGAGAGGGGAGGAGAAATGCGTTACAGTTATAAAGGAAAAGGAGGAAGTCGTCTCTGAAGCCTTAAAATCCGAGGCAAAAGCGACCTCCTACTGGTACGTATTAACCCCGGAAGGGGAACTGCTAAAACCCGAGGACTTTGATTTTGCGGGGCACGGTAACCTCAAAAAATTCGTGAACTACGAGATACACAAGAGCCGGGCTGTGGATAAGATACCGCCGCATGTTGAGCTTATGAGGCGGCTTGAACTGGCTGATTACGAGCCAGGCTCTGACCCCGGCAATTTACGCTTCTACCCCAAGGGGAGGCTCATAAAGAGCCTGCTTGAGAACTACGTTCTGGGTGAGTCGGCAAAAAAGGGTGCCATGGAAGTTGAGACGCCGATCATGTACGACATGAACCACCCTACGCTGAAAAAGTACCTTGACCGCTTCCCTGCGCGGCAGTACTCGATAGAGGCTGATAAGAAGCAGCTCTTCCTGCGCTTTGCAGCCTGTTTCGGCCAGTTCCTCATGAACCACGACATGACCATTTCCTACAGGAACCTTCCGATGCGCATGGTCGAACTCACCCGCTACAGTTTCAGGAAAGAGCAGAGCGGCGAGCTTGTGGGTTTGCGGCGCCTCCGCGCATTTACCATGCCGGATATGCATACGCTCTGCCGTGACATGGACGATGCAATGCTCCAGTTCAACGACCAGTACAACATGTGCATAAACGTGCTGGCAAACGCAGGGCTGGACCTCGGCGATTACGAGGTAGCCATACGATTTACAAGGGATTTTTACGAGGCGAACAGGGATTTCATAGTAGGGCTTGTCCGGACCGTGAACAAACCCGTGCTGATAGAGATGTGGGACCAGAGGTTCTTCTACTTTGTCCTCAAGTTCGAGTTCAATTACATCGATGCCATGGACAAAGCCAGCGCCCTGTCCACAGTGCAGATCGATGTTGAGAACGCCGAGAGATACGATATAAAGTATATCGACTCGGACGGCAAGGAGAAGCGGCCCTTCATCCTCCACTGCTCACCCAGCGGAGCCATCGAGCGGTGCATATACGGGCTCCTTGAGAAAGCGTACATGAACTCGGAAAAGGGCATAGTTCCCATGTTCCCTGTGTGGCTCTCCCCCACCCAGGTACGCGTGATCCCTGTTACGGATAAGCACATGGAGTACGCGGAAAAAGTGGCAGGCGGGTTAAATGCAAGGGTGGATATCGACGACCGCGAGGAGACCGTGAGCAAGAAGATACGCGATGCAGGAAAGGAATGGGTACCGTACGTGGCTGTCGTGGGCGACGAAGAGGTGGAGAGCGGTACGATTACGGTTACGGTGAGGAGCGAATCGCAGCCTAACAAACCCGCCAATGTGAAGATGACGGTGCAGGAGCTAAATGAGAGGATGTCAAAAGAGATATCGGTTTATCCGTTCAAGGGGCTGCCCCTGGCTGTGAGTTTGTCGGCAAGACCGAAGTTCGTGTAATAAGCAGAAACTATTTAATCCGTAAAAGAGTATCTTAGCTATATGATTCTGGAGTGGGTAAGAGCCGTAGCAGGCCTGGTTCTCATATTGTTCATCCCCGGATATACGCTGACATGGGCTTTCTATCCTCGAAAGGAGGACATGACGGATAAGGAGAGGTTAGCGTTCTCGTCCCCCCTCAGCATTGCAGGCGTAATGCTTGCCGTGCTTTTCCTTGATATGGGGCTGGGCCTGGATACAACGCCTGTCAATACAGTGCTGGCAATCGTCATGCTGGTGCTATTGTCTCTGCTCGCGTGGAGGGCGCAGGTCTTGATGATCGGATTGAGGAGAAATGCCTGAGCTTAATGAAAGCCAGCTCTCGAATTTAGGATCAATTACCGAAGCATCCGGTGAGTTCAGCCGTGAAGCAGGGATTGAGTTTGAGAGCCCTCCCCTCGATAATGAGACCGTGGTGATTGAATCCGGACACCAGCCCAATTTCCTCCCGCATGCGGGATTGTTTAAAAAGGTGTTCCTGCTCCACTTTTTAAAGAAAAGGGCTGATGAAAAGGGCAAAAGAGCGGTAGCTCTCTTCGGGTTCTCTGATTATAACCTGTGCACGGCAAAGCTCCTGACCCAGAACAAATTCCCTGAATTCGGCAAGCTTGGATACGAGAAGATAGGCTTCAAGATCACAGAGAAGGACGTATGGAGGAGGTTCGATTACCTTGCCAGGCCCCAAAAAGAAGAATGGGAGCGAACATTAGCGAGGATTTGCTCTCATTACAAGAAGTATCCATTCTCCGGGGACGCAAAGCTCAGGTTATCTGAAATAATTGAACTTCTTGAGGACTGCTATAAGAGAGCGGGCAATTTCCCCGATATAAATGCCTTTTTTATTTCAAAGCTATGCAGTAAGATGGGAATAGAAGCGGGCTTTTTCAGGTACTCTGATATACAAAAAAAAGGCGTGTTCATCGAGCAGTGGAAAGATATAATCTCAGGTATCGAGCGGTACAACAGTATTTACAATGGCTCCAAAGAGAGGCATGAACTGGATATACCGGGGTGCGCCATGGATTCCCTGCCTTTCTGGTACCACTGCAAATGCGGTGCCAAGGTGGCGCTGCTATATGATAAGGGGTTTGCGGAGGGCATATGCCGGGTATGTGCAGAGAGATACGAGCTTGACCTGGATGAGCTTGAAAAAGTATTCAGAGATATGAGCCCGAACGCGGTGGCAAGGAATATCATCTTTTCAGAAGGTATGGGGACGCGCATATTTGTCTCAGGTACAGGCGGAAGTCTTAAATACGGCAGGATCTCAGACGATATAGCAAGGGAACTGGGGTTCAACCTGCCGGTAACAGTCTCATGGAAGAGCAGGGATTATTATACAGGACCTGCCCACGAGGCAGTCCTTGCCTCATTTGCAAGAGCATGCAGGATAAAAAAAGAGGATATTCCGGCTGAAGACATAAACAGAATAATAATAGATACAAAAAACGAGCTTGAAAAGAGAGCAGCAGGAGCAAAAGAAAAGGGGATGAGGGCTGAGGTAAAACAGTATGAGGGGGATCACAGGAATCTATGTACTTCGGTGGATATCACTAAAGCGATATTTGCTGCCATGCCATCTTTTATAGATATCCTTGTATCGCAGGGCACCGTGAGGGTAGAGGAATGCTGGGATAAAGCCCTGAGTGAAGCAATGAATGAAGTCCTGAATGAAGCCCTGGATGGAGCACTGCCTGGAAAAGAGCCTGTTATGGTCAAGGATATCATCTATGATGACAGGGCTTTTACCATATACAAAAAAGTTGAAGGGATCAATTGAATGGGGAAAATGAATGAGACCAGCATCAAAAGTATGCCTTCTTCTCACGGTCGTTTACGCCCTGATGATATTCTACCTGTCCTCCCTGCCTGATCCCGGGATTCCAGAAGCGGGGATCGAGCTGCTTGAGCATTTTATTCGCTCCGTGCAGTACAGCGATTACCTTGTAGTATTTGCCCCATTTTACGCTCTATTGAAAAAGCCCGACAAGGTGCTCCATATCCTGCTCTATTTCGGGTTCGGGATCATGCTTTTCCTGACACTGAAAGGCATGGTTGACACTCTCCACGGCTAAAGCCGGGAGATTCTTGACTCATCGACAAAAACTTGTTCTGAGAAGTTCAGAATAGAGGTTTTTATCTCTGCAAGCGTATTCAGCTTCTCTGTTTCAAGAAGCGTGGGTTCGGCTGTGCCCCAGCCTACCTTTTCTAATCCTCGCAGCTTGATATTCCGCGCTGAATTGTAGTCTCTCGGCATTACAGAACCGCAGAAAGGACATGAATGCGTCCTCTCGGAAAGGTCTTTAGTTACTGTCCTGCCGCAAATGCAGCAATCCTGTGTAGTTCCTCTGGGATATACCTGAACTGCATACTTACCAGCGTTCTCGGCTTTGTATGTTACGTAGTTCGCAAACATACCCCATGAAGCATCCAGCATAGCTTTAGCCAGTCCTCTGTTTGAGTTCTGGACAAGTTCAGCTATGCTCAAATCCTCAAGAGCTATGAGGTCATAGTTATCAACATAATACCTGCTTGTTTTGTGCAGGAAATCTTTTCTTCTGTTCTCGGTTTTTTCATGAACTCTTGCAACTTTAAGTTTCTGCTTTCTCCTGTTGTTGCTCCCCTTCTTTTTCCTCGATAGTTTCTACTGCTTTTTTGCCTTCTGTTTTCTCAGGCTCTTTTCCGTTATCCGATACAATACTGGCAAACCAGTTGTGGGTTTTGTTGTGTTTGATGATGATTTGCTTGACTTTCTCCTCTACCGGTCTGCTGACAACGATTGGTATTGCTCCTATCTTGCTGAGTCTTAGGAAATCCCCATCTATTTTGAACCCCGATTGTTCATAAATCATGCTGTGTCTCGGCTTGTGCCTCAGCCTTCCCACTTTTTTTCCTTTCTTTTTCTTCTCCGAAAGACCTGAGATATTATCCCTGATCTGCTGGACTACATTCTGGAGCACTTTGCTATGAACTTCTTTCACGTCTGGGTACATTTCTTTCAATTGAGGCAGGACAGAATCGTCCAAGATATTGTAATCCACACACCAGTTATAGACAAAGCTGCAAATGCGCAGATTTGAGAATAGCTTATCCTCAATTTCCTTGTTTGGATATAGCTTGAACCTGGTTACGGTTATCATTTTGTGCTCTGTGTCTCTATATATTTCTGGATTGTTTCACTACTAACGTTTCCTGCGGTTGAGACGAAATAAGAATGAGTCCACAATGAAGGGAGTTTAAAAAGCTCTGGAAACTCTTTTCTCAGGAGATTCGAACTTCTGCCTTTGAATGCCTTGATGAGATTATGAACTGGTATGTTGGGATGGGAGGATACGAACAGGTGCAAATGGTCTGGCATGATTTCTAGAGACAGGACTTCTGTGTTTTTCTCTTTAGCTACCTCTTTTATGATTTGCTCTAATCTGGTTTTTATATCTCCCACTAATACTTTCTTCCTTCTCTTAGGACACCAGATCAAATGATAGTTCATGAGATATACCTTGTTTCTTGCATGTTGATATTCCATATGATATCTACACGATGTTGTTATTCATATATCTATCGACCAGTGCAAAGGGGCAATTCATCTCCACTCCTCTTGCCGGGAGCTTTCTTGCCCCTTTGAACCGGGTTCTGTAAAGGCAGCCTCCAGCATTCTCAGCTTTTCGTTTGAGACCGCTCATGAACATCGATGGGGCTCTTATAGATACTGATTTACCCCATATTTTCTGGAATGCCTTGTATGGGATCTTCTCGGCTTTTATAACAGTTCCCTGTGAAATTAGTATATTTTGATCATGACCATGAATGGATTTCCTGTGTGCAGCAGTTTTCCTGTCTATCTCAGCTATCTCGCTGCATGTTTCCTTATAACGGTTTGACTTCTCCCATTTCTTTTTTCCTTTTTTGATAGTCCCATTTTCGTTATAGTTCTTAGGATTATTGGCTCTTCTTTGCCTTTCCAAACGCTTTTTTCTGGATTGCTTTGAACGCCCTTGCTACTATTTTCTCGGCTATGTGAACATTGATATGTTCTTTGATCCAACCGTGCCTTATTCCTACGGCATAATGATGAATATCGTATTGTGTAAACTCGAATCTCTTGTTCAGGTCTTTGAACGCCTGAGTTCTTGTTTTCCCTGTGGGAAGTATTCTTATTTCCTGAAACTTTTTTGACTGCCTAAGTAGATCAAGACGCTTAAGAGCTTCTCCAAGACATGCATTGTATAGCTGCCTACCAGCTTCCAGCCTTGTTAATATTGTAGTTTCATGTGCTGATGTGGTTTCCAATGGTAGTTCCAGAACGAAAGAAGGAGTTTTCCTTTTCATATTTCATATTATTGTATGAAAAGTCTTTGTATTGAATCTTAGCCGAGCGGCGTGAAAGTATTCTCTTTTTTCTGTAATACCGTTACGGGTAATAAAAAACTGTTACGATATGTTTTTAATCAGTAAATTCATGTAAGAGCCGAATTAATATGCTTGATATCGCCATACCAAAAGGCAGCCTTGAGGAACAGACGCTCCTCTTATTCAGGCAGGCTGACCTTGAAATAAGAAAAACAGACCGTGAATATAATCCCACTGTCAAAGACCCGAGGATAAAGAAAGTAAAGATACTGCGCCCGCAGGAGATCCCCAAATACATCGAGGAGGGATACTTCGACCTGGGAATATCGGGAAGGGACTGGGTCATCGAATCCGGGGCAGACGTGGTCGAGGTTGCGGATATGTTCTACAGCAAACAGGGTGAGGGCATAGTTAAGATCGTCGTGGCAGTGCCGGATAACCAGGACATCAAGAGCGCAAAGGACGTAAAACCGGGAAGCAGGGTCTCGACCGAGTACCCCGGGCTCACGAAGAGGTTTTTTGATGATCTCGGCATACCCGTGGATATACGGTACTCTTATGGCGCAACCGAAGCTAAAGTCCCTGAACTCGTGGATGTTATCGTTGACCTGACCGAGACAGGCTCGACCCTCAGGAAGAACGGGTTGAGGATAGTCGATACCATACTTGAATCCAACACAAAGCTCATCGCAAATAAGAAAAGCTGGAAAGACCCTGCAAAAAGGAAAGAGATAGAGGAGATAAAGATCCTTCTCCTGGCTGTGCTTGAGGCGCGCGGCAAAGTATATATCATGATGAACGTGCCTGAAGAGAAACTCGACGGCGTTGTCAGCGCTCTCCCTGCAATGAAAAATCCGACCGTTTCCAAGCTTTATAAATCGGATTACTACGCTGTCGGAACTGTCGTGAGCAAGAGCGAGATCAATATCCTGATACCGAAACTAAAGAGCATGGGTGCAGAGGATATCCTTGAGATGGATATTACAAAGATAGTACACTGATACATGTTAAAAATAATCACCCCGTCCCGCCTGCATATCTCCCTTATCGATATGAACGCTTCCCGGGGACGCGTTGACGGCGGTATAGGGCTTACGCTCGATAAGCCCGTTATAAGCATCAGTGCAAAGAGGTCGGACAGAATCGAGGTAACAGGCAGCAGCGAGCATATGGAACGCATGATGAATGCAGCCGCGCTGCTCCTGCCGGAGGGTCAGGGGATACGCATCGATATAGAAGAGGATTATCCCTCTCATATCGGTCTTGGCTCCGGGACGCAGGCATCCCTTGCTGCAGGCATGGCTGTTAACAAATTGTATGACCTGGGCTTGAACGCGTATGAAATCGCGGTAAAGGTGGGAAGAGGCGGGACGAGCGGCATAGGCGTGGCTGCATTTGAGGGTGGCGGGTTCATTGTTGACGGGGGGCATAAGTTCAGTGAAAAGAAATTTTTTCTTCCATCATCAGCAAGCAGGCTTCCACCTGCGCCAGTTCTATTAAGGAAGGATTTTCCCGGCTGGGATATAATGATCGCAGTCCCGGAGCGGAAAGGAGCATCGATGAATAAGGAAATAAAAATATTTCAACAAAACTGCCCGATCCCGTTACGTGAAGTGGAAGAACTATCGCATATCATATTGATGAATCTTCTGCCTGCGCTCGTTGAGGAGGACATGGAGACGTTTGGGAGCAGTATAAATGCAATACAGAAACTTGGTTTCAAAAGAAGAGAAGTTGAACTTCAGCCAGTATCGAAGGAATTGATGCAGGTACTGAGAGACGGGGGCGCATATGGAGCAGGTATGAGCTCGTTCGGTCCTACGGTGTACGCGCTGGGTGAGGATGTGGAGAACCTAACGAAAATTGCAAGAGATTTTCTTGGGGAGAAAGGACATGTCTTTATTACAAAATCCAGGAATGAGGGTGCAAGAATAGATTATAGATCAACATGAACGAGACATTATATCTTATCCTCACTGGTACGGTATCAGCCGTTGCGGCATGGGTAATTATTAATGCTATCAAGTGCATATACCAGATGGTAAAGGATTTCACTACTGACATAAAACAGCTAAAAAGAGATATAGAAGAACTGAAAACAAAGATAAAAAATCTCGAAGAAAGGTGATAGAGAATGGATGATTATATGTATTTGCTGGCAATCATAGTCGGTATTTTGATAGTGATAATTTTGAAGCGAAAAGATATCCTTGAAATCTTACAACTGAGAAGAGATATAAAAAAGATGCGGCAATCCATGTAGCTTTGCCAGTCCATTCAATCCGGTTTTTTCTCTTTCGAGCCTGCTGTTTATTACTCAACATTTATCTATATAAGAAGATATGAAAGAATCAAATTAAATCTCCTGTTGGGGAGTTCAATCCAATGGTAGAATCAGAAGCGCATAAAAAATACGAATTCAAAAGGACGCTTGAAGCGCTCCGCAATAAGCACGGCAGAGGCACTGAGCTTATCTCGCTGTATATTCCGCATGATAAGCAGGTACATGAGGTAGCTGCGCAACTGCGCGAAGAGTTCGGGCAGGCCTCTAACATCAAATCAAGGGTAACAAGACAGAACGTGCAGGGCGCGATTGAGTCATTGCTATCAAGGCTCAAACTGATACCCAGGGCGCCTGATAACGGGGTCGTTATCTTTTGCGGCGCGGTTGACGTGGGCGCGAACAAGACCGAGATGCAGACATACATAATGGAGCCGCCTGAGCCTATTAAATCATATAAGTACCACTGCGATTCGTCATTCCTTCTCACACCGCTTGAGGAAATGCTGCATGAGAAAAAAACATACGGTCTCATCGTTCTTGACAGGCGGGAAGCGACCATTGGCTTGCTGCGCGGGAAGCACATAGAGGCTATGGCGCACCTGACATCCTCGGTACCGGGAAAGCAGCGAAAAGGCGGTCAGAGCTCGCACAGGTTCCAGCAGCTCCGCCTCATAGCGATCAATGAATTCTATACCCGCATAGGTGAAGCTGCAAACGATGTATTCCTTGCTGTGGACCAGAAGGATTTCGAGGGCATCTTCATAGGTGGACCATCACCGACAAAAGAAGAATTCGAAAGCGGCGGTTACCTGCACCATGAGCTGCAAAAGAAAGCGCGGGGGCTTTTCGACGTAGCGTACACCGATGAATCCGGATTGTATGAGCTTTTTGATAAATTAGGCGAGGCTCTGCAGGACGTCGAAGTAGTGCAGGAGAAAAAATACATGGAGCGCTTCCTGAAAGAGCTGGTAAGCGATTCGGGTCTGGCATCCTACGGTGAGGAACAGGTAAGGAAGAACCTGCAGATGGGCGCTGTTGAGACACTGCTGCTCTCGGATGAGCTCAGGAGAGCCCGCCTGACGATAAAATGCACTAACTGTGATTATGAGGAGAAAAAGACCATCACGAAAAAACCCGGAGATGAGGAGTACCAGCCCGGGAACTGCCCCAAGTGCGGGTCGAGCCTTAAGCTTGCAGAATCGGTGGATATCGTGGAGGAGCTGTCCACGCTTGCCGACCAGATGAGCACGAACGTGGTTTTCATCTCAAGCGACTTTGAAGAGGGGAACCAGCTCCTGACAGCGTTCGGCGGGATTGGCGCCATACTCAGGTACAAGACAGGGATTTAATGAACGATTGCCTGTTCTGTGGTGTTGCAATAGCATCAAAGGTGCTGGAAAATCAATATTTTTATGCAGTTTTTGATAAATACCCTGTTAATCCAGGGCATATACTTATCATTTCTAAAAGACATGTATCTGATTTGTTCGGTCTGGATGAGATCGAGTTTAAACATCTCTATAAGATTATAAACCAGGCAAAGGAGATATTAGATCAGAAGTATAAACCTGACGGATATAACGTAGGCGTAAATTGCGGCGAGGCTGCAGGACAAACGATACCTCATTTTCACCTGCACATCATTCCAAGATATAGAGGCGATGTAGAGAATCCCGGAGGAGGAATCAGGAACATAAAGATGCCTACTGAAAAGCTTAATAACCTGTAATACATTTTAAAGCGATTGTTTCCATACTAATTCTCGTATAGAAACAGGTGATGGAGTTCACCTTCAACCGCTTGATAGCTGATAACTCCTACCAATCAATGTTAAATCTGAAAGGAGACAGAATATGAGAGCGGATATAATTTTGGTAGCAGGCATACTGGTTTTCATCTCCAGTTTAATTTCCTTGAGAGTTGGACTTTCGGTGGCGATAATTGAAATCCTCCTGGGAGCGATTGCTGGAAATTTAGGAGTTCAACCAGATGATTGGATGCTGTATTTAGCAAGTTTTGGCGGAATTCTTCTAACCTTTTTAGCAGGAACAGAAATTGACACGAAGTTGATGAAAGAACGATTTAAAGAGAGTTTTCTTATCGGCACATTATCTTTTTTACTACCATTTGTCGTAATTTTCCTGTATACCTATTATATCGCAGGCTGGAGTCTCTCAGCATCATTAATTGCGGGAACTGCTTTATCCACGACATCTCTTGCTGTAGTTTACTCGGTTCTTGTGGAAACAGGATTATCAAAAACAGAGATTGGTAAACTAATTATGGCATCCACATTTATAACTGATATGGGAACAGCGATTGCTTTAAGCATTTTATTTGTCAAGCCGACGCTTTATACCGTCATTTTTATTTCCGTTTCTTTAAATGTGATCTATTTTGCAGAAAAATTCTCTCATTATGTTTTCCACAATCCAAAATTTAAGAACAAAGTGATTGAGCCTGAAATAAAATATATATTCCTGCTGCTGTTTATTTTTATGTATTTTGCAAATTTAGGTGAAGGACATGCGGTTTTGCCGGCATTTGTATTAGGGCTGTTGATGTCAAAACATTTTACCGAAACGTCCGGGACAAAAGAGTTAAGAAACAGATTAAGAACAGTCGCTTACGCGGTTATTACTCCCATATTTTTTATTGTCGGAGGCTTGAAAGTATCATTTCCGCTTATATTATCCGCGATTGGGCTTTTTGTCATTCTTTTTGGTCTCAAAATACTGGCTAAGTTTCTCGGCGTGTACTTCCTTGCAAAAAAGTACATTCCTGATGGGAGTATGTATACTACGCTCTTAATGAGCACAGGTTTGACTTTTGGAACAATTGCAAGTGTCTTTGGCTTTAACTCAGGGCTTATAGATCAGGTGCAATACTCGGTTCTGGTTGGGGCAGTGATCGCAAGTGCGGTAATTCCGACATTCGTAGCGCAGAAATGGTTTATGCCAGTTCATGCGGAGGACCTTGTGGATTTGAACAACGGAAATGGAAAATGATTATCTTTCAGTTAAAAAAGTGCCTTTATGAATCCTTTACAAGATGGAATGTTAACCTTACCTTTTGATGGAGAACTTTACCACCAGATCAATGCTGAGACCATTGATGGAACTCTCAGAGTCGCACAGCATCTCCTTTACAGTCTTGCTATCTAAAAATTCCTGGAGTTTCTCTTTTATCTTTACATAGCGGACGTATTCCTGGACCGTGAGCTTGTTTTCGTTGGTGGTCTCTATGGAAATTGAACTCATCTTCCACTTAAAATGGTAAAAGGGAGCAAAATATGTTTGCAGAATTACTTCATTTCTCTAAATTTGATCAGGAATTCAGCTCCTCTCTCCCTGTTCAGTGTGATCTCACCGCGGAGTTGATTTTCTACTAACAGTGTGACCAGGTACAGACCCAGAGATTGGGTTTTTCTGATATCCATATCTTCCGGGATGCCGATACCATTATCGCCGACAAAAAGTTCGATCATATTCTCATCTGTTAAACGAAGGGATATGTTGATCTCACCGTTTTTGTCATCAGGGAAGGCATGTTTCAAAGAATTTGAAACAAGTTCATTGATTATCAATCCGCAGGGAATAGCAGAATGAATCCCCAGCAAAACATCCTCTACTTTTAAATTTAATGCAACCCTGCTCTCACTCACCCCATAAGACTGGAACAAACCTCTTACCAGATCATCAATATATTCTTTGAGATCGATTTTTGATAAGTTATGGGACCGGTAAAGTCTCTCATGAACAAGAGCCATGGTCGATATCCTGTTCTGGCTGTCTTTAAGCATCTCGGCAATCTTTCTATCCTCACTCAAATCTTCCTGGAGCATCAGCAGACTTGAGATGATCTGCATATTGTTCTTAACCCGGTGATGAATCTCTTTCAAAAGTACCTCTTTTTCTTTAAGAGATTCTTTGAGCTGTTCTTCGGATTTCCTGCGCACTGTGATTTCATCATGCAGTGTTTTGTTTGCTTCTCCCAGTTCTAAAGTCCGCTCCTGAACGCGCAGCTCTAATCCGGCTTGCGCCTCACGCAGCGCCTCCTCAGTCCTCTTGCGCCCGGTGATGTCCTGTATGGTGCCGACGAGCCGCACTGCGCGGCATTGTTCGAAGAACATCCGTCCCGTCGCTGCCACCCAGCGCTCGATGCTGTCGGCACGGCTAACGACGCGGTATTCGGCGCAGTAATCGCCGCTGCCCGCAGGATCGAGTGCCCGGTCCATTGCAGCTTGCGTCTTTGCGCGATCGTCCGGATGGAGCCCGGAGATGAACACCTCGTATGTGATCGGCACGTCAGGCTCCACACCCCAGAGCTCTCTCACCCGCTCGTCCCATTTCATTGCTCCCGATGGCACATCGTAGTCATAAATGCCGAGCTGCGCCGCTTCCTTCGCAACACGCAGACGCTCTTCGCTCTCGCGCAGTGCCGCCTGCATCTTCTCGCGTTTCGTTACCTCGCAGAACACCAAAATGACGCCGAGGCTGTTTCCATTGTCGTCTTTGATGGGCGCGGCGCTGGTATCTATCGGTACTTCTTTCCCGTCCCTGGCTATCAATAGTATATGGTTTTCACGACATGCTATAAAGCCTTCAAGCGCCCTTGTTACGGGGTTTTCGGCTTGCTTGCGTGTGCGGCTGTTTATTATTTTGAATACTTCCCTCAGTTCTTTATTCAAGACCTCTTCCTGCTTCCAGCCGATCAGTTTCTCTGCCTTGGGATTCATGAACGTTATAAGTCCGGTTCTGTCCGTGGCGATCACGCCGTCTACTATGCTTTTAAGCGTTGTTTCAAGCAGTCTCCTGCTCTCTTTTAATTCTCTTTCAGCCTGGTGCTTGTAAAGAGCCATCTCGATGGATATTTGTAGTTCCCTTTCCTTGAACGGCTTGACTATATAGCCGTACGGCTCCGTTATCTTTGCGCGCTGCAGCGTATTCTCATCGGCGTAGGCGGTGATGTATATGATAGGGATATCCAAACTGGCATGGATCTGTTCTGCGGCTGTTATACCGTCCATTTCTCCATGCAGCATTATGTCCATAAGCACCAGATCGGGACTGATTTGCGCCGCTTTTTTGACAGCATCCTCTCCGGTGTACACGATCTCCGGGACGTCATATCCCCGGATTTTCAGCTTCTGCTGCAGGGAAAGCGCTTCTATTCCTTCGTCTTCGACTATCAGTATTTTCGCAGTCATTATCATCATCTTTTTTTACTTTACGGCTTCGAATGTAATCGCGAATTCGGTTCCCCTGATTCTGTTGAGATCGATAGTTCCTTTAAGCTGTCCTACCAGCACACTTACCAGTCGGAGCCCCAGTGTTTCGCTTTTCTGAATTTCAAAGCCCTCAGGCATGCCTACGCCGTTATCTCCGACGGTCAATATGAGTTTATTGTCCTGACCATGTCGCAGGTCTATGTATATTTCACCCTTCCCGTTCTGGCTGGCAGGATTATCCGGGAAGGCATGTTTCAGCGAATTCGAGACAAGCTCGTTGATGATCAAAGCGCACGGGATCACGGTATCGACGTTCAGCGTGATATTTTCAACGTGTATCTTCGGCTTTATGACCATTTCGCTCACCCCGTAGGAGAGGAACAGATTATTTGTAAGGCTTTGAATATATTCATGAAGGTCGATCTTTGCCAGCGACTCGGACTGGTACAGCTTTTCGTGGATGAGTGCCATTGAATAAACCCTGTCCTTGCTTTCCTTGAAAAGCTCTATCGCCTGTCCGTCTAATATATAAGGCATCTGCAGGTCGAGAATGTTGTGGATGATCTGCAGGTTGTTTTTGACGCGGTGATGTATTTCCTTTAGCAATGCCTCCTTTTCGCTTAGCGATTTTTTTACCTGGCTTTCCGCCCTCTTCATGTCGTCGACGAGGCGCGAGTTTTCAAGAGAGATAGCAGCCTGGGAAGTCAGAAGATCGGTCATCTGGGCTTTTTTTGACGTGAATACGTCATCAGACAGGTGATTTTCCAGGTATAATACTCCTATCATTTTTGACTGCTTGATAACCGGCAGACACATGACCGAGCGCAGCCCCATAGTTGTGACCTCGATATTATCCTTGAACATGCCCTCCCTCGATGCGTCGGTCAGGATCACCCTCTCACCGGTGCGGTGTACGTATCGGACGATTGCCTTGCATATTCCCGTCGTATCTTCGAATTTTTGGTATAAAGTTTGCGCAGCATCTTTTTTTGTGATGTGGCTTTCTGCGCGGACAAACAGGGTGCCTTTGTCCTCGATCAGCAGGTAGCCGTTCTGGGCGGCGGAACACTCTATCGCCACGTTCATGATCTTTTTCAATAGGGAATCCAGTTCTATCTCGGCTGAAATGGCAAGGGACGATTTCATCAGGTAATCGAAGTCAAGGTCCGGAAGAGCGTAGGGAACGGAAGACTCCATTTCATGCTCTGGATGCTGATAAGGGATTTTTTCTTCTTCAAAATATCTCGGGTATTTTTCTATGAGGGTGATCTCTTTGCGCTGTGCGCGGCATTTCTTGTACAGGCGCGCCGCCTCGACAAAGTATATTCTTTCCAGGGACTGCCCGTTTTGCAGGAGCATTTCTCCGAAGCATTCATTGAGATATCCCTCGAAAAAGACGTACTTTTGTTCGTGCGCGGAGTTTATTGCATCCAGATACAGGCTGCGGGCTTTCTTGAATTCGCCCGTGACCCTTTCGATCTCTGCATAAAGGAATGCAAGATAGGGTTTTAGCAAAGGACCTAATGCTGCCCATGTCTTTACCTTTTCTATGTAAGGCTTGATCTCTTCGAGCAGTTCGGTTTTGCTCTTATGTCCAATGCCTTTTTCGTACAGCTTGAGCGCATTCAATACTAAAAAGACATGCCACTCCCTCTTCAGCACGTTGTCCGTAAGACCCGATAAATATTTCCGGACTCCGACAAAGTATTTTTGGGCTTCTTCATGTTCTCCAAAAAAATAGTACGCCAGAGCCATGTGACAATAATAGCTTCCAGCCGAAGCGACGTGATTGTCCTTCTCCCACCGCTTCAGTTTTTCTTCCATGTTTATCGGAGAATAGTTCTTCTTCATGGGCTCGATCCACCCTGCCTGCATCGCTTCAGCCAGACCGGTGGAAAAAGAGAGGTGATACCTTGAAGAGAATTGCTGGCACTCCTTGGCGTAATCTTCGATAACTGTCATGTCCGTCCCCTGGACTCGCAGGTTCCACATCAGGGGACCGTATGAAAGACCGGCATTGTAAAGGTCGCCGCAGTTCTTCCCGCACTGTATCCCTTTCAGGCTGTATTCTGCTATATCTCCCGGACGGCTCCTTGAGTGCATGTCGCACCATACTATCCCGTTCATCCCGCGCGTGGCGCCGAACGTGTTAGGGTATTTTGCAGATAGCGCCCGTGCAAGGTCTTCGTATTTGAAAGCCGGTTCGAATACCTCCTGTTCTCCAAGCTGCAGGCACATTATGCTGAAGGAATAGATAACGGACTCGTCCATACCTCCTGCAAGGCAGTGTTCCGTCGACTGGGCAGCAGACAGGTAAAGCTGCGGCGCAAGACCCGACATGTACAGGTCGGGAATAAGCTCGCTGTAGAACGCAAGCTCTATCTTGTTCTTGCGGTCTCTGGTAAACGGCATGTTGAGGAGGGTTTCCCATACGTCGATATCCATTGAGGCGATCTTTTCCATCAGCTTCTTTCTTTTTGCGTCCGCTTCGTCCGGGTTATAGGGGATGGCTTTGTTAAAATAAGCCAGCCCTTTGTTTGCGGTTTCGATGGCTTTGATAAAGTTGCCTATGGACGACAGCGAAGTGGTCTGCTCAGCCAGGCATTCTGCTTTGTCTAAGTCCGTTTTCGAATGTTCCAGTAGATCCGTGAGGAGTTTTTCTGAATTTTCGTAATACCCGCACATCAGTTCTGCTTTCGCTGCTTTCTGGAATATCCTGAAAGTACGGTTGTAGTGGCTGTCTTCCCAGCAATCGCCGGGCAAAAGCTCTCTGCTGTTCTTGAAGTATCCGTTCGCCGCTTCCGTTGCAAGGGAGTCAAGAGCCTTGTTGCCTGCGTGGTAGTTGATGTCAGACAGGAGGTATGCTGTCCTGGGATCCAGGTTATCTGGCTTTCCCAGGTTCAGGTTTGAAACGATGTTGAACAGGTTGTCGAGTTTTTCCAGATCCGCTCCCTCCGGAACGACTGAGAGCAGGTGCTGTCCGATCTGCCAGTGGATCGCGCGCCTCTTCTCCGCAGCTATTGCGGACAGCGTCGCCTCCTGTACTTTGTCGTGGATGAACTGAAGCTGGTTTTTGTTTTCCATCAGGAGTCCCTGTCCCAGGGCGGGTTTAAGGATCTCGAAGACTTCCTGCAGGCTTATTTCCCTGATAAGCGACAGATCGTCCGGCGAAAAGGTGTTCCCCATGCAGGCGCAGTATTCAAGCAGGTTTACCAGTTTCTCCGGAAGCTTTTGTATCTTTGAGCCGAAGAGAGCGACTACTGTGGTCGGCATGCGGGACTGGCGGATCTTGTCGATATCCCACCGCCATTGCCCTTCCGCGTCAAAGAATAAGAGCCCTTCGTTATGCAGATACGACAGGCTCTCGCTGACCAGGAGCGGGTTTCCTTCGCTGAGCGTGCTTATGAAATCAGATAACGCCTTGGTCTGGGGAAGTGGAGAGTCAAGAATGTATGATACCATCTCATGGCAGTGCTCGGGCAGCAATGGTTCCAGCCTGATCTCCTTAAAAGGATGACCGCTCTCTTTGACATTTCGCATCATCTTGGTTAACGGGTGGCTTGGGTCCACTTCGTTATGGCGGTATGCCCCCAGCAAAAAAAGGTACGGGTGGTCTCTATGGTTCGCAAATATGTTTGACAGGAAATCAAATGACGCCACATCGCACCACTGCAGGTCATCAATGAATAATGCTAAAGGATTCTCTTCGCTTGCAAGACATGTCAGGAACCGGTCGAAGAGGTCGTGGAACCTGTTCAGCGATTCGATCGGAGGAAGCGTTTTTACTTCCGGCTGCGTGCCTATCAGGGTCTCCAGTTCCGGGATGACGTCAGTTAAGACCTTTCCGTTCTGCCCCACGGCTTCCAGAATCCTTTTTTTCCAGAGCATAACGCGCTCATCGCTTTCAGTCAGGAAAGTACGCGTCAGATTCCGAAACGCCTGGATCAGGGAGCTGTAAGGAATGTTTCTCTGGTACACGTCGAATTTCCCTGACGTAAAATACCCCCTGTGTTCTACGATAGGCTTCTGCAATTCCTGTATCAGCCTGGTCTTTCCGATTCCGGACAGCCCGGAGATGAAAAGCGAGCGAAATTTCCCCTCGATGACCTGCTCGTATTCTTCAAGGATTATCTTTGCTTCTTTTTCGCGGCCTACCATTATGGAGATGAAGGAAGCCCGCTGGGCATGAGTGCGGCTTTCCAGCGGGAATTCTTTTATAGAGCCCGTAGTTGAATACTCATCCCTGCACCGTATGAGGTCGGCAAGGAGCCCGGCGCCGCTCAGGTAGCGTTTTTCTGGCTCTTTGTGCATTAATTTAGCAATGATCTTGCCTAAGACGACGGGAATGCCAGGTTCGAGCTCATTGATCTGGGGCGCTTCCTCGGCAAGGTGTGAATGGATGAGCTCAAGCGGATCGCCGGATGTGAATGGGAGACGACCGGTCAGCATCTCAAAAAACACAACACCGAGAGAGTACATATCCGAGGAGTACATTACTCTGTGGCTGATACGTCCGGTCTGTTCAGGTGAGGAATAAGACAGGGTATTTCTTACGAAAGAACGGTCGTAAATAAAATGGCTCACAGAGCCTACATCAACCGCACTTATAAAGTCTGTCAGCCTGACATCGAACGTGCCGGGGTTGACCAGTATGTTATGAGGTTTTATGCCCCCGTGTATAATGCCCGCCTCATGGATCTTATCAAGAGCGCCCGCCAGGTTGCAGGCAATAGTGAAAAAATCTTTTAAAGAAATCTTACCGCCGTCTCCCATCAGCTTATCGAGTGTTATACCGTTAAAGTATTCCTGGGTTATGAAGTACAGCCCGTCTTTTGAATCCAATGCAAGAGGCGTAATGACCATGGGGTCGCTTAAGATCTTAAGGTGCTCGATCCTCTGCTTGATATGGGATTTTTTATCTCCTGACAGGATAACGCTCTTTAAGATCTTGAGCACCAGCAGCCGATCCGGGCTTCTTTTGTGGTATGCCTTATAAACATCCGCCTGAGGGCCTTCAGCTATCTTTTCTATTATTTCATAATTGGGGATTACCATTACGTTTTTCATGTTTTTTCACCCACTGAGAAATCCCTTTCTGCCCTTTTCACTGTTAGATGAATATACATCCTCCATCCTCTTACTCCTTTTTTTGTTTATGGCAGCAATTTACCTGACTTATTTTGATTTTAATGTAGTTCGGGTATCTCCCATTTTGGACGTATATCCAAACATGAATGCTAGAAGAGACGAAGCCGTATATTAATACGACGGAATCAGCTATATATATATAACTACCTCAATAATAGTTGTTCAGCAGTCTGTGGGAATATAAGTTTTATTCTTTTTGGCGCTGTGCGTCTTCCTTATTCTCGCGGTAAATATGCCGTTAATTTGAGAAATCGGAATTATTGGATGGGTTCAAAACCGGGACTTTCGGGTAGTCGATATAACCCCTCTCTTCGCCCGTGTAAAAGGTCGCATTATCCGGCGGATTGAGCGGCGCATTTCTCCGGAAGCGCTCGGGGAGGTCAGGGTTGGCTAGAAATAGGACTCCGAACGCAACGAGGTCAGCCTCTCCCCGCTCGATCACTGCATTACCAGAGCTGGCGTCGTAGCCTCCGTTCACGATGTAAGTGCCCTTGAAAATCCTGCGCAGAATCGGGGTTATCCGCACAACTCCGGCAGGCACAGCCGTGGGACCCGCGATAGACTCCGAAATATCAAGGAAACCGAGCTTAAGCCTGCTCAATTCCTTTGCCAGATACGAGAAGGTTTCAACAGGATTCGAATCAGACATCGAAAGCATCGAAAAATAAGGAGAGATTTTGTATCCCACTCTCTTCGGTCCCCAAACGTCGATCACCGCTTCGGTGACTTCAAGTCCGAGACGCGCGCGATTCTGGATACTTCCGCCGTAGGCATCGGTCCGATGGTTGGAGCCGTCTCTCAGGAACTGATCCAGCAGATAGCCATTGGCACCGTGGATCTCAACGCCATCGAAGCCTGTCGCCTTTGCATTCTCGGCGCCTTTTCGAAATTGCTCAATAATACCCGGTATCTCACTCAGCTTGAGAGCTCGCGGGGTCACGATTTTCTTTTTGCCCTGCGGCGTATGAACATAGCCCTCGACCGGAAGTGCAGAAGGTGCGACAGGCAGCTCGCCTCCGAGGAAATCGGGATGCGATATCCGTCCTACATGCCAGAGTTGAAGGAAAATTTTCCCGCCTGCCTCATGAACAGCTTCTGTTACTTTCTTCCAGCCCGAAACCTGTTCAGGGGAGTGAATTCCCGGGGTACGGATGTAGCCGACCCCCTGAGGGCTGACCTGGGAACCTTCGGTAATGATGAGTCCTGCGGAAGCTCTCTGGGTGTAGTAGGTGACAGAGATCGGGTTAGGGACATTGCCTTCAACTGCACGACAGCGGGTCATCGCTGACATCACCATGCGGTTTGAGAGTACAAGATCGTCAGATTTGTACTGAGAGAAAAGATTCATACCTGAAACTCAATTTACCTTTCCTGAAGTTCTGGCTTGCAGTCCCTCTACTACGTTTTTGTATTTCGTATGGATCAAGGTTCTATCATACTCCCAAAATTCCTGCAACATTTTTTCCTGCTCTTCAGCATTGAATTCAAAACCTCCGTAAAGGTTCCCTGACTGCCTGCAGCATATCTATCTCCGGCATCGGCTAAGCGAACTACGGTTTTCCTGGCTTGACCATGCTCATCTCTTAATTCCCGCAGTGTTCTCTTATTCTCTGGAGAGAGCGGTTTCTTATCCAGGGCAATTGCGATAAAATTAACGTCAGCCTTATTCTCCAGTTTGAACTTTTCCTCTTGCACGCCCACCAGGGCGATCATTTTCTCAATTAAGCGGTGTTCCTCCATTAGAGGTCCTATCGGTTGCATATTTCCCTCTTATTAGTATTCAAGAGCCCCCGGCGCATCCATATGCCATGCTCGGCTTTATGATAAGCATTATATTTTCCCCACTAATAGATAAATCTAATGTAAATTAGGTAATCCTCAAAGTCCGTAACACATAGGATTTTTGGGCAATCCTGGCGGAGAATTGGATAAAGATATGTCATAAAATGCTTGAGACTCTTTACTCCATTCAAAGTGTGGTCAGCAGGTCGTTGGACCTTGAAGAGATATTCAACGCCTGGACGTTTTTAAAGGACTTTCTTCTGAATTCAAAGAAAAGGCAATCAAGAGAGAGATGGGAGAAGGGATTCCTGGAATTGTAGCACAATCAAAAAAGCTATAAAATGGACATCTCTCAATTCCCAAGTCCGTCTTTACTTCCTTATGTGATATTATACCAAAATTGTTTGCGCGTTTTTATCAGATCGATGCGTCGACAGCAAGAAAGTATGGATTGAAAGCGAGGTAAGAAAAGGAACTACGGTTCACATATTCTTACCCGCAGCCAGAGAGGATTCACCCGGTTGACAACAGAATTCAAACTGGCAATCCCAGTGCTGCTCTCTTTGAATTGATATGTGCCTCTATAGCATCTGCAGCTTTGACAGGATCAAGTTCAACCAGTACTTTTCCGCCTGTCAGCGCCTCAACATCGTTCGTGAGCACCTTAGCTACGAGCGGCGCTCCGGTGACAGGTGGTGCTGGAGCAAGATGCAGCAATAGCCCGAAGGCGACCGCGAACGCACCATCTGCGACTGCTTTCTGTTCAAGGTACTCTGGCGCTGAAGCAGCTACCGGTAGGGCGCTTGGGTCAACACCGAGCGCATCCGCTATCTCAGTTACTGCGACACCTATCCTGCCTATATCCACACATGAACCATAGTTGATGCATGGAGGTATGCCGAGGGACTTGCAAACAGCCTTAAGACCTGCACCAGCCTGGTCTGCCGCTTCAGGTCTCATGAGCCCCTCGATCTGAGTTGCCGAGCTGACACAGCCTGCATTAATTACCAGTATATTGCGGCTGATGAGTTCGCGCGAGAGCTTAACCGCCACAGTGTCGTGCCGTGTTTTTGCAGTGGTACAGCCGACAACTGCCACAATACCCTTAATGCTTCCTGCTTTTATTGCATCGATAAGTGGATTCCAGCTTCCTCCAAGAGCGGCTTTGCAGCTCTCTACTGAGAAGCCGGCCATTACTTCTGACTTGTACTTAGGTATATGGATCTTGCCATTGTTTCTCTTTTTATAAGCATCTATGGCCATTTTCACTATCTGTTCTGCCTGCTCATCTGCCTTCTCCGGGTTGAAATCCAGATGATCTGTTACACCTGCCATTCTGACAAGCTTATCTACCGAGATGACTTTGGTGTGGAAATGATCTGCCATCGACTTAAGACCTGGTGTGGAGCAGTTGAGATCCATCATCACAAGGTCTATCGCACCTGTGGCTATCAGATATTCCTGGTTTATCCAGTTACCAGTCTGACCGGCGAATCCCCTGGCGCTACCTGCCGAACGCTGCATTAGTTCCTGTCCTGTGCACATGGAGCCCAGGAGCTTTATGTCACTGGCGCCTGCTTCCTTTGCAAGCTTCTGCATCTCCGGGCTCTGCGTAGCATGAATCACCGCGGTCGCCATAAGCGGGATATGCCCGTGCGCTACGATATTCACGGCTTTCGGATCTATGATGCCAAGGTCTGCTGAAGAATGGGTAGGCGCTGGAGTTCCAAGTAATATGTCCTGAAGCGTGATTGTGGCGACAAGACCCATGTAGCCTGTAGCTATTCCCATCTTAAGCGTAGTGAGCAGCAAATCCACAGGGTCTGTGTCGATTGATGTGAGCGTCTTTGTCATGGCGTCGCCCACTTCTGCATATGTTCCGCCAGGGATTATTCCAAGTTTCTTCCAGACTTCAAGCCTGGTCCTGGGAGCGAATTTCTCTACAAGCACCAGTGGCTCGTCTGCGCCCTTTTTAATCTCAGAAAGTACTGCATCTGCCAGGGCGATTGCCAGTTCTTCTGTGGATTTTGTAGTATCAAGTCCAAGAACTCCTGCAACTGCCCTGAGCTTGCCAGGGTCCTGTATCTTGAATGTGGTTTTCCCCTGTGCCGTAGCCTTGAGTGTTCTTGCCACCATTTCAAGATGGTGAGTATAAGCTGCAGCGCCTCCTGCTGTGAGCCGCAGGAAGTTCCTGGCTGCTATGACGTCAGCAGTCGCGCCGCATATGCCAGCAGAAGCCTTATTAGTTATCCGGCACGGCCCGTGGCTGCATAATTGACAGCATATTCCCTGAGCTCCAAATGTGCACTGTGGCTGCTGGGCATTATAGCGATCGAATATGGTGGGGATGTTCATTTTACCAGTCAGTTCATACATTTCCTGCGTGGATTTATGAGCTGAAACATTCTCTTTTCCATTTTCTTTTTCTTTTCCGAATCCGAGTTTACTTAATATTTCGACCATTTATTTCTTACCTCCGATATTGTACTTCTATTCCAGATACCATTTTAATAACGTATAAAGGTATTCGCTATAAATTATAAGTAAAATTCAGAATTATGTTATAGTTAAAGGCTAATCGGGTTTATCATAAACCTCCGCCTCTGAGCCTTTCAACTTCATTTTTTCCTTTTATTCTCAAAACAAAACGATACAACCCATGGCCTCATCTCATAGATTTGTCTCATAAAGAAGGATATTGAAGCAATTCTATTGCTTCTCTCCTCGTATCGTTATTACGGTCTGCTTTATCGGCAAAACCTTCCCCGATCTCTGTATCGCATCCTCTACTATTCTCTGCAACCCAAAACAGCAGGGCACTTCCATATTGACAAGTGTAATGCCTTTGATACTGTTTTTCTTTAGGAACTCTGTGAGTTTATCGGTATAAAAATCCACGTCATCAAGTTTGGGACAGCCTATGACAAGTGATTTTCCTGCAAGGAAGTCTGAATGGAAATTCGGGTATGCGAATGGAACACAATCTGCCGCAACAAGCAGTTCGGCGTCCTTAAAATATGATGCTTCAGGTGATACAAGCGTCAACTGAATGGGCCACTGTCTTAATTCTGAACGCTGCCGGGGCGAAGTTCCTCCTGTGGCGCTTACCTCTTTCCTGAAATCCATCGCCATGCTGCCCGGGCAGCCTCGCGGCACCCTGGCAGGAGCGGATTTTCTTACTTCCGAATTTCGTTTCATATTTCTCAATTTTGTATTGATTTTATGATTTATAAACTTATTGATTATAACTTATAGTTAAATAAAGGAATCGAACTTTAGAGTATATATAAACTATTTATACTTCCTTGAGAATGTAGAGACCATGAGAGAAATTATTGATCTTGATAAAAGAGACAGGGAGATTTTAGCCCTCCTGGAAAAGGACCCTGAAATGACGCAGAACGATCTTGCGGAAAAACTCAAGATATCCCAGCCCTCTGTTAGTGCCAGGATACATAAGCTCAAGCAGAAAGGAGCGCTCGCCCATATTGTGGGAATGAACTTGAAAAAAGTAAATCTTCACATGGCCAAGGTGGATGTTATTGCCAGCAATACTTCAACCGTACTTGATATTTTCAAAGACTGTCCCTACTTCCTGAACGGTCTCATCGTATCGGGAAAACACAACCTCTGCCTTTTTTTCGTGGGCGAGGATATAGCTACGCTTGAAGCCATCGTCGATGGTCATCTTAGAAACAACCCTTTAGTTAAAAGTGCCGAGGTAAGCATTGTGATCACCCCGATGAAAGATCTCATTCTACCTCTGAAAATGAGCTTTGATCCCAGCAACACACCGCCTTGCGGTAACGGCTGCAACTGCAAGGAATGCCAGCATCACATATCAAACAGATGCCTTGGCTGTCCTGTGACCAATAGTTACAGCGGGAATATATGGAAATAATAGTTATGAGGTACTTCTCTTTGACTTGAGAGGGGTGATTTCATAATGCGAATCTATATAGCATATAATGGCAAATTCGGAGAACGCGTAATAGGAAACCTGATAAATTACAAGAATTTCTGCATTTCCTGTGATAAATTGTGTATCTTCTGCAGGGACGATAGATCGCTTAATTTTGCAGACAACATTATTGGAATCTATACTCAACCTTCTAATCTGCCGGTGTATATAGAGGAGCCAGCGAAATATATGCCTCCCAGCCTTCCAGAAAACGATGTATTGTTAGCCATAAACCTGCATCCCGATATTATCAGCGAACTTCCCGGTCTTGCAAAAGATGCAGGTACCGGTTTGATTATAGCCCCGGTTGAAGAACCTGACTGGTTATCAGCAGGATTAATAAATCAGATCAAAAAGAACTGTGAAAAGCTTGGTATTGTTTTTACCGCTCCAAAACCGTTCTGTTCTCTCAAAAAAGGGGGTGACCCATTAATAGATCATTTTATAGAGCACTTCAAGATAGGTTTCCCCGGATTGAAACTCGGGGTAAAAAATAACAGTATTGCAACAGTGATGATAAACTGAACGAAGTTATATCGCAGGCGCACCATGCATATCCCTGCACTGCAAGCATGGAAAGGGACACCGGGCTAAAAGATACAGTTCTGCATAAAGCGGGATATATTATCCGAGAAGCAGTTCATGATGCTATTTTCATCGAAGATTAGTTAACCTTCGATACTCTGAAAAAATTGTTGGCAATAATCAAGCTTTAGGAGTTATCTGGCAGCAGGTAAGAGAAGATGAACTGTAGTTCCTTTTCCAGCCTCGCTTTCAATCCAGATCTTACCTCCAAAAGCATCCACAATGGACTTTACAATATACAGACCAAGACCAGTACCACCGTACTTTC
>Ga0209749_1001078_pt1 | contig 27479 bp, 24 predicted proteins | sample EPASupsiteSAE347_FD_187267 | JGI IMG/M metagenome (GOLD analysis project Ga0209749, IMG submission 187267) | Bioremediated contaminated groundwater from EPA Superfund site, New Mexico - Sample SAE3-47 (SPAdes) (version 2) | ecosystem: Environmental > Aquatic > Deep subsurface > Groundwater >...
AAGAGCACTTCAACCTGTTTCTAAAAGAATGCGAGTGGCGATTTAACAATCCAGATCCTAAACTGCAGGTTTCATTACTAAAAGATCTAGTTAAAGGATGTCTGAGCTAATTATCTAGGACAGCCCCTTAAAAAATGTGCCGTGAAGGTTGAGAAGGCGTAAAGTTTTCATGGGTTATGACGCAGTAAATACCGGCATCTCGCGCCGCCTGTTTCTGAAGGGCAGTGTTCTGACACCTCTGGCCCTTGCCTTGGGCGGTGCCGCCATCTCTGCGGTCTATCTGCGGCCTGCTCAGGCACGGGGATTCTACCTGCGGCCGCCGGGGGCGATTGAGGAAGCGCGTTTTCTGGCTGCCTGCGTCAAGTGCGGCAAGTGTGCCCAGGCCTGTCCGTACAAATCAATTGTCATGGCTGGTGGCGAGGCCGGTGTCGGGATCGGTACGCCGCACATCATCCCCCGCGAGAACCCCTGTTACCTCTGTCCGGATCTGCCCTGTGTCAAGGCCTGCCCATCCGGTGCGCTGGATAAACAACTGACCGAGGTGGAAAAGGTGAGGATGGGGACAGCGGTAATCGTTGACCGGGAGGGCTGCCTTTCAATTCGCGGCTTGCGCTGCGAGGTCTGTTACCGCCAGTGTCCCCTGATCGACAAGGCGATTACCATTGAGAACCGGCACAATACCCGCACCGGAGAGCATACGATCATGGAGCCGGTGATTCATAAGGACAAATGTGTGGGCTGCGGCATCTGCGAAAAGGTCTGTGTCCGGGAAAAACCGGTCATTGCAGTCCAGCAACGGGTTACGGAACAGAAGGACTTTTATGAATTTTAAGCGCTGGGGGATAGCCCGTTGTACAGTGCAACTGCTGATGATCGCCTTGCTGGCCTCCCCCTTGGCCGGCCTGGCGATCTTCAGGGGGAATCTGGCAGCTGCAGAGCTGCTGGGGCTTCCCCTGGCAGATCCACTGGCCTTTCTGCAGGCTCTGCTGGGAGGACGGGTCTTTGTGCTCTCCTATCTGGCCAGCGCGCTGCTGGTGGTTGGCTTCTATTTTCTGCTGGGTGGCCGCAGCTTCTGCGGCTGGGTCTGTCCGGTGGGGTTGATCACCGAACTTGCGGACCGGTTGCGCAGAAAACTGGGAACCGGTACACAAACGCTGCCGCTTACCTTCAACCGCTGGAGTCTCACACTGGTGTTGCTGGTGGTGATGGCCACCGGGGTTCCGCTGTTTGAGCTGTTCTCACCGATCGGTATTGTCAGCCGGGCAATTGTGTTTGCTGCGCTGTTGCCGTTATTGCTGGTGGCAACCATCCTGCTGGTGGAACTGCTGGTGGCCAGACGGGTCTGGTGCCGTTCGCTCTGTCCGCTGGGCGGGTTCTACAGTCTGCTGGCCCGTATAAGTCCAGTTCGGGTCGGTTTTGTTGCTGAGCGCTGTACCCATTGTAATGACTGCCTCAAGGTCTGCCCGGTGGAAGAGGTGCTGCAGCCTTCTCTGGAGCTGAATCATCCCCAGGTGGTTGCCGGAGACTGCATCCGTTGTATGGCCTGCCTGGATGCCTGTCCTGCAAAGGCTCTCAAGATTTCAGTCGGTTATCAACCGCTATCACTAGACGCAACAGACCCCCTCAAAGGAGGCCGATGATGAAACGTTCTGTGCAGCTTGTATCCCTGATCAGCTGTCTGCTGCTGCTGGCCCTGGTTCCCGTCTATGCCGACGAACAGCCGGAACCGGACCTGGCTGCCGATGCCGTCAAGGCGGAGAAACATCCGCCGGTCATTCCCCATGCGGTGCAGGATGATGCGGATGGCGCCTCGTGCAACGGTTGCCACACCGGCAGTTTCAAGGCACCCCATCCGGATCGTCTGAACTGTACCCAGTGCCATGTGCCGGGTGAGGTCAAAAAGCCGGTAAAGAAAGGTGGCAAGAAGGCGGTTAAGAAGTGACGCTCTCCCGCAAGGAATTTTTCCGGCAGGGGATCTTCTCGCTGGGCGATACCCTGCTGAAGGCCACCGGCATACTGCAGCAACCGCTTGTGGAAGCCGAGGACGATGCCGTTGAGCTGCCCCACGGAGATCAACCGATGGTGGCGGTGCCGCGCAATGAGCGTTGTTTGGCAAAAAACTGCGGCTGTTTCAGCTGTGTGGAAAAATGTGAGCAGCAGGCAATTGTGGTGGTGATGGGCGAGGGGATCAGGATTGATGCAACCCGCTGCAACGGCTGCAGCAGCTGTCTGTATGTCTGTCCGGTCACCCCCAAGGCGATTACGCTGCGGGTACGTGCTGAATTGAGTTCAGGTGAATAGTTTCACCAACATCCAGAAGAGAGGAGAATACGGTATGCTGAAACAGAGACTGGCAGTTGCAGCAAGTATTGTCGGGCTTGGAGCCCTGTTGGCGATTCCTTCGCTGGCAGCACCCAAGGCCAAACCGGCAGCAAAACCTGCCAACGACGGACGTGAGCAGTGCTACATGTGTCACACGGAGGTAAAGGCGCTCAAGGAGGCATCCAAACATGCCGCACTGGCCTGTTCGGTCTGCCATGACAAGACCAAAGAGCACCTTGCCAATCCCGGCCCGGATACCAAACCGGTAACCAAGCTGGACCCGGCAGTTTGTGGCTCCTGTCACAAGAATCAGTATCAGAGCTTCTTTACCCCGCACTACCCCGAGGGCGGCTCCCGTAAGGAAAAGGGCGTGCCCACCGGCCGTTCACCAATGCAGGATAAGCTGCTGGCAGGTCACGGCTTTACCTTTGAACATGCCGAGCCCCGCGGCCATGCCTTTATGGTGGTGGACCAGTTTGCGGTAGATCGTTTCCAGGGTGGTCGCTACCAGTTCAAGGGCGGCTGGAAGAACTACGACAAGATCGGCAAGACCTGGGATGTACTGGAAGACAGAGGTGCCAGCGCCAAGCTGACCGAGACCGCCATGGCCGGCAACCCGACCTGTATCCAGTGCAAGACCTCTGACCTGATCCTTAAGTGGAAGTATCTGGGGGAGAAGGGCGGCAAGTTTGACCGCACCTCCAACGTCAATGATGTCATGAAGGATGTCCATAATCCGGTCGGCTGTATCGAGTGCCACGACCCCCACGGTACCCAGCCCCGCGTGATTCGCGATGCCCTGATTGCCGCCATTGACAAGGATCCGGTCAAGAATATCTTTGCCAAAAACGGCAAGACCGATCTGAAGGTGGTTTCCTTCCGTGACGGCTTCCGCAAGATCGGCGTGATGGAGAAGACCGATTCCCGCATGATGTGCGCCCAGTGCCATGTTGAGTACAACTGTAACCCCGGCACCCAGTGGAGCGACGGCAAGCCGGTAACCTTTGCCTCGGACCGTACCAACCACTTCCCGCTCAAGAATGCCAAGGATATCCTGGCGCACTACAAACAGCTTGATTTCTTTGACTTCAAGCATGCCGTAACCGGTGCCCGTCTGATCAAGCTCCAGCATCCCGAGGCAGAGACCTATGCCGGCTCTGTGCATGACAAGGCCGGTGTGCAGTGCCATCAATGCCATATGCCCAAGCTGAAGGGTAAAGATGGCAAGCCGTACTCGACCCACGGTGTGGTTAAACCGATCAATATGGCGAAAGAGTCCTGCATCAGCTGCCATAAAGATTCCAGTGTTGAGAAGGCCAAGTGGCAGATCGACACCATCCGTAACTACACCAAGGGCAAGATGCGCAAGGCCGAATACTGGCTGGGCCAGTTGATTGACACCTATCTGGTTGCTTCCCGTGCCGGTGTTGCCCCTGCCATACTGGATCAGGCCCGTGCCAAGCATGAAGAGGCCCATGTGTTGTGGGAGTACTGGACCGCCGAGAACTCAGACGGTTTCCATAACCCGGCTCTGGCCCGTGAAACCCTGACCGGCTCCATTGCCGCCTCCAAGGCCGGGGTCAAGATCCTGAATGATGCCATGGCAGTGGCAAACAAGAAGGAAGAACCTAAAAAGTAGCCGTATTTACACAAACGATGTTCGAAACTGTAGGATGGGTATGAATGGAGGGCTGTCCGGTATTGGGCAGCCTTCCTTTTTTGCTTGATTTAATACAAAGCAAACCGTATTTGTCTTTTTGTTTTTTTACGACGCTATTTTGATGCAATGTGGTAAATTGGCGACCTGTTTTGGGGCATTTGTTATTGATTGAAGTCTCGTGATGAAGTGGGGATGAGCAGACGGTATGTACATCGGAAAAATCAATAAATTTCGCCTGCAATGGGGGATACTGCTGTTTGGCTTGCTGTTGCTGGCCGGTGCCGTTATCCACAACCTCTACCGGAACTATGAGGATATCCTGGATGCCGAGCAACAGCGTCTGTTGACCCAGTCCCGCGTGATTGCCGTTAATGTGGCCAGCCGCCTGGAAAGTACCGACAGGATTCTGCGCCTGATCCGGCGAGAGCTGGGTGCCTACCCTGAGAAGGATTGGTCCAGACAGATACCGCGCCAGCGCTTTGAACTGATGGTGAATGCGCTTTCCGGGGTGCACAGCATGCTGGTGTTGGATGCCCGGGGAAGGGTCGTGATCAGCAATCGTCGGGAGGTGCTGGGAAGCAATCTGGGGTGGCGTCCCTATTTCCAGGCTGCCCTGCGCACTCCAAACCAGGAAAAACTCTATGTGACACCGCCGTTCAAGACCCTGCCGGGGAGCTGGGGGATTGCACTTGTGCGGGTTATTCAGAACAGACAGGGGCAGTTTAGCGGTGTGGTGGTGGCAACCCTTAACCCTGAATACTTCAAAGTGCTGCTGGGCTCGGTGCAGTATGCGCCGGATATGTGGTCGGCCCTTGCCCATGGGGATGGACTGCAATTTATCATGGAGCCTGACCGGCCCGGTCAACAGGGTATGAATCTGGCCAAGCCCGGCTCGTTTTTTACACGTCACCTCCAGAGCGGAAAAAAGGAAAATGTGCTGAGCGGCACCGTCTACTCCACCGGCGAGCAGCGCTTGATGGCCTTAAGCACGGTGCAGCTTGCAGCGCTCGGCATGGACAGACCGCTGGTCATAGCGGTGAGCCGTGATCTGGTCCAACTCCATGCCGGTTGGCACAAACATGCGGTTAACCAGGCCATCACCTTCAGTATCATCGTCGTTCTAAGTATTTCAGCCCTGATCGGCTTTCAGGGCTATCAGCGCGAGCAGTTGGCCAAGGCCCGTGCCGTTGAACAGGCCTTGCTTGATGCGCGTCAACAGCTGAATGATATTATAGACTTCTTTCCTGATGCGGTCTTTGTGATCGACCAGAATAAACGGGTGACGATCTGGAACCGGGCCATTGAGAAGATGTCCGGGGTACCAAAGGAGGAGATGCTCGGTAAAGGTGATCACGAATATTCCATCCCGTTTTACGGACAGCGTCGGACCCAACTGCTTGATCTGCTGGATCTTGACGATGCCGAACTGGCGGCGAAATACAGTAATATCAGGCGGGTCGGAGAAGTACTGGATGCCGAGACCTTTTGCCCGGCCCTGCATGGTGGCAAAGGGGCCTATGTCTGGGCCACCGGTGTACCGCTCTATAATGCCGCCGGGGAACGGATCGGAGCCATTGAGGCGATCCGGGACATCTCGGCCCGCAAGCAGTCCGAACTCTTCCTCAAAAAATTGACCCACGGGATTGAGAATAGCGCCAGTGCTGTTGTGATAACGGATACGCAGGGCGTCATTGAGTATGTGAACAAGAAATTTATCCAGCTGACCGGGTTCAGTCTGGAAGAGGCGGTCGGGAAGAATCCCCGCATCCTGAAGTCGGAAGCGACGCCACCAGAGGTGTTTGTAGACCTCTGGAAGACCATTTTGAGCGGTCGGGAGTGGCGGGGCGAGCTGCTGAACCGCCGTAAAAACGGTGAGGTTTACTGGTCAATTACCTCGATCAGCCCATTGCGTAATGATAGCGGCGAGATTACCCATTTTATTGCCAACGTTGAAGATATTAACGAGCGGAAAAACGCCGAGGCCACCATCGAACACCTGGCCTATTTCGATCCCCTGACCGACCTGCCTAACCGCCGCATGCTGCAGGATCGTCTGGAGCTTGCCCTGCGCCGCAGCCGGCGTCATGGCAGTAATGTTGCGCTTATGTATCTGGATCTGGATAGTTTCAAACATGTCAACGACAGTATGGGGCATCCGGCAGGTGACCTGCTGCTGAAGGAAATGGCGGGGCGCTTCAGCGGGGTGGTGCGCGACGACGACGTGGTCTGCCGGCTGGGGGGAGACGAGTTCGCCCTGATCCTGCATGATATCCATCAGGATCAGGATGTGGTGCCGATTGCCCAGAAGCTGATCGAGGCCGTAGCGCTGCCGGTGTCGCTGGATGGCCGCGAAGTGGTGGTGACGGCCAGTATCGGCATTGCCCTGTTTCCCCGCGACGGCGAGGATGTCAAAAATCTGGAAAAACATGCTGACATCGCCCTGTACCATGCCAAGGAAGAGGGTAAAAATACCTTCCGCTTCTACCTGGAGGAACTGAACAGTACCATCAGTACCCGGATTGCACTGGAACAGGGCTTGCGCTATGCCAAGGAACGGCAGGAGCTGGAGCTGTACTACCAGCCCAAGGTCTGTGTGGCGAGTGGCAAGGTGAGCGGGGTGGAGGCGCTGTTGCGGTGGCACAGCCCGGATTTCGGTATGGTCTCGCCCATCCGCTTTATCCCGTTGGCAGAGCAGACCCGGCTGATTATTCCGATCGGCGAATGGGTGCTGCGTACCGCCTGCCTGCAGCAGGTTCAGTGGCGTGAACAGGGGCTGTTGCTCAACATGGCGGTCAACCTGTCTGCCATTCAGCTCAAATCCCCCGGTCTGGTTGAGCGGGTCGCCGCCATTATCGATGAAACCGGGATACAGCCGGAACATCTGGAACTTGAGCTGACCGAGAGCGCCCTGGTCAACAATCCCGATGAGGTCGTGCAACTGCTGGAGCGGTTGCGTACCCTGGGATGCAGCATCTCCATCGACGACTTCGGCACCGGCTATTCCTCGCTCAGCTACCTCAAGTCCTTCCCGGTAACCATTCTCAAGATTGACCGTTCCTTTGTGCGCGATCTGGCCCATAACTCGGGCGATCGGGCCATTGCCCGGTCGGTGGTAGATCTGGCGAATAACCTTGACATGAAGACCGTGGCAGAAGGGGTTGAATCAGAGGAACAGCTGACGATCCTGCAGCAGATCGGCTGTACCTATATTCAAGGCTTTATCTATTCCCGGCCGGTACAGGCCGATCAGGTTTCGGCAGTGGTGCGGAGATTAGGCGGGGCAGCGTAGTAGCCCTGCCGTTTGCAGGAAGTTGCTGAGCAGCTGTTCTGCAGTGCGGCAATAGGCTGTCTGTTGGGCATGGAAGGCAGCCAGCAGTGTCTCAGTCCGGCTGGCCGTGGCCGTATCCCAGGCAGCCCAGTCACGAATGATCTGCTCGGTTACCTCGGGGTGGAACTGCAGCCCCCAGGCGCGGCTATCCACCCGGAAGGCCTGGTGGGGACAGGCCGGGGACGCGGCCAGCAACACGGCTGCGGCGGGCAGGTCAAAGCTGTCATGGTGCCACTGAAAGGTGCCCAAGGGTGAAGGGATGCCGGCAAAAAGCCGATCGGTCATCCCCTGGTCTGTCAAGGTTACGTCCAGGCTTCCCAACTCCTCCCAACGACAGGAAACCACCGGTGTCCCCAACGCTGCAGCCAACAGCTGCCCTCCCAGACAGATCCCCAGATAAGGAATCCCGGCATGGACCACCTCGGCGATCAACGCCTTGAGCGGTGTCAGAAACGGGTAGCGGGCATCATCATTGGCTCCCATGGCGCCACCCAGCACGATCAGGGCCGTTAGCCCGGACAGGGGGGGCAGCGTTGCTCCCTGGTGCAGCTGAATGAGCTGGAAAGGAACCTGCAGCTTTGCCAGGTTGTCGGTAAGGTTACCGGGGGGGACGTCCGGGTCGTTTTGGATGATATGCAGCATAGCTCCCTACTTCAACGGGTAGTCCGACAACTTGACAAACCTGAATCCGCGTTTCTTCAGTTCCGGCATGGCGGCGATGATACCTGCGCCGGTACCGGCCTCCGGGTGGTTCATATGGGCAATGATGATGTCACCGGGTTTTGCTGACAGCAGGGCGGTCTTGACCTGGGCCGCACTGTAGCTTGCCCCTGCATCGCCCAGCACAGAAAATCCGATGACCTCATGCCCGAGCAGCTGTGCAATCTGTACGGCAAACTCGTCGTAGTAGGCGGTGCCGGAGCGGTAGTATCTGGTCCGCCTGGCGGTAAGTTCCTCAATCTTGCGGGCATTCAGCTCAATCTCCTGCACCAGTTCCGATGCATTCTTTGTGCCGTCAATGCCGTAGATCGAGCGGCCGTTGATTGAGGCCGGTTTATGCCACATCCCGTGGTTGGCTATCTCAAACAGCGGGTTGGCGGCCAGCTGCTTGAACAGCTCAGGGTTGGCATCAATCCAGCGGGCATTGATGAACAGGGTGGCAGGGATCTGCTGCTGTGCCAGAAAATCAATCAGTTTTTGATCAACCCCCTTTCCCTTGGGGGAGCCGCAGGCATCCAGGGTCAGGGCCAGTACCTTGTCGGTCGTGACAAGCCGGGTGCGTACACCGGGCACATTTTCACCCCATTGGGTCGGCTGGGCGGTCTTGAATCCGGCGCTAATCCGGTCAGTCAACTGCTGGATTGATTCTGCCGGTCCTGCCTGGCTCAGAGTGGAAATCAGAAGCAGCAGCGCAATACTGAACAGGGCAATTTTGGTCATCTCAGGCTCCTATTGAATCCGGTAGAGTGAGCGGTAGACCGCCATGTAACCCACGATCTTTTTCACGTAGTCACGGGTTTCCTGATAAGGGATGTTTTCCACAAACTCGTCTCTGGGCAGGTCGCCAAAGGATTTACGCCAACGGTTGACCGCCCCTGCTCCGGCGTTGTAGGCGGCCAGGGTGTAGACCTGATCCTGATGGTACTGGTTCAACAGTTCCCGCAGATGTTTGGTACCCAGCCTGATGTTGTATTCCGGCTCAATCAACCAGAGCGGGTTGTAGTTTTTGCCCTTGTAACCGGCAGTCATCCGGGCCGTTGCCGGCATCAGCTGCATCAGGCCGATCGCCCCGGCAGGGGATTTGACATCGGCCCGAAAGCTGCTCTCCGCCTTGGCCAGGGAGAGTACCAGGGCATCCGGCAAGCCGTTTGCCGTACTGTTGCGGCTGAACAGCTCAGCGTAGGGGCGGGGGAACCCGAGCGTCCAGAACGGCAGGGTGGAACGGTCAATCACAGCGGGGCGGTTCTGGTGAAAGGTGACTATCGAACCATGCAGATCACCGGCAAGGTACTGCAGGCGGGCCATGCCCGGTGCCGTCTCCTTGTCCGGGCCCTTGGCCTTGAAGGCGGCCAGCTCCGTGCGGGCCTCTTCCAGCATCCCCAGAGCTGCCAGTGCCTGAATCCGTTGGCTGCCTTCAGGCAGCGCAGGCTCGGGGATTCCTTCGGGCAATGCCATCCAGCCGGTCGGCTTGTTGGTGCGTAGCCGGTGCCAGGCTGCGTAAAAACCGTAGGGGTACTCGCCCAGCAGCTGTTTGTAGGCACGCTCTGCATCTGCCGGCCTGTTTTGACGGTCCTGGCTGCGGGCATACCAGTACAGGGCCCGCTCGCGATACAGCGTATCCTTGAACAGCAACCTGAAGTTTTCTGCAGCAGCCGGCAGGTTGCCTGCCAGATACTGGCCCCAGGCCAGTTCCCAGCCGGCCCGGGGGATCAGGCCGGATGACGGAAAATCTTTGATCAGGCGTTGCAGGATCTGGGATGCATCACTGTGGCGACCGTTGTGTTTGTTGATCAGGGCTGCCTCCAGCAGGGCATCGTCGGCCAGTGCCCCTTTTTCGGAGGCCAGTGTCAGCAGCCTGGCCAGTGCCTTTTCTGAACCGCCCTGCCGTTCTTCCACCCGTGCCAGCGTCAGCCTGGCCTCATCTCTGGTTGTTGCAGTACGGGCCGCTGCAGCCCGCTTCAGGAATGGTTCAGCAAGAGAGTAACGGCGCTGTTTGATTGCCGCCTGGCCTGATTTCAGCTCAATCTGTGCCAGCAGTTCTTCAGACAGATTGGTGCGGGGGATGCCTGCAAAGACCCAGGCCGCTGCATTGGGCTGGTTGTTGGCCAGCAACAGCTGTCCCCGCCGGAACTGCTCTTCTGGCGTAAAGGAACCGGCATCCTTCTGGCCTTTCTTCTCCAGTGTCTTCAGGCGCTCCATGACCTTTGAGGCGGGTGTTGAGGCAGGATGCTGCAGATAGATGGTGCGATAGAGTTGGGCTGCTGCGCTCAATTCACTCAAACCTTCCTGGCAGAGGGCAGTCTGAAACAGGGCGTCAACATGATCTCTGCCCAGGCTGTGCCGGGTGGTGAACTGCCGATAGGCAGTCAGGGCTGCCTTCAGGTCACCCGCTTCAAACAGGGCGTCGGCTGCCAGTTTTTCCATCCGGCGGCTGACCGCCGGTGTCGGTGAGCGCTGCGCTGCAGCAGTGGCAGCGGCAGCAGCCTCACGGTACTGTTTTTTGCCGAACAGGGCATCGGCCTTCAGGGCCGCTGCAATATCAGCCAGCAGCGGATAGCTGCGCTCGGCATCAGCCAGATAGCGGATCGCCTCATCATACCGTTTCGAGCGCAGGGCCGCTTCACCCGCCACCAGGTTGCGGGGGCCGTCGGCAGGCGCGTTGGCGGCGGCCTGCAACGCCTCTTGATTCTGGTTGTTGCGTAGTAAACTGGCGGCCTTGCGGAGTTGGTCGTTGCCGGTTATGGTGGAACCGGCGCAGGTCAGCGTTGCTGTGGCGGCCAGCATGGTCAGGGAGGCTGCCAGAAGACGATGCAGTTTATAGGTCATAGCGGTACGGTAGTCCTGTGGAGGGTGATCCGGTTTGTTGAACTGGTCTCTTTTCAGTAACATCATGCGGCTGTCAGGTCAATGGTGTGAACCGGGGTTTTTCAGCTTTCACTCCCCGCCTGTTGGGGTATACTCCACCAAAGCGAGGTTTCCATGAACAGACTGACCACTGATTTCAAAACTGTCTATCAGCGGCTGAACCAGGCCCAGCGCAAGGCTGTGGACACCCTTGAAGGTCCGGTGCTGGTGATTGCCGGTCCCGGAACCGGCAAGACCGAGATCCTGGCGGCCCGGATCGCCAATATCCTGCTTTCCACCGATGCCACGCCGGAGAGTATCCTCTGTCTGACCTACACCGATGCCGGTACCGTGGCGATGCGCAGCCGGCTGCTGCAGTTCATCGGCCCCAATGCCTACCGGGTCGATATCTTTACCTTTCATGCCTTCTGCAACCTGGTGATCCAGGAAAATGCCGATTATTTCGGCCTGCGCAGCCTGACCACCATCTCGGAGCTGGAGCAGTTCCGTTTTGTGCGGGAGATCATTGATGCCTTTCCCCATGAACATCCCCTGACCCGCTCTACCGGCGATATCCATTTTGAGTCGGACCGCCTGCTGGCGCTGTACGAGATCATGAAGAAGGAGGACTGGTCCGCCGACTGGCTGGCCGCCCGGGTGGATGCCTATGCCGCCACCTTGCCGGATAATCCTGATTTTCTCTACAAACGTCAGACCAGGGCCAGTGATGGTACGGTCTATAAAAAAGGTGATCTGAACGAGCGGAAGCTGCGGGAGGAACTGCGAAAACTTGAGCAGTTGAAGGCAGCGGCCCGCAGTTTTGATGACTATCAGCAGCTGCTGAAAGAGCGGGGACGCTACGACTTTGCCGACATGATCCTCTGGTGCAGTGCCGCCTTCAAACAGAATGCCGACCTGCTGGCCACTTATCAGGAACGCTACCTCTACCTGCTGGTGGATGAGTTCCAGGATACCAGCGGTTCCCAGTTTGAGCTGCTGATGCAGCTGGCTGATTACTGGGATGCCCCCAACCTGTTTGTGGTGGGGGATGACGACCAGTCGATCTTCCGCTTCCAGGGGGCCAGTGTCGAGAACATCCGGCGTTTTGTGGAGCGTTACCGTCCGTCACTTACTACGGTTACCCTTACCGACAACCACCGTTCCTCGCAGCTGATTCTGGACGGGGCGGGGGCGCTGATCGGCCGTAATCAGGAACGTTTGAGCGATGAAAAACAGCTGGTCGCAATGAACCCTGAAGTGGCCGCGTTGTCGGAACCGCCGCAGCTGGAAGGATATGCCACCCTGGCCCACGAAACCGTGGCGATTGCCAACCGGATCGCGGCATTGTTGGATGCCGGGGTGCTGCCGGAAAAGATTGCGGTGATCTACCGCAACCACAGCCAGTCAGAGGAGATCATCCGTTACCTGACGGCCCGCGGGGTGGCGGTACAGACCCGGCGGCGGGCCGATATCCTGCAGGAACCGCTGATTCTCAAGCTGATGAACGTGCTGCGCTATCTGGCTGCCGAACTGGAACGGCCCCATTCCGGTGAACGGTTGCTGTTTGAGATCCTGCATGAACCCTGGTTCGGGGTGCCGCCTCTGGCGCTGGCCAGACTGTCGGTGGAGATCGCCCGGCAGCGGACCGAGAAACGTCCCAGCTACTGGCGTGAACAGTTGCCGCTGCGGGGAATGGACAAGGGACAACAGGCCCTGTTTCCGGCCAGCGATGACCTGCACCTGCGTCAGGCCGGTGAGACCATTGAAGAGCTGCTGCGGGATGCTGCCACCATGACCCTGCAGGAGCTGCTGCACCATGTCATTACCAGGCTGGGGATTCTGGCCCAGGCCCTGTCGGCCCACGAACGGGTCTGGCATCTTGAACTGCTGAACACCCTGTTTGACTTCGTCCGGGAGGAAACCGCCAAACAGCCGCTGTCTCTGCCCGAGCTGCTGGCCATGCTGGCTGATATGCAGCGCCAGGGGATCAGTCTGGCCGTGGAAAAGCTCAGCTATACCGGCGCCGGGGTCAACTTCCTGACCGCCCACGGCTCCAAGGGGTTGCAGTTTGACCACGTCTTCATGCTGGGCTGTACCCGTGGTGTCTGGGACAGCGCCTCCCGCAACCGTACCTACAGCATGCCTCCCACCATCTGGTCCGGTCCGGCCGGCAGTGAGGAGGAGGAATCGCGCCGTCTGTTCTATGTGGCCATGACCAGGGCCCGCAAAGAACTGGTAATCTCCTGGCCGGAGCGGGACAACAAGGAAAAAGAGCTGGAGAAGAGCCGTTTTGTGGCTGAACTGGCAGAAAGCGGGGCCGGCAGCATCCGCCAGAACGTGCTGAGTGACGACGAATTGCTGGCCTTCGGCAATGCCGTGCTGCAGGCACTACCGGCACGGCTTCCTGCCGAACTGATTGATGACGCCTTTGTGGACAGCCTGCTGCAGAAGTATTCCCTGAGTGTCACCCACCTGAACAGCTATCTGCGCTGTCCGCTCTCCTTCTACTTCAACACCCTGCTGCGGGTACCGGCTCCGATGAGTTCTGCCCTGACCTTTGGCTCGGCGGTCCACCATGCCCTGGAGCAGCTCTTCCGCAAGATGAAGGCAGATCCGGCCGGCCGGTTTCCCGCTGCGGATGTCTTTGTGGAGGATTTCCGCTGGTTCATGCGCCGGCACGAGGAGGGCTTTACCCCGGCAGAGTTCAGGCGCAGGCTGGAGTATGGCGAGACGATCCTGCCCGGCTTTTACGCTGCCCACCATGCCGGCTGGAAACGGGATGCGCTGGTTGAGTACCCCTTCCGCAACATCCTGATGGACGGCATCCCGCTGAACGGTAAACTGGATATGCTGGAGTTTTCGGGCAACCACGTCACGGTGGTGGACTACAAGACCGGTAATCCCCAGAATGCACGCAAGAAGCTGAATCCGCCTGACCCGGAGAAGGTCGCCAAGGCGCTGGCTGAGGGCAGGGAACCGCATGATGATGACCGTCTGGGCGGGGATTACTGGCGACAGGCGGTCTTCTACCGGATTCTGGTGGAACATGAGCCTCGCCGCAACTGGGTTATGACCTCGGCCCGTTTTGAGTTTGTTGAGCCGGAAAAGGAAAGCGGAGAATTCAGGTCGGCCCGTTTTGAGGTCTCGGATGATGAGGTGGCCCAGGTCAGTCAGCAGGTCAAAGAGGTCTATGCCAAGATTCAGGCCAAGCAGTTTCACAACGGCTGCGGCAAGCCGGAGTGCGAGTGGTGCAGCTTTGTAAAGCGGTTTGAAGGACAGTAGCCGGGGGCCGGGCGTGCTTGCCCGGTCCCCGTTTTTCTCACAGCCCAGACCCATCCCCCTCGGTTCAAAACCCACCGGAAAATATTTGTATTTTGTTCTTGCTATCCAACAGATGCTGAAAAAAGTTTCCAGTCACACGATTCAGTACCAACAGTACGTTTCACACGGTATACGCCAGAAGTGTAAAATTATTTTACACTTCTGGCGATAGCTGGTGATTACAGTCTGTTGAGCTATTGAATGTGCTGCTGCTACTGCCGGCGTACAAAAACTTACCACATTTCCTGCCGCCCCGTACCGGGGCTGAGGCCGATATCCTTGTGCTGGTAAGGCGATAACGAACCTTCCTTTTGTGTTGCCGCTTACACGGAAACATCCGAGCTGATCTGTTCTTCACGAGTACTCCCATGGTTCCAGCCAGTTGGTTGGCTGTTTTTCGCATGTATCCAGTTTGTGGCACCTGTCGCTGGATTCATGGTGGCAAGCAAATTGCTCATGTACTGGCATCATGATGACCCCGGCTGAAGCACATTCATATTGTTCAGTCTTAATGCTGTCAGACACTTGTTGTTCAGGATGGATTTTATGAATCTTTTCGGGCTGCAATCTGGAGAAACACAGAGTGTGATGCAGAACGAGGAAGCGGCATCGCAACCGTCCATCTCTTTACGTCCTGTTGGCGAGGACGACCTTGAGTTCCTGTGCCGGTTGTATGCCTCCACGCGGATGGATGAACTGGCGGTTACCGGGTGGGATGCGGCCATGATCGAGCACTTCCTGCGTATGCAGTTCAATCTTCAGCATAGCCAGTATCTCAGCGGTCACCCCGACGCTTCCTTTGATCTCGTTTACAGTGATGCCGTTCCTGCCGGAAGACTCTATGTGAAGCGTACTGGACGCGAAATCAGGATTATCGACATCGCACTGCTGCCGGAATTCAGGGCAAGGGGCATCGGCGGACGGATCATGCGTAAACTCGTGGCTGAGGCCGACGCCACCGGTTGCATGATGAGCCTTCATGTGGAGATGAACAATCCGATTCTGTCGTTTTACCGGTCGCTAGGCTTTCGAGAAATCGAATTGAGAGGGATTTACTACTATATGGAGAGAGGGCAGCTGCCGGAGGGAGTACGGCAGCTCAGTTCCGAACCGCAGGCCTAACAGTCGTTGCATCAACTTCAAAAGGAGACACACTATGGCAGATCCGTTTTTAGGCGAAATCAGGATGCTGGGATTCAATTTTCCTCCGCAGGGGTGGGCGAAGTGTGATGGAGCAACATTGAACATTACTCAGAATCAGGCCTTGTACTCGTTGCTGGGAACCAGGTATGGCGGTGACGGAAGGACAACCTTCTGTCTGCCGGATTTGCGGGGGCGTGTGCCGCTGCATCGCGGAACCGGCTACACCATCGGCCAGAAGGGGGGGGCGGAACAGGTCGCCCTGACGGCCGACACCATCCCTGCTCACAACCATGCTGCCCTTGGCACTACGGCAACCGGCGATGCATTCAAGCCTGCCAATACCAGGTCGTTGGCCACATCGTCAGATAGCGGTGATCCCATCTACGGCAGTGCTCTGGCACTTACTGCCATGAATACCAAAGTTATCACTGCGACAGGAGGGGGACAGCCGCATAACAATATGCAACCCAGCCTGACCATCAATTTCTGTATAGCCACTATGGGAATATACCCGCCGCGTTCGTAATACAAGGGAGACCATGAAAGGATTCGGAGGTATCTATGTCTGATCAATACGTAGGTGAAATACGGCTGTTTGCGGGGAATTACGCTCCCCAAGGATGGGCTCTGTGCGATGGTACGCTGCTGGCTATATCCGGAAACGAAACGCTCTTCGCGGTGCTGGGAACCACCTATGGCGGAAATGGCTCGACAGATTTTGCGCTGCCTGATTTGCGGGGACGTGTCCCCCTGCATCAGGGCACTGGTGCGAACCCGACATTAACACCACGGACCATCGGTAGTACCGTGGGGACCGAGCAGGAGACCATCGGTACAACCCAGCTCCCGTCCCATACCCATGCGTTCAATGCCTCCAGCCAGGCAGCAACTGCCTTGACCATTCAGGGAAATGTTCTGGCGACGACACCGTCAAGCGATCTCTTTTACACCCCTCCATCCACCGTTAGTCCCCCTCTTGAGGTAAATCTCATCAACGGGGTGATTGGGAATGTCGGTGGCGGCGCTTCTCATGACAACAGGATGCCGTACCTGGCGCTCAATTTCATCATTGCAACGCAGGGCTATTTTCCTCAGCAACAGTAACCACACAGGAAACAAGGAGACTCGCAATGTCAGATCCCTATATTGGTGAAATACGTATCTTCGGCTTCGATTATGCCCCGATCGGATGGGCGTTTTGTGATGGAGGACTGTTGCCGGCTGCACAATACCAGGCGCTTCTCGCGGTCATCGGCACCACTTTCGGCGGCGATGGCCGTACTACCGTCGGGGTACCCAATCTGATGGGAAAGATCCCTGTTCACCAAGGTCAGGGGGGAGGGCTGTCCAATTATCCCTATGCCTCAAGCGGCGGCAGTGGCACCGTTACCCTCACCGGATTGCAGATTGCCAATCATAGCCATGCCATGGTGACAACAAACAGTGCCGGTACCACCAGTACCCCTGCCGGTCTCTTGCCTGGCGTCCATAACGAGCCGGAAAAGGGCAATGTCTACAAGACAAGTCCCGCTCTCGATGCCCAGTTTGCCGCGGCAGCGGTGGGCGGAACGGGAGGCAGTCAGGGGCATGAAAACAGGCAGCCGTACCTGCCGCTCAATTTCTGTATCGCTGTTGAAGGTGTTTTTCCGGTACGTTCTTAGGCTCCAGCACAAGAACAGCCGGCTTGTTCGTGTACCAGATCCCGCCCCTTTGTCGGGGCGGGTTGATTTTTGCCATTCTTTCGCAATACCTATAATCATTTAGTTGATTGTGTCTCATGGTCTCTCCCATGAAATCGCCCGGAACGGACCTAAATTTGAAGACCTCTGTACAAAGCAGCTCACCGATGGTTGAAGATCGGCTGCAGCAGACCATTGACCGGTGTCGGCACCAGCTTGCACGGCACGATGGTGATTGGGCTACCTGGCTGAAGCTCGGGGATGCTCTCCAGGCGCAGCGAGGGAATCCGGCTCGTTTCTCCATCGGTATGGCCTGTTACCGTAGAGCGTTGCAGATCAATGCCGACAGTCCGGAAGCCTGGGTACGGCTGGGCACCCTGTTCAAGCTGCTAGGACAGCGGCAAGAATCGCTGGCAGCCCTGCATCGGGCACTGGAACTGGAACCCGGTATGGTTTCAGCCCGTTTTGCCCTGCTGGCGGCATACTGTCCGGTGCTGTACGAGCGGGAAGAGGATATCAACGATGTCCGTGCCGACTATGCCGGACAGCTTGCTACACTGAACAGGGGTGTTCCTCTCGATACGCCGGAACAGATTGAGCGGGCTGCCGAAGCCGTGGGGATCTACCCCTTTCACCTGTCGTACCAGGGGCATAACGACTGTATGCTGCAGCAGGTCTATGGGCAGCTCGTCTGTCGTATCCAGGCTGCCCGCTATCCGCAATGGAGCGGTCGGCTGCCATCTCCGCCGCGCAAGGCTGGAGAACCGCTGCGCATCGGCGTTGTTTCCGGTTTTTTCCGGAACCATGCCACATGGAATTTTCCGGTCCGTGGCCTGTTGTCAGCCCTGGACCGCAAGCGCTTTGCCCTGTACGGCTATCATACCGGCAGTCGTAGCGACCAGCATACCGACCTGGCCAGAGAGGCATGTACGCGTTTCGTTGAAGGCGATTTTTCCCTTGAGAGCCTCTGCAGGAGAATCCTTGCGGACAGACTGCATCTGCTGCTTTATCCGGAAATCGGCATGAACCGGCTGGTTATGCGCCTCTCCGCGCTACGCCTTGCGCCGGTGCAATGCGTCTCATGGGGACATTCCACCACCTCGGGCCTGCCGACCATGGACTACTTTCTCAGCAGCAATCTGATGGAGCCGGAGGATGGCGTTGAGCACTATTCGGAAAGACTGGTGCGTGTACCTCACCTGGGGGTTTATTACCCCTCGCCAGAAATCGAAACAGTGGGGATGGCGAGGGCAGAGCTGGGCTTGAAAGAAGATGCGGTGCTTTACCTGTGTTTGCAGTCCTTGTTTAAATACCTTCCCCAGTATGACGAGTTGCTCGCTCGTATTGCCCGGAAAACGGGAGATTGTCAGTTTGTCTTTTTGATCGGTAATCAGTCCGGGCCGGTAGTCGATATCTTCCGGCGCCGTTTGTCCACAGCCTTTGCCCGACATGGACTCAAGAGCGAGGAGTTTGTGCTTTTTTTGCCATATCTGGACGACCGGCGCTATTACAGCCTCTACCGTTGCGCTGATGTCTTTCTGGACAGTATCGGCTGGTCCGGCTGCAACACCACCATGGATGCTGTTGCCAGAGAACTGCCGGTGGTGACCCTGCCGGGCTCGCTGATGCGCGGCAGGCAGAGCATGGCCATACTGACACGGATGGGGGTGACCGAGACCATTGCAACGTCGATGGATGACTATGTCCGGATTGCCGTCAGGCTTGGTACGGACCTTGTCTGGCGCAAAGAAATTGTTGAGCGGATGGCAACTTGCAAACAGAGACTCTATGACGACAGGGAGAGTATCGACTATCTGGAACGATTCTTTGAGGCCGCCGTGGCGGATGCAGAGCTGAGATGGGCAACAGGAGCTTGATGAACAGCATGAAACCGTTTGGATTGGCCATCCAGTCTGAGATCAGACTGCCGGGCTGCCATGCCACCGGAGAGTTGCCGGATGTGACGGTGAGCTACGGCGGCGTGCCTGATCTGCTGCCTGATGCTGTCATGACCAGGGTCTGTACACAAATCAGGCCCGGCCGTTTTTTGCTGAGGCTGGACGGAGTGGCGAAATACCTGGTGGAAGAGGGCAGTCGCATCACCATCGAACCGGCTCCCGGCGCAACTGATGACGAGATTCGCCTGTTTCTGATGGCTGCGGTCTGGAGCGCACTCCTGCTCCAGCGTGGCCTGCTGCCGTTGCATGGCAGTGCGGTTCAGGTGCAGAACGGCGCAGTCATACTGGCAGGCCCCAGTGGTAACGGCAAATCCACTCTGGCAGCGGCCCTGGCGGAGCAGGGCTACCCTGTTCTTGCCGATGAACTGTGTGCCCTGTCGGTGTCGGCAAACTCCCTGCCGTTGCTGCTGCCGGGATTCCCGCAAATGTTGCTCTGGGAGGACGCGTTGCGAAAACTGGGGAGGAATACGCAACACCTCACCCCGGTGCGACCGGGGCTGGCAAAATGGATAGTGCCACTGGAGGAACGCCCTGACTGTGAGGCTATTCCCCTGCGGGGCGTCTATCTGCTTACGGTGGGTAATACTGAGGATTTCAACATCAGTCGCTTTACGGGAATGAAGCCGGTCCAGGCCTTGATTGACGCCACCTACCGGGTCCATCATGTGGCGGGACACGGTCTGAGCCTGCCCCACTTCAACCAGTGCGCCAATGCTGCCCGCTACATCGCCGTTAAGCGGGTTAAGCGGCCAACCACCCCATTCAATCTGAACGGTCTGGTCAGCCTCCTGCGGGAGGAGCTGTAATGCACTGTCGCAAGGGCGGAATCATCTGGCTGGCTTCCTACCCCAAGTCGGGCAATACCTGGTTTCGGGCCTTTTTGACTAACCTGATTCAGGACAGGGATACCCCCGCCAGCGTCAATGAACTGGAGGCCCGCTATCTGGCAGCCAGCCGGACGCTTTTTGATGACTACAGCGGGGTGGAGTCCGCCAACCTTTTGCCGTATGAAATTGAACAGCTGCGTCCACGGGTCTACGAGGCAGTCGTCTGTGCCGAAGAGCAGAAGGGGAATACCCCTCTCATAATGAAGATCCATGACGCCTGTACTACTGTTGCCGACGGAACCCTGCTGGTTTCCTCCGAGGCGACTAAAGGGGCAATCTATTTTCTTCGCAATCCTCTGGATGTGGCGGTCTCCTTTGCCCATCACAGCGCCTGTAATATTGATTGTATCATCGAAAAAATGGCCGATCCTGCCTACTGCCTCAATGACAGGCACGACCGGATCGGCAACCAGTTCCGTCAGCGCCTGCTGACCTGGAGCAGCCATGTGACCAGCTGGGGGGATGGATTGGGGGCTCAGCTGCACCTGATGCGGTATGAAGACATGATCCGTTTTCCTGTTGAGACCTTTACTGCTGCTGTGCGTTTTGTGGGCTTGCCTGATGATCCCGCGCGTATCCTGAAGGCGCTGCGATTCAGCGATATCCGCGAACTGCAACGACAGGAACAACTGCATGGTTTTCAGGAAAAGGCCCAGAACGCCGCCTCATTTTTCAGAAAAGGTGAGATTGGGTCCTGGCGGGAGGCTTTGACGGACCACCAGGTCCGGCGCATCATCCATGATCACCGTGAGGTTATGCAGCGGTTCGGTTATCTGAATGAATATGATGAGCCACTTTTTTAGTCTTTGGGAGCTGGACGTTACAGTAGCCCCATGAAATGGGCTAGCAGGAGAACATGATGGGACCAGCCCATAACCGGATAGATCTGAAAAATTCCTACGCGGATTTCAGGGATGCTCGCCTGAGCTTTTCCGTTTCCAGCCGGAATATCCGGCCGGATATTGATATCATGGACTACCTGCAGGTGTTTTATGCCTATTGCCGGGTCAGCCAGATCGAGAGTGTCTTCGGCAGCACCCTGTATGCCTCAACATTGTACGGTGGGCGGCCGAGTCGCACCAAATACGAACTGACGGCACGTCATTGTGCCTGTTTGGAACAGCATGGCATCCATCTGGCACTTGCCCTGACCAACCACTTCTTTGATGATGGGGCCTACCGGGCCAGCTGGCCTCTGCTGGAAGCCTGCCATAAGCCGGGAAACTCAATCATTTGTACCAATGATGAACTGGCCCTTCGTCTGAGGCAGGACTTCCCGCTCTACGAGCTGAAGGCGAGTATTATCAAACAGCTCGATAGCATTGAGAAGATAGAGAGCGCCTTGAGGCTCTATCACACCCTGACGCTTCCCATGGACAAAAATGACGACGATGCTTTTCTGCATAAAATTCCGGAAAAACACCGCATCATCCTGTTTGGCAATGCCAACTGCGCCTATACCTGCCCGGATAGGAGCTGCTACCTGGGATTCTCGCAGGAGAACTTTAATCAGCCAGTCACCTCCCGTTGCTCCAAAGGCCGGGTTCCGCGTCTGGACAGGGGACATGTCTACTTTGATGTCAAAAAACTGGCTGATATGGGATTTACTCGTTTCAAGCTGGTGCCATTGGCACCGCAAGGTGCCATTGAAGCCTGCCGTAGGCTCAGTTGGAAAAAAGGATACCCCCTGGCATCAATCCGGCAAAGCAAGGCCGTGCACTACCTTTGCTCCTATCCCAAGTGTGGTCGGACCTGGTTGCGCTTCATCCTGGCCCAGTACCTGAATCGTCTTTACAACCTGGGACTGGAGCTTGATCTGCATACCTGCTTCTCCCTGCTACCAACGGACGATTATACCGATCTCAAAGGGATCGCTGCCTACGGTTTCAGCGATGATCAGCGCTTTCCCCTACTGCTTGCCAGCCACGCCTATCCTCACAAGGAGCAGTTTAAGCGGGACGAGGGCGCCCGGATTGTCTTTGTTCTGCGCTCAATCCCGGATGTGGTGGTTTCCGACTACTTTCACCGCAGCCGGTTTATGAAAGGGGAGAACGGTACTCTGAAGGAGTTTATCCGCAACCCCGAGGGGGCGCCGGCACGCTACTGCCGCTATCTCAACCAGTGGACTCCGGTTGTGGCAAACAGACCCGCATTGATTGTGACCTACGAACAACTTCATGAGAATGCGGTACAAACTGTTGCGGAGATTTTGAGGTTCCTTGCTGTTCCGGTTGATGACGGACTGCTGCAGCAGGCTGTGCAGGCCTCCTGTTTTGATGCCATGCAGACGCTTGAAAATGAGCGCGGTATGCCTGACCATGATGAGCGGACCGACGATCCTGAAGGCAGACGGGTGCGTAAGGGCAAGGTGGGGGGCAGCCGTGAATACCTGGACCGGGATGATCTGGCGTATATCCGTAATTCCTGCGCGTCTCTGTTGACGGATGCTGCCAAGACGCTACTGCAACGCCATCGGCTTTGGGGGGATGGGGATAACCCCCCCGTCATGGGAGGGTGGTCATGAGTTCCATCTGCGGGGTTTTGCACCGTACCGGTAGGCCGGTTGCGGCTGAGACCATACGGGCCATGACAGCAACCTTGGGGCACTGGCAACAGTCAGGGGATCGAAGTGCTGTCTGGCTATGTCCTGACGGTACGGTCGCCCTGGGGCATGTCATGCTGACCAACACCCCGGAATCGTGTGCCGAAATTCTCCCCTGGCATCATGCCCCTTCAGGGCTGACCATCACGGCGGATGCCCGGATCGATAACCGCGAAGAACTCTGTTCTCAGCTGGCAATTCCGGTCGAGGAGCTGCCGTTAATGCCGGACAGTGGTCTGATCCTTGCCGCCTACCGCAAGTGGGGTACGGCCTGCGCCGGGCGGCTGCTGGGCGATTTTGCCTTTGTGATCTGGGATGAGGCAAACCGGCTGCTCTTCTGTGCCAGGGATCATCTGGGGGTAAAGCCGTTCTATTACCTGCTTGCCGATGATAGCTGTGTCTTTGCCACGGAGATGAAAGGGATCTTTGCGGTCAGGGATCTGTCCCGGGAGCTTGACGAACAGTGGATTGCCGATGCACTTGCCGCAAGAATCGCGGATAACGACTATACCCCGTATCGCCAGATCAAACGCTTGTCGCCTGCCCATTGGCTTACGGTCTCTCCTGCCGGGGTACGGAAGGAATGCTATTGGCAACCTGACCCGCAAAAGGAAATCCATTTCCGATCCGAAGACCAGTATGTCGAGGCGTTTCGCGAAAAGCTGCAGCAAGCGGTACGCTGCCGGATGCGGAGTCTGTTTCCGATTGCCTCCGAGTTAAGCGGCGGACTTGATTCCTCCACTGTGTCAGCCTCGGCTGCCCTTCTGGCTGAAACAGCTAACTTGGAGTTTATTACCTTTTCACATGTCCCTGGTGATGCCTACAAGCCCCATGCTGCCAGTTGTGAAGACGAACGGGGATTTCAGCAACTGCTGCGGCAGCATGCCCGGATAGACCGTGCCTTTGAGATTTCTGCCCGGGATAGGGGGGTATTGGATGCGCTACGCTCAGCCCAACGGCTTCATGACGGCCCGAGCCACCGGGTGTATGGTAATCTGACTGATGCCTTGCTTGAGGCTGCCGCCGGCACCGGGGCGCGCACCCTGCTGTCCGGTTTTGGTGGTGATGAGGTGGTCAGTCATCAGGCTGAAGAGTTCCTGAGCGAACTGACGGAGCAACGGGCGTGGCAAGAGCTCTGGCGGGAATGCCGCCAAACGCCGGAAACCGAAAAGAGATCATCTGTCCAGGCCCTGCTGCAGGGCATGGCGGGTGCCTATCTTCCGTTTGCGAAGCCGGTCTGGCATTCGCTTAAGAAGAAAATTGCACCCCCTGCAGAGGGTTTGCAAGAGCGCATTCCGATCGCCCCCTCGTTTTATCAGATCCCGGCAATTCGAGGCCGCCTGGATGGCTTCCAAAACTCTCAGGCCATGTCAAGTGTCAGGCAATCCCAGTGTTGGCGTCTCCTGCATCCATCGCTGCCGATGCGTCTGGAAACCTGCGCCATTGAGGCGGCGTCCAATCGCCTGGAATACCGCTATCCCTTGCTGGATATCAGGCTGGTTGAGTTTCACCTGGCACTGCCGGCCCATCTGAAAAGAAAAAACGGTTATGGCCGTTATCTCTTCCGTAAGGCCATGACAGGGCTGGTCCCCCCTGAAGTGCAGTGGCGGGTTGACAAAATCGGCGCTACCGTGCCATCGGTCCGGCATCGTATTATTCGTGATGCTGCGGCAATTGCGGAGCTGATTCAACAGGCTGCTGCAACCAGTGCTGTGCACTACGTTGATTTGGCGCAGATGAGCAAGCGGCTGGAACGGATCGTAGCTTTTGAATCCGGACAGGAACCGCCACGGCTGGGTCTGTTTTTGAATGCCCTTAAACTGCTGCTCTACTTTGATACTCAAAGAAGTGGCGGTGGGGGGGATGGAACTCTTAAGTAAAGAGGTTTACTTGAAAAAAGTTGACACAGCAGTCCTGTTTTCGCTAAGGTTTTTCCGTCGCCCCGATGGAAACTATTCGCCAGTCTGGCAGAAATTCCACGCAAGGAGGAACGTCATGCAACAAGAAAAAGAGATGCTGAAGACTACCCCGGACAAAAATCGTGAATGGATCGCGCCGCAGGTTACGGTTTTGACTACCGGTGCCACTGCCACGGGCTTGAACCCTAATACCGTAGAGGCGTTTTCCTACCACCCGTCCTGAGTAACGACCGGCTGCAGCATTGTGGCGCAGTCATCCGTAGTGATATCAGTGCCCCGCGGCATACGCGGGGCACGTCCCTTCCATCCCGAAGCCTTGGCTGGACAACGGCATCTGCATGAAAAAAATCCTTCGCCGCTTCATCGCCCATAGCTTGCGGCATCTTGTTGATTTCCCGCTTTGGAACAGTCTTGAGATCGATATCCACTCATCCTGCAACCGGGATTGCGATTTCTGCCCCCGCTACCTGGACCGCTCCGGCGCACGTAAGGATGCCGCTGGGAACCCGGTGCACCGCCGGATGCCCACTGAGCAGGTCTACCGCATCATTGACCAGGCCGACGCCCTGGGGTTTCGTGGCCGAACCAAGCTGCACCGCCTTTCGGAAGGACTGCTTGACGAGCGCTATCTGGAGTTTGCTACCTATATCAGAGGCAAGGGGATGACGCTGGTGGAGGACACCAATGGTGATGCACTGCGCACGAACAGTGCGCTTTGCGCCAGCCTGGACGGGCTGATCCAACACCTTACCATTGGTCTCTATGATTGCCGCACCGAGTTTGAGAAGCAGCAACAGATGTTTTTCTGGAGGAACAGGTTCAAGAAAACCAGGATCTCCTTCAGTCTGCCCAGAGAGCAGTGTCTCATCCGCCAGGGCAGCGGCATCTACGACCAGGCTCCTAAAAACCGGGCCGTGCTTGGTCTCCCCTGTAATCAGCCAACCAACTTTTTGCTCATCCGTTACGACGGTAATGTCTCGCTCTGCTGTGAAGACGACCATTGCCGGTTTGCGTTGGGCAATGCATTTAGCGAGGATTTAGCAAGCATCTGGTGGTCCTGGCGGCATATCGTTCTTGCCCGTACACTGCAGAAAGTTGGCGGTCGGCAGCGTTACGGAGCTTGTCGGCAATGCTACCTGCATCAGGATCGTATCAACCTGCTTGATGACGGTCAGCAGACGGACAGCCTGGTCAATCTACAATTTTGATGACCTCTTTTTCAGCCAGACGGTTCAAAAAGAACAGTATATCTTTTTCACACTGCTCCCGCGTTACATCGAAATCGGGCAGCAAGGCGTCGCAAACCTCCGAGACGGCCTTGGGGGTTTCAAGCATCTGCCAGATGCGGCTACCCAAGCTGTTGATGCCGTAAAATTCCCCCTTGTCGATACTCATCATGATGATTTCACCGTCCATTTCATTGAAAACAACGGAGGTGTTGCCGACTATCTTCGTTTCCAGTCCGATTTCTGTATTCATTTGTCTGCTCCTTGTCTGATATGGTGTGCCAGAAAATCAACCAAACAATCCAGGTGAGAAAGATCCCTGGGGCGGTGTACCCGGTAGAGGGGAACTGACTTGCCGATCAATGAAGTGAGTTGAAAATGGGCCGTTGTTGTACCAAGTCCCTCCAGAAAGCGGCGGCGGTAAGTCTGTTGCTTTAAAACCTGATAGCGGTTCATTCCGGTGATCGGCATAATGGCCATGTCGTCGGCGCCCTGTGGCGAGAACAGATAGATCCGATCAACCGGTAATGGTTCCCGGTTAAAGCGGTGCGTCTGAACGGCAAACTTGTCTGGAACTGTTGGAATCTGGTGATAGTCGTCCGGTTTTTTTCCCATCGTCAGCAGGGCATCCCCCCAGAGTTTCAATCGCGGGTATGCGGGGTAGACCTGCGGTATCCCGCCTGTCCGCATACCGATCACGCAGAGGTCGTCGGCATGCAGTTCAAATCCGCGTTCCACAAACGCCCCTGCAAGGGTGGATTTGCCTGCACCGGGTCTGCCGCAAAACATCACACAGCCATGTCCCGTTTTTATGCCGCTGGCATGGATGGGCAGCAGTCCCCGCTGGTGTAAAATGGCGCCCAGAGCGGAACCGAGCGTAAATGTGCGTATTTCCGCCTCTGTCGCTCCGGAAAGCGGTTCGATGATGACCTTGTTGCCATGGGAGACCAGTAGCCGGGCGACCTGATCGGCAAAGAAGAGCAGATACCCCGGCTTTGCCTGAAAGCGTTGTGTGGTCTTGCGTGCCCCCGGCAAAGTTTCCGGCACCTCACCCCACTGGATACAGATATCCGCTACGCCGTCAGCCGGGATAAGTTCCGGCAGCTCCAGGCATGAGGCGATAATCAGGCCATAAACAGTGTAGCGATAGCTCATGGCATACGACCTTTTTTTTCGGCCCGCACCTGTAGTAGATGTGTCATGGGATGATTCGATTGAAAACCGATTGATAATAGGTGCCGTCCTGCTTGGGATGGTTTACCGGCACCATGAAAAGCTGAAAATTTCCCATTTCACAGTGAGAGATGGTGTAGAGCATCTGTTGCAGTACCGGCTGATGCGGCCCCCTGAAGATGACAGAAAAACATTCCTGACCCGGGTAGTGCTTTTCAGTCAGTTCGGCCAGGACGACATCCAGGTTGCCGATATACGGGCTGCAAACCGTGAAGGTTTCGTGCATATAGGGAGAAAAATCAGCTTTTTTTAATGGTTCTTGCATGTAACACCTGCCTTTGAAGGAAGTTTCGCTTTCTGTTGATTGCTTCCGAGATGATCGATAGCGGTTTGAATTTAGAGAGACAACCGTGTTTGAGAGATACGTTGGCAAACTGTTCCAGAGCCTCAATCACCGCACCTTCAGCCAATCATGCTACCAAGAGATTACCCTGTCTTCGGCAGCTGTCAAATGACCGGCAAGCAAGTTTTTACGAGAAAACGAAATAGTGAAGTGCTGGTATTGTTTTTGGGGCTGTCCTAGATAATTAGCTCAGACATCCTTTAACTAGATCTTTTAGTAATGAAACCTGCAGTTTAGGATCTGGATTGTTAAATCGCCACTCGCATTCTTTTAGAAACAGGTTGAAGTGCTCTT